>Ga0163154_10007974_pt1 | contig 12469 bp, 11 predicted proteins | sample OliLakLV19MP9P1_FD_148649 | JGI IMG/M metagenome (GOLD analysis project Ga0163154, IMG submission 148649) | Freshwater microbial mat bacterial communities from Lake Vanda, McMurdo Dry Valleys, Antarctica - Oligotrophic Lake LV.19.MP9.P1 | ecosystem: Environmental > Aquatic > Freshwater > Lake >... | reverse complement strand
ACTGCCCTGTTCTTTTATCGAAAACTCTGATTTTCCCATCCGAGGGGCGACTGCACTTATCATTAGCTTTGCCACAAAATTGTTTTAAAAGAGTTTGTGATATTTGATGACTTTTGAAGGTGGCTAACGAAGGCGGGTTTGGCATAAAGTATTATTTATTAAACAGCCTAAAAGTTCTAAGTTGCTCCCCGTCGTAGACCAAATTAGGCAATTTTTTACTTAAAGTTGTGATTCTCCTAGTGAAACACCAGCCTTAGAGACATACTCTGTTAAACTTCTAAAAACACCCTTCTTCCCATCTTTGTACTCGTAAGTTACTTGTCCATTCGATGCAAAAATACCCCCTTCATCAATTATTACTCCATTTTTGTCTTTTCTTCCAAAATTACCAGTCGGGTACATGTTTGTTTCAGGTCTTTGAAGTACTGGAAAGATGTGCCCTCCTACTGTAGCGAGGCCTTCTTCACGAACGATTTTTCGAAAAAAGTTCACCAAAGTTTCAGATTCCTCATATAAATCGTTTTGCCAATCTTTACTTCTCGCTCTGAACTCTAATGCTGACAATACTTCTCTTGGCAAAGACACAGTCTTAGTGCCTTGCTCTGGGTGAAAAATTACGTATTCATAAGTGTCAATTTCCTTGATTTTGAACTGAGCAGTTTGTATATTTATAACGACAGAATACATTTTGCTTTCCTGAACATTTTCTATCTCAATCCTGTCTCCTTTTCCCTTTCCAGGAAGTCGTGGCATAACATCAATCAATCGGCTATCTATGGATTGGTTCATCATACTTCCGTCACCTGCAGCCACCAATTGTCCTGACATAGCCTCGCCAAGTTTTGCAACATCAATTGATTTAGTAAGTTGATGGGGATTAAAACCACCAATGATAAACGCTACTTCACCATATTTTCCCGTCTCGTTAACAAAATCACTTATATGCTTGACTAGATTCTCATTTATCAGCTGCGTCAATTCATCAATTGAGGTTAATTTTGATACTTTTTTTGCTAATTTATTCAAAATATACGAGGCTCCAAATGCTGAACCTGCTGCTACAACTCCTATTCTTTCATTGAAAGGAAAGAATTTAAGAAAATCGTCACTATAAATACCCGAGCCATCGGGAAGTTGACTCTCTGTTAATCTTGTATCTGAAACCAAGTACAATCGTTCTAATAGATGAACTCCTAGAATCATGCTCATAAGAGCATTATACAGTTTGAGGATTACTGACGATGAGTATGACAAGTTCTTTCAGTCATTCCACGAACAGAAAGCAGACATAGCAACCCGATTAGGAATGATTCAAGAAGCTGAAGATAACTACTACATCTCGGCCAAATACCTGCTAGAACTCTCAAATCGGGCTTATGAGTTATTCAAAAGTTCTGAAGTTGAAGAAAGAAGGCGGTTAATCAAGCTCGTACTATCGAACCTGAGGATAGAAGGCAAAGAAGTGCGGTATGAAGGGGTAAAACCTTTTGATACGATCATTGATTACGCTGATCGTCAAGCTTGGCTCCCGTCCATGAGCTTATTCGGAATCTACATCAATTTATAGCTGCTCCAGATGTAATTGGAGCTAAAATGAGTCATTTTTCAGCTGCATAATTTACTTGCCCTGTTTTGCTGCTCTACGCCGTTCTTGTGTGGCAGCTGTACACGGGGGTATGGGGTGCCCCCACCCCGTGGGGTGGTCAACAAAAACCTCGTACCTCCCCTATAGTATCAAAGCGTGAGTAAAGGTGGAATGTTGTGCGCTCGGAGACTTGTCTAAATAACAAAAGCTACACTGAACTTGGCTCTCGTTATTGCAACATACAACCGCGCTTTATCTTTGAGGACAGTATGGTCATTATCATTGATGTATTTTTTCATTGGTTGAGTCGGAAACACTAAAACCCTTGCATAAGTTCTACCCTTTGAAACACCAATGTTTATTGCTGGTAATCCCAAAGTGTTTGAGTTTTTGTTGTTTCTCAATACCATCACTGGCTGGTGTTCTGCATAATAGCCATGGACTTCTTCCTTAGTTATAAAGAAGACCCCATCATGTCCAGTCACCGTATCATTTTTAGAAGTGGTTTGAGGCAGATCAGGGAACAATTTATCTGCATAATCACAAATTGTTTGGTTGCATCGGTGACAATCAGACAATGGCTCAATTGTTACAAGTCCTTCCTTTTCTCTCTCTTTGATCCAATCGATAATTTGAGTTTTTTTATACTTCTTATTTTTTCTAGAGTGGTTGGTGCTAAAAGTCGCTTGCCGTAAATCACCCACACCAACGACACTTGCTGAGGAGCGTAATAATGTTTCAAGAAAATTGAGGTCATATCCTGACAAATCTTGTATCTCATCAATAAATACGTAGTCGTAAATCTTTTCTAATCTGCCAATAATCAATCCACCACTGACCTGATTACTTTGGCATACAAACTCGGCAACTCTGTCACGATAAATCAATCCTGACACGGTCAGATAATACTGCCTTGCATTTGTCTTTGGTGTAAATGCAGCTAATTGCGGAGTCTCATCAAAGTACACCGACTGCACACGCTTATTTTCCACCACAAAGTTTCGATATGGTCTAACACCGTGTTGAAGTAAAAAACTATACCAAGTGAGTACAGTTATATTTTCTGGGACAAAGCCGTTCTGTGCGATGATGTACTCATTGATTTGAGCTGAGTTTTCAATTGTAAATGTAGTAATCAATATTTTCTTATCTTTGATTGCTAGAGCATCCTCAACTAAGCATGTGGTCTTGCCAGAGCCAGCAGCAGCGATTATGAACTTATTTTCATGCGACTGAGTTTTCGACATATCGAGGAATACCAACTGTTTCTTGTGTATTAAAAAATGCTAATGCCCAATCGGTTTTGTTGTCAGTCATATACTTTGTTAACGCTTGTTCATCAGCATAATTAGTACCAAACACCCTATTAAGCACATCAAGGCTATTACTCTTAATTATCTGGGGTTCCAATGTTTTGGCAGTGTTGTCATCGCTGGCACAAATACTAATGGTTGAGACACCATCGTAAGGTTTATATTTCTCAACTACTTTATGCTGATAATCTCCATCATTATCAGTAACAACAGCAACCTCTTTTTCTAGTTCCTTTGCGATGTCCAAAAACCTTGTAAAGGATAAGCCGCGCACGTTGATAACATCTATGCCATCATCAATTGGTAAACGATTGCCATGTTTTAGTCGGTATGCTTTCTGCACTAGAAGTTCATCAGACGGACCCTCCACCAAGATGGCTTTTTTTGCCAAAACCAACCTCAGAGTGTCGTAGCCTGATAACTTCATAAAGTAATCTTGGGTATCTTCTGGCAAGTCTCTTAGTGACGCAGTTCTGTTGTTGTGTAAGCAAGTTAGCTTCTCAATCCCCAGTTTGTTCAAAACGTACGCACTGTGAGTAGTAATGATGATTTGTTTTCCATCACACTTTTCTTTGATTTGTGTGATTAGCTTGTTCATTGATGAAAATGACAAGTGATTTTCTGGTTCTTCAATGAGGATAATTTGAGAGCTCTCAGCTTGACGCTCCAATGCCAGCATTATCTTAAGAGCGTTTTGTTCCCCCTTTCCCACCAACTGAAAAGGTAGCTCATCAAGGTGTGGAACAAGGTTTGTTTCCCAGTTTGACTTCTGAGAAATATCAATAGCTATGGCAAGGTCTTTATCTGTAATGGCACCTTTTTTCTGAGTGAGCTTGCTATTGATGTCCTTTATTGAGTCTAGGTCAGAAAACTTTTCCTTCAACCCTCTATACGCCACAGAGAGAGCAACTCGTTCTTTAGGGTCAAGCTCGCTGTTTATGATGTTGTTGAGATAATAATCAGTACCATTTTGGAGTCGTATAGTCGTGGCATCAATGTAAGACAACCCAATAGGCAAACTTCGGGGAGTAATTGCGTTGTCAGCAAATGAGTACCAGTTGACCTTGAAATACTCTGTCGGTATAACTTTAATTTGCTCTGGATCGGCAATTAATTGCTCATACTCGGCAACATACTCTTGGTTAAAAATAATCTCTAATTTAACACCCACACAGTCTGATTTTTTAGCATTGATTGTCCCTTTTAGATATTGAAGTTCGGCGTTGTCAGAAAGATATAACTCAATCAAAATCCTCGGTGGTGCTATTTTTTGCCCAAGTTTTAGACCCTGTATAAATGCATTAGCCACATTTTGATTAAATAAATACGGTGAAAGTTCATAATCAAGTTGTTTGCCATTTAATCTTCTTGTTAAAGCCAAGCCAATGGCTTCGAGTATCGTTGATTTACCAGCTTCGTTGTCACCAACAACTATATTGAGGTCATCATTTAGATTTAACCAAAAATCCTCAAATATTTTATAGTTATATATGTGAACTTGCTGTATCATACTTTTTTTCTACATCTTCATATAATATTTCGTTAAAGTGTGCCTTCCATCTCTTCTCATCTAGCAACTGGAACTCAAAGTCTGGGTCGATCATTATGCCTTCAAGTCCTTTTACACCTGACTCGGCTGTCATAACAAAGATTTTGTTGGTTCCGGAATATGGAACTGATTAATCAATGCTTTTTGGCTATCTTTGACTAAAATCTTATTACTATCATTTCTACCAACATTACTTTCGAGTGCCTTCGTTTTTCTTGATTTGTAAACTTTATATGCAATAAATACTATTGCTAGTGGAAAATAAATTACACAAAGTGCAATAAAGATAACAATGTTGATAAGAAATGAATTGTTGCCATTTTTTGAATTAATAGCAATTTCATTGCTTTTTATATTTCCCGTCGACAAAAGTCTGTCTACGCTCATAGATGTTTTGTTATAGACTTTGTTGTAAATTGCCTTTTTAGGATTGGAGAAAATACCCAAACCTCGTGGTACTTTAAAACCAAGATTGTGGCGAACCATCCTCTTTACAGATGTTCTAGCAGCGAACCTTCGTTTTAACGAGGGCGTTCGAATACCAAATTTCATATTAATCTTGTTGGTCGCTTTTATTTCTTCAACGTACTTATCTCTTCAAATTTCTTTTGCATAGTTGGATTTCCACGAGTTAGCCTTTTAATTGTCAGATCATCCATCTTGTTCTCAGCTGTCAATAGATGTTTGTCTGATAAAGTTAGAGCGTCACGAACCTTTTCCAAATTTTTAATGGCATTGTTTATCTGATCTACTGCTTCAACATGCTTTTTTCCGGCAAACTTCATCGAATTCAACCAACTTGTCTTCCAGCTGTTTACTTCATCTTCAAATGTAGTAATGTCAATATTTTGGCTCTTAACAAGTGCCAGCTCGGATTTGTACTGTAGTGAGCTTTGCGCTGCATTTCGAAGCAAAGTAATCATTGGTATAAAAAACTGAGGTCTAATAACGTACATTTTGGGATATTTATAAGAAACGTCTACAATTCCAGAGTTATATAGCTCATTGTCAGCTTCCAATAAAGAGACAAGCACGGCATACTCACAACCTTTTTCGGTTCTATCTCTGTCTAGTTCTTTCAAAAAATCTTCATTTTTCTTTTTTGTGGGTGTTTCATCACTTTCATTCTTCATCTCGAACATAATGCTGATAATTTCAACACCTTGGCTATCAACTTCTTTAAAAATATAGTCACCCTTACTACCAGTGCTGGCATCATTATCTTTTTCAAAGTACGCGTTATTAAAGGCTGTGGCACGGAGTCGGTTAAACTCAATTTCACAATGTTGCTCTAGGGTTTCCCCAAGCATCTTCGTTGAGAGTTTTAGTTTAAAATCTTTATAGCGTTCAATAATTTCATCTTTACCCTTTAATTCGCTATCATGCTTTGCTTCTAGTGATGTTACTAACAATTTTGTTTCGGTATCCTTTGCATCAAGTTTGCTAATTAGCTGATCTCGCTGCTTTTCTACTACAGTTACAGCTTCGGTAATGGCAAGTTTCTTTTCTGTTTCTGTTGCTTGTATTTTTGCCTTTAATTCAGCAATTTCAGAATTTCTTTTAGTAATATCTTCTTGTGCAGCATTCCTTACATTTGCTTCAGTCAATTTAATAGCTGCTTCTTTTCCTTGCTCCAATAATTGGATCTTTTCAAGTAATTTTTGTTGTTCTATTTGAGCTTCAAGTTCCTTTTCGCGCTCAACAGCTTTGCGTACTTTCTCAACTTCTTCATTGAATACATCTCGTTTTATGGAATCGACCACATTTTTAATTGTAGATTTATCAATATCCACATCATGTAATGTGGATAGATCTATTAAGTCACCCTTTTCCCCATCCTCTAGAAGTTCTAATGTTTGTTCATCTCGAATGGAAACTTTAATCTTTTTCATATTATTCTTTCATAAATACATGAAGCTAATACTTTTTCAGTGCTTTTACATAAATAAAATACAGTCAGCCCATTATTTTCCGACAAGAGGCTCAATTCCCATTTCGTCTAATTTTTCCCACAAACTATCAAGTGCTGTTTCCTTATGTCTGTAGAATGAACTGCCCGTAACTCTCCAAAACTCCCATCCAGCTCGTCTCAACTGATTTTCTCTCGCTTGATCAGCTTCCCAATTTTCTAATGTGTGATATTGGTCTCCATCACACTCTATAGCTAATCTTGCTTCAGAACCTTGAACCACTAGATCGATTCTGTAACCAATAGCTGGATATTCAGGCAAAACTTGGTATCCTCTATCAATTAGGATATTCCCCACATCAAATGAAAATTGTGAAGCATTGCCCGATTCAAATTCCTTTTTCATAACTTCTCTTCCAGCTTTTAACTCTTCTTTTTGCGGGTCATAGAACCAACTGAGCAATTTATATCGCCAATCATTTTTGTTGAGAAATGATTCTACCGGAAGAGAGTGAAATAAAAACATCTGATCTTTTGCTCTGGATGCTGCAACATTAAATCTTCTCTTTGCGTCTTCATTTGTGAGGGGCGCTATTCTTTCGTCAAGCTTATCTGGATCATACGCTCTAACCATGGAGAGCAACATAACATCCCTTTCATCACCCTGAAACTTATATGCGTCGCCACATTCAATTCTTCTTTCCTCAATAGTTTGCTCAGAAATTTCACCCTTTGCTACCAGACCACTAATAAGTTGTTCTATATATTTTGCTTGATCTACTGCCAACAAAGAAATTATGCCAAAAGTACATGGTTTGCCGTCTGGACGAGTCTGGTAATTTGGATCGTTCAAAAGCTCAACCAATTTCTTAACCAATTGTTCTGCCTCTGGCTCATTAACTTTATTATTTTTGTTCTGATAACCACCCTCGACATAAACAGGCACTAAAGCAGGCTTTAACAATCCTTTTGGATGTGGATAGCGAAGCGGTTGCAGTTTGTTTTCATATATGTGGTGGTTACTAAATGCGATTATGTCAGGGACACATCTAAAGTGTTCGTTCAATTGAACAATGTTTGATAATCTAATCTTAGCCAAATCAAACAAACTGGATGTTACTGAAAAACTTTCCTTGAAGAGAATATCATGTAGATACCTCGAAATAAGTTCAAAATTCTTTTCTTGGTTTTGAAATACGCCAGCGGGACTTATTTGCTCAGGATCTCCGACAACAAGCAGCTTCTTGCCAAGATAACCAACAGTAAGACCTTTTATATCACATTGGCTAGCTTCGTCAAAAATTACCACATCAAACATTCCAGCTTTGGGCTCAGGAAACATTTGCGCCACTCTATGTAATGGCATAATCCATACAGGTACCGCATCTTTTGCCTCTCTTAAAGCATCTTGTGCTGACCTTAAATGGGTTGCTGCGTATTTTCCAGCGCCCTTACCATACTTCTTCATCGCCAAAGACCACGCCATAAGTGCATCGCTTTGTTTCTTTGAAACTTTATCTATTTGTCTTTGCCAGGCAAGAATAGTAACTAACTCAGAATTCAATTGCTGTTCCTTCTTAGTTAATCTATCCAGCTTTTTTTGTAATTCATCAATGTTGATGTCTGCGTGTATTTTATCAAACCATGATTTCAGTCGTGCAACTTTCCAAACAACTTGAAGGTTGTCTGGGCATAAAAACTTTTCATTTTGGTCAGCTAACCCAACGATCTCGCTATTTAAGTTAGGTGCTGTTTCTCTTATTCTTAGAGCAATATCATCCAGTCTTGTTGCCTTTTTTTTCTGATCAAACATTAAAATCAATTTGCCAAACGCAGTTCGCCACGCTGGAGCGCTTCTCTTACTAATCGCTTCTAGTAATTCATTAACCACCGAATAGTGTTTACCATTTACGGAGCTCTCAATTGCTTCAATCCAGCGTGTAAATAGATCCTCCATATTCTCTAACTCAAACTGAGCAACACTGGATGAAATAATTGCAGATATCTTCTCTAAGTCAGACCTTTTTGTATAGTTTAATTCCAATAATTCATCTGTTTTTTTACAGAAATGTTCAAGATCAGAGTATTTTGAAGAGTAATTAACTAATCGATCAAGATTAGAAACAAGCACTTCAATTTGTACAAAATTGAAGTCATCAAGATCAAAATCAGGTGAGGTTTTTAGTTGTGAAAAACCCTGTTCTAGTAGCAACTGTATGTCATTCTTGGCTTGCTCAAGAAACAGATGCTGCTCCAACAAGTGAATTTTTTCTTTATCAGTAGGCGAATATCCGTCAATAAGATAAGTATTCACTACTTTTTTTGCCTGTGAGGGCAGCAAAATTTTTGTAAATGTTCCAATCTTCGATCCATCAGCGACTTTGTTCTTTAGTACACCAACAGCATCTTTTAGCTGGTTAAAAGTAAGGTCAACTTTTCCTTTGATATCGTGTCCCAGAATTTCCTGCTGACAAGAAGCAATTTTTTCTAATCTATCGTTAATTTTATCTAAGGTAGAACGCCACTTATTCAGTTCATTTTTACTAATACTACATAGGTCATATATTTCTTGCTCGTAATCATTATTTATACTTTCATGGACTTTGATTGCTTCTTGAATTAACCCCCAAATCTTAGTTAGCTCCTCGTGCGCAAAACCCGGGATTGATTTGTGAAAAAAATTATTTGATGTTTTAGCTTTAGCGGAAAGCTTTCTAAAGGCTGAAAATGCACCGACAACAGTTTCATCCTTTGGTAATACTGAAATTTCAGGAAGTTCGAACTCGTAAAGTAACCTCTCTTCTTTACTGAGTTCTTTTAGCAGTCGGTAGCACTCCGTTAAGTCGTCTTCTGTGAAATTAAGTTCTGTGTCATAGAGAACCTTGTCAGTAAACCAAGCTAACTCATCTGAATTTTGATATTTATCAATTAGCTTAGCTGCATCAATTGGCTTAATGTCTTCACCATCAATAGTTATTTTTGCCTGGGAATCAGTAAGTATGAATTTTCTAATCTTACTCGCTAATGTTGCTTTTTCCTCCCTCACCCGTTGTAACTCGTTACGAATTAGCTTTGTTTTATCCTCGCTAAACTTTGTGTGTCTTTCGCCTAAATTAGAGCTAATCTCAGAGATTGATTGTTGAAGAACATCATCTTTTCTAGCTGATTGATTGAGTTGTGACACAGCCAGACTTCTTATGTTCTCAGGCAACTTGTCTCTTAAAACATCAAGCGCTTTACTTGTCTGGGAGGTAACCAAGACTGTTTTACCTTGTGCTAAACATCTAGAGATTAAGTTGGCAATCGTATGACTTTTCCCTGTTCCAGGAGGACCTTTCACTACAACACCATAATTAGCGTCAAGCCTCTCCGCTATTCTTTTCTGTTCGTCGTTCCAAGGTAAGGGAAAAAACAACTCAGCCTCACTAATGCTGTGCGCAAGTTCTTCTGCTACTGCCTCACTTTCGTTACCTTCTTCAACATAGTCACCAACTAAATCTGAAATAAATTGAGTTAGTTTGACTTCATTTTTTTCAATATCTCTTCGAATAAATCCGGCATACTTTGACCACAAATCGTTTGTTCGCTTCCTAGCAAAAATGACAGGGGAATTCCATATACTTGGGGATTTTGTTAACTCGGGAATAGAAGTGGGAGTTGCCTCAAATCGTTCCTCGCTTTCTGTAGATACATAATTTACTAATGTCTGTGCTTGTGATCTTAGTGTCTCTAGGTGCCAAAAATCAAAAGGGTTTGAATTAATTTTGTCTGACCAAGTAATCAAATCCATTTCCGCTGGATTTTCTAACCCGTGCAAAAATGATATCTCAGTAAACCCTTTGTACATAGGATCAGGAGTTATCTCGATTACTCTCTTTGAAGCATCAAAATCCAGTGTTAAAGGAGTAATAAAAACTGGAGCAAAAATACTTCCAGCCGCGTCATGTTTCCATGTGAGCAATCCCTGACCCAAAAGAAGCTCGTAGCTATCACCTTCATTTTTTAGCAACAACCTCAAAGCATACATTTGGTCATAAAACAAATTTGCTCTATATATTTTATCTACTTTTTCTGCCCAAGGTTTCCACTTATTGATAGTGTAGCCGTCTAATAATTTGTGTAGTTCTGGGTGATCTTTCCAGTAATCAGATTCATACTTTGAGGTTATTGCTTCTGGAAAACTGTCTGGTTTTAATACAACCCAATCTTTCAAGGATTTTGGTGGCTTATCTCCTTGCTTGAAATCTTTTTTAAAATTCTTAAATTCTTTTACAAGCTCCTCATTTTTACTAAACAATATTTCGCGATCAATTTTCTCTTTTTGCTTTGGAAGTTCCAAGGGTGTAATATCACCAACCCATTCTTTTAATGCCTCTGGAAGCTCAGGGGTTGGAGCTATGTTCTTCTTCTCGACTCTGATCCAAGCGCTATCAGAATTTTCGTCTTCTACTGCCATTTCAGTATTAAATGACCTAATGTTCAGGTTATCTATATCATTTGGTAAATCTGCTATCCACCATGGGGACGGAGCTATTGAAGTCAATCGAAAATCACGGACTATATTATCATCAAGAGCTAGTGCTTTCTCTAAATAAGAAAATAGTCTAATTACTTTTTTATATACATCGCTTGATGATTTAATTTCTGCCATAGAGTGGTTCAATCATTAGTTTCATTTTTTTCAAAAATGTCTTTTATACTTTATCATTTTTTGAGTTTTCTCAGGAAGGTCTCTATATCTTCTGAGTGATATCGTCTATCACCACGCCTGCTAATCTTTACCGCTGGCAATTTTCCCTCATTATCCCACTTGCGCAGTGTTGAAGTGCTAACACCCAATAACTTGGCAGCTTCTTGAATTCTTAATAATTGAATGGATTTGTCCATAACTTGCACTTAATTGTAATTACTTAGTTATATTTTAGTCCAAATTTGCGAATATGTCAGGATTAAAAAATATGCTGGCATGTGCTGTGCAATGATTACACTAATGTATCGTTTTGATGTTGTGTAAGAATTTGCACATCGAAGTCAGATCTAATGTGGTTAAGTAGCCAGTCTTGCATTCTCACTTTCCCTCGATAAAAGAACTAAAATACAATTTCCCACCTCAAGTGAGGCGTTCTTGAATATATCTGATCTTAAAATCACTAAGCATATAGCGACTTCTTTCTCTGGCAGCAGTCCTTATCCAGCATTTTAGCCAGAGGTAGCGGACATAGTAAGGGTACGGTTGTCAGTGGAGGCGCAAAGTAAAAAAGTGAAAGAGGTGTACGAAGGACATTAACCCTCTATATGAGGAGTATTATTATTGTCAGCCATTCTCCCTCAACTAGTCATAGTTATTGTTTCGCCGTTGTCCCTCGATATGTCCTCAGATCACGACTTTAATGTAGGTAATTGCCTCAGTTTTAGATACCTTTCGAGGTTTACCCTTCAATACCCTTCCGCGTTTAATTAAACCCTCAATGTAGCGATCAATCGTCCTAGTGCTTGGTCTCTTCCCTAAAATTGACTCGTCCCACGCCTCGTGAAGGTCTTTAATTGTCAATCCAGGCTCGCTTGGAGGCAGTAGGGTGAGTAGTGCATTGGCATTGTTTTCCCAAGAAGGTCGTTTTGCATTTCCCACAGTCATGTATCGATTGTTTATAAGCTCAATCGTAACGTCAAATTCTTTTTGTAGTCTGTAGGATTACTAAGAGCTTCTTTGAAGATAAGCGCAATGCTTACCGTGCTGAACAAAAACTACTATAAGCAAAATTAGCTAAACTGCAAATGGCAGATGAAGAGTATTATTTGACCGCTCAATACCTGGTACAGATAGCTTCACGAGCCAAAGAATTATTTGCGGGTTCTGAACCAGAAGAAAAACGACTACTTTTAAATATGACGCTTCAGAACCTGAGGCTTGATGAAAAAATAGTACGATACGACTGGAAAAAACCCTTTAACAAGATAGCATTTTATGTTTCTCGTCCTACTTGAGTTCCCCGTGTGGGACTTTATCCGAACGATTCGCGTTTAGTTTTTGCCTCTCATGAACTATTAATCTGGATTAGGAATAAATTTTAAAAGTCGAAAGTGGTCAAAGGTGACTGTGACTTATTTGACTC
>Ga0163154_10007972_pt1 | contig 12472 bp, 9 predicted proteins | sample OliLakLV19MP9P1_FD_148649 | JGI IMG/M metagenome (GOLD analysis project Ga0163154, IMG submission 148649) | Freshwater microbial mat bacterial communities from Lake Vanda, McMurdo Dry Valleys, Antarctica - Oligotrophic Lake LV.19.MP9.P1 | ecosystem: Environmental > Aquatic > Freshwater > Lake >... | reverse complement strand
CGTGATGCCCCAGCACCCAACAATAGTCAGCGCAATCGCCCGCTGAGCAATCGCAATTTTGGCATTCTTGCCGCGCTCGTATTCTATACGGACATTCGGCAGACACATCCAGAACGTCGTTATCGCCGATAAAATCAGAATTGCAAATGCGATTTGAGGCTGACCACCGAACGTGTCGTTCAAAACCTCATGAAATAAAAGATTGAAGCCGACGAAGCCTGTCTGCAATACCTTGGGTTGAATGGAGATCGCTGAGCCGACCGCCGACGCTGTGAAGCCCAAATATGCGGAGCTTAATCCGAGCAGGGAGAGCCGTCCCCACCGCTTGCGTTCGATGGTCGCCCAAACAGCAACCAACGGCAACAGCGAACAGAGAAACAGACGCATATCTGACTTAATGAGGAGCGAGTAAAACAGCAGGTAGGCAGACGCTAACCCCCAAGCACAAGCAATGAGTGTAGTCGTGAACCGGACATAACCGTTTATTGATGAGTTCGAACCAGAGCCTATCATCGGCGAACTTCTCCTGAAATGCTGATATGTAGAAAAACATTGCCTGAGAATTACACGGCAACCACTCCCAATAACTGCTCAGTTTCAATTATTGGTAGTTGCGTGCCTAATCCACAGAATTTTTCACAATAGCCGCCGTTGTTCCAGGCAGACAATTCTTCCTAAAGAATAGAGAGAAAAGAGCTGGAGAGCAAAGGTTGCAGTATTGTTTCTACAGAAGAAAAAAATGGGTCTGCTAACATGACAGATATGAGACACGTCGGCAGGAACGTATCGGGATCTCCAGTGTCCTCTACCACAGTAAAATAGGGACACTTGGAAGGCACGGGACAGCATTCTTAAAGAGGAGGAAGAGATTCGAATGCTGGCTATAAACTGTATTATACAGAATTGGTTTGCCTAAGGAAAGGTGTAAACGCGCAAATTCTCGCACGCAATCTACCCCTCCCCCTGTATTTTTACGGGAAGAACCGTTTTCTTTGACGTCTCCGGCGCACAAAGGTTTCGTATTGCACGAATTTTTTTTTATTCCTCGAAAATATAATACTTCGCTCGCTATCTTATGCCTTTGATCCGCATCGTTCCGATTTTCCTCTGCCTTGTCGCATTGGAGGACGAAGTCTCTCTTATCTCAGCTCGTGTTCAGTACCTCAAGCGACAAGGCGGGGCAATTTGCCGTTGACAGATGCCCCGCAAACCCTTATACTGTGCGAGCAAATTCTATTTTTCCTCTTCGGGTGATTATGTCCAACGGATTCGACGTGTTCGCGCTTTTGGAGCGCACCGACAAATGGTTTCTTGGCAGTGGCAACACCGCGCAGTACGCCCCGCCCTTTCCGAAATGGCTCGATACGCCCGGATTTTGGGACGAAACGTACTGTGCCGACATTCGGCTTGACCGCCTCTACTGTTTGCTGTTCCTCGACAGCGACACCAAGCCCTTGACACTTCGTCGTGCCACCAAACGCTGGACGCCCGACTGCCTGACACAAATTTATACTATTGAAGGTGTGCCGGGTGTGCGCGTACAAGAGGAGCGCGTCGTCACGGAGGGCGATACGTTTGCTACTCGCATCACGCTGACAAATACGACGCCCAATCCCGTTGCCTTCCATGTTCTGCTTTGGAGCCTTCAAGAGCAAAGAACGCTCGCGCCAAACACCAACGGTTCCACCATCGCCGACATTATTCACGAGCCGGACGTTTCTCATTTCGCGCACAGGGTTCAATACGGCACGGAGGGCGATACGCCCGCTGAAGTTCATGGCTGGGGCGCGAGAGAAATCGAAAATGCTTCGGGGCAAGAGGCGCATGATGTGTTTGTCGCCCTCGGAGCCAGTCGGATGCCCGACTCATGGACGATCAATCTCGCTGAAACCACCGATACAAGCCCACTCTGGAGCGTCTCCGTCGCCCCTGAGAAGTTTCGGAATGGAGTTTTGTCGCAGGAGAACACCGCGAACGCCGGTTGGAACCCCGATGGTCTCGTGCATCTTCTGCTGCACTACAGTTTTGAGACGCCTGCCAGCAGTGCCGAGAGCATGACGTTCGGGGCAAGCGTCGGGTTCGACAGAGAAAAAACGGTTGCCTCACTGCGAAACGAGATGACCCAAAATGTCGCCGCGAACAGCCGCCGTCACTGGCACACATTTTTCGAGGGCGTCCCGTATTTCGAGTGCGACGATCCCCATATCGAGCGGGCGTACTGGTATCGGTGGTATTGCCTCCATCTGCACACTGTTCGCGCCGCCACAGGTCGCCTCCAAAAGCCCTGCGTTTTCGAAGGGATTGCAGGGTTCCGCTCGCACGTTTCGTATTCCGCGCAATGCCACGTCCGCGAACTCAGTTGGCAGTCCGATGACGAACTGACGCGGGGCTGTCTCGAAAATTTCTTCGATAATATCGTTGTGAATGGAGACGAACCGGGGAGTGTCGCCGGGCATCTCTATACGTGGAGACCAGAGCGCGGCTTTTATCACGCCGATTGGGGACGCGCCGCCCTGCAAATCTACAACATGACGGGTGATCTTGACTTTGTCCGGCGCATCTTCCCCAAACTCACTGCGTATGCCGAGTATTTCGAGCGCGAACGTGACGGCGAAAAGTCCGGTTTGTTCGACGTTGTGGATCAGGGCGAAACGGGGCAGGAGTATATGAGCCGGTATCTCTTTGCCGATGCCAACGCCGACGACTGGAAGCGCATTCAGGTCAAGGGAGTGGACGCGACGTGTTATCTCTTCTCTCTCTTTGCCACTTTGTCGCACTTCGCGGGACTGCTCAATAACAATCGCGATGCTTTCAAGTGGGGACGGGCAGCGAACGACACCGCTCAAGCCGTCAATCGCCTGATGTGGGACACCAAATTTCAGATTTACAAGGATGTCATCGCTGCCGAGAAAGCCCAAAGCCTCGGTGATTTTCTTAATGAATTGTTTGCCCTCGACGAGTTGGATACTGCCGACGAATGGCGCAAATCTCCGTTCAAGGCGGCAGTCGGGTTCTATCCGTTTCTGTATCCTATCGCGGACGAATCCCATCTTGGCGCGTGGAGCCATCTCGACAACGTGAAAACTTTTGGAACGCCCTATCCGATCCCTGCAAGCAGTGTAGACGACCCGTTCTTTAGCCCGCACGGCGATTGGAAAGGCAAGCGTACTAATTGTGCGTGGAATGGGCGCGTGTGGGCAATGACGACCTGTCACGTCATTGATGCCCTCGCGCATACTGCCCGCACTTTGGAGCCAAAATTCCGCTATAAAGTCGCCGATCTGCTGCGTCGCTATATCAAAATGCAGTTTCACGACGGCGACCCGAAGCGTCCTAATTCCTATGAACATTACAATCCGTTTACGGGAATGCCCAGTTTGGCGCGGGGGATTGACGATTACCTCCACAGCACGCTGATTGACCCGATCATGCGTCATCTCGTCGGAATACAACCAGAGCCGACCCCTGACGGCAAACTTGTGATCGATCCAATTGATATGGGACTCAAGCATTTCCGCGTCGAAGGCGTGAGTCTGCGCGGTCACAGTCTCGATATCGGTTACAGCATGGCGGACGGATTCACGGTAAAGGTGGATGGGCGCGGCGTTGTCCATGAGCGCGACCCGCAGCGAGTGGAAATCACACTTTAATCGTTTGAGGTGTGAATCAAGAAGGCGAGCGGCTGAAATTATGAACTCACCTGCCGCAACGGGGGTTTTAAACCTCCGTCTGGAAAAAACAAGCGTCTTTCAGACGCACACTGCCGCATCGACTCCCCTCTCCTCTCAGGAGAGGGGTTGGGGGTGAGGTAAAGACGCTTGTGCTTTCTTGCCGGGTACTTTCAGTACCTGCTGTGGAAGGTGAGTTACGAAGCCGTGTCATCTATTTCTTCTGTATTGAATTCGATTTCGCGATAGACTTCTGAGAGTTTGAGTTCACAGTGGATACAGTCGAGCGGGATAGCAGTCTCCATTCCTACAAAGACGAACTGTTGCCAGGGCGCATCGTCGCGGCGCACATAGAGTTCGGCGATGGGCTTTGTCTGCCACAGCATGAGATACGCCTGCATCGTCGGAATTTGCTGATAGGCGTAGAGTTTATATCCTCTGTCGCGGATTTCGGTGGATTTAGAGAGAATTTCGATCACCAAAACGGGATTGGTGATAATTCCTCTTTTCCCTTTGTAAAATTCGGGTTTGCCGCACAAAACGGTAATATCGGGATAGACATACTGCTCGCCGACAAGCACGCCCATATCGTTGTTTTTGAGAGAGCAACCGGAGCCGCGCAGTTTTCCCCCTAACTCGATAATCACATTGACGGCGATGGTATTATGCTCGTATGCCGCCCCCGCCATATTGAAGATGACGCCGTCAATGAACTCGTGGCGCGTCTCCTGTTTGCTTTCCCATTCCAGAAATTCCTCAATAGACATGACTTCGATTTCTTGCGCTGACATTCTCATTGTCCCCTTTCTTTAGTGTTTTGAAAGCGTACCCGATTGTGCCGGAGGTTTTAAACCCCCGTCTGGAAAAAACAAGCGTCTTTCAGATGCACCCATCCGTGTATGGACTCCCCTCTCCTCCGAACTTGTTCGGGTATCAGGAGAGGGGTTGGGGGTGAGGTAAAGACGCTTGTACTTTCTTGCCGGGTACTTTCAGTATCCGGTGCGAGAGGTGAGTTCATAAATCAATTTGAGAAGGAACGGCTTCTCATGCCCGCCTTTTGCCACCGATTTCACCCGCCCGTACTGTTCGCACTGGATTTAGTCGCCAACGACGACATTGGACGCCCGCGAATGTTTCGCTGCCGATTCAGCGGGCTGTGGAACGACGCACAGACAAAAATTTCTGGTGACAATCCGATAGGTGCGACGCTCGATACCGCCATTCACGGCGTCGATCTGTTTCGTGCGTTTTGCGGTGAGGTCAGCGATGTTTCTATCAAAGTCAATCGTCTCAATCCTGATCTGTCCGTTGAGGATACCGCCATTATTGTGATGCAAACCGAAGCGGGGGCGTTGGGTGTTGTCGAGGTCAGTTGGAGTCTGCCGGGCAATCGGAGCATTATCGAAATCTACGGAACCGCCGGTGCGTGCATCATAGATTACGATACCGACACAGTTCGCTATCAAACTTCCGATGATCTCTTTTGGCGCACACATGAAGAGGGCGGCGCAAACCGTTTTGAGCGCGAAGTCGGGCATTTTGCCGATGCGGTGCGTGGTATTTCTCCTCTTGTCATCAACGGCTACGACGGTGCGCGTGCCGTCGAACTTTGTACTCTCCCTCTCCGCTAGAATCCTTACTTCGATGCCGTTATTTGCTGTATTTTAGAAATAAAGTCCTGTTTTGGAGATTTCTTCACCAAAAAATACGCTTTAACTCTTTTATGGTAGAATAAGCGTATTCTAATTTCAAAGAGCTAAAATCATGTTGATTCAGTTTACAGTGGAAAATTTTCTTTCATACAGCAAGCATACTGTATTCAGTCTTGTCGCTACAAACGATGAAGAACATCCTAACCACTTAATTAAAAGTGTCGGAAGAACAAGCAAAAATATCCTTCGAGCCGCCGCTATCTATGGCGCAAACGCATCGGGCAAATCCAACTTGATCAAGGCGATCAAATTTGCGCGGGATTTGATATTGGAAGGCACTGAGGCAGACGAAAGTCTTCCTATTACTCCTTATAAATTGAGGGATAACCATAAACAACCTTCCCGCTTCCAGTTTGTTTTTCGCTATAAAGATATTGAGTACTCTTACGGCTTTAGCTTGACTCATACCCGCATATCTGAAGAATTCTTATACGCTAAACCAAATGGACGGGAAGTCAAATATTATGAACGTGTCACTTCTGAAGACTTCAAAACAGAAGTGAATTTTGGCTCAAGTTTAACCAAAGGTAACAAAGACAAACAAAAGTTTCTTGAATACAAAGCGGAAGACACTCGCCCAAATCAGTTGCTGCTGACCGCCATTTTCGATGGCAATATGAAAGATCGGGTAGAGGAATTAAAACCAGTCATTGAATGGTTTCGTTCTGTGTTGACTATTGTTGAAGCCGAGTCAAGATACCGTGGGCTTGTTACCCGAACGCATACAACGGATGCGCTTAAAAATTTCTTGGGAGGTTTTTTGAACATAGGAGATACGGGTATTCATGGTGTGGAAACATCTGAGATTCCATTAGATTGGAAGCGTGATCTGCCTTGGCTTCCATTAGAGTTTCGGGAGGAAATCATGCGAAATTTCAGAAAAATTCTTGGAGAGGAGTCAGGCATCCCCGCGCAATCGAAGCTTTTTGAGATCATCTCACCCCAGTCAGAGCGTGTCTATATTCGCCAAGATGAGGATAGCAATCTCATTCTTCTCAAACTTTTACTCAAACATCAGGGCGAAGATGGCAAGTTGATTGATTTTGAGATACAAGAAGAGTCGGATGGAACTCGAAGGGTTATCGATCTTGTGCCTATGCTCTTCGATATGCAGAGAGGTGAGGAGACCGTAATGGTCATTGATGAGATTGATCGTCGTATGCACCCTCATCTGTCACGCCTTATCCTTCAGACTGCTCTCAGTTGCCAAGAAAAAAGTCAACTGATTTTTACGACGCATGACACGAATATGCTTGATTTGGAACTGCTACGGCGAGACGAAATTTGGTTTGTTGAAAAAGACAAGGCAGGGAGTTCTCATCTGTATTCGCTGGCTGAGTTTAAGGTTCGCCCTGATTTGCAAATAGAGAAAGGTTACTTGAATGGGCGATTTGGAGCGATTCCCTTTATTGGAGATGTGAGCAGTTTAGGCTGGCATGAAAAATCCTCAACAAACATTGAGGCAGAGTCCCATGCCTAAGAGCCGCATAAAAATAAAACGTGACATTGTGCTGCCACGTCCCGAACCGACAAGAAGTTTCTCGCTGTTTGTGATTGCTGTCGAAGGTGAAAAAACAGAAAGACTGTACTTTCTGAAGTTCGGAAATAGCAAGATCAAAGTCGTTACGTTGCCGACAACAGCAGGCTACTCCTCTCCTGAACATATCATGGAGCGGTTAAGTACCTATAGGCAGCACAACGACCTGCAAGATGAAGACGAATGCTGGCTTGTGTTTGATATAGACCATCGTACCGATGATTTCATGGAGACGATGTACGAACAAGCATTGAAGCGTCGTTTCAGATTGGCAGTGAGCAATCCTTGTTTTGAGATTTGGCTTTTCCTGCATGGCTTCGATATGAGCGAATTGGACAATGAAATTCGTCAAGCCAATGCGGAGAAACGCTCTGCGAAAATGAAGGAATTTTTGCCTTATAATTATAGGGCAGTGCCGATTCATCAATTCCGTCTTGACCTGCAACAGGCGATTCAGAGAGCGAAAGAACTGGAAAAAGGACGGAACAAGCACTATCCACGATTTCCGGGAACTGATGTTTACAAACTGGTTGAACACCTCCCTATGAAATTCGAGCATGAAGGCGAAGCCTCCTAAAAGTTAACGAGCAAATGAAGCCAAATTCCTTTGGGCTTAGAAAACAAGCCTCCCGTTTTGTCGCTATATGGTACAGAAGAGGATGCTTGCTCCGCTTCAATGATGGGTAGGAGTGTGGTTATAGAAGGACTATCGAGTGACTATGCCACGGGAAGTTGGCGACACGGCAGATAAGGACGGTTTAGTTTCAATGTGAAGGCGGGCGGCGCGAACCGTTTCGAGCGTGAAGTCGGGCATTTTGCCGACGCAGTGCGTGGTATTTCTCCTCTCGTTGTGAATGGACATGACGGTGCGCGTGCCGTCGAACTTTGTACTCTCTCCCTCTCCGCTAAAATCCTTACTTCAATTCTGTTAAATGTTCTAGGTTTTCGCCCATTTGACAAATTTCTTTCACTTTATGCAGGAATCTCACTAGCCTATATTGTATATAGCAGACGAGAACAATTTCCCCCTGCTCAGTCCATCCTGTAGCAATATCAGAGAGCATCATACCATGAAAAAACTCATCTCCCATTTTGGCGCAATTCTTGGCTTATCTTTTTTAGTTGTTTGCCCATCAATCGCTCAAGAGCCTCAGTACTTTAGTTTCCGGTAAAATCCTGTTGACATTTGTCTGCCTGACACCGTGTCAGACACTTTGACACTCTCTCAATCTCATTTGAGATTGGAGAATTTCTCCAAGTTACCCTGATCATCAGGCAAAGAGGAAAAAAAGGACTGTTTCCCTGCCATCTGAAGGGCAACTGTCTGACACCTGACACTCTCAAAGGCTCAAAGTTGGCGCAATTTACCGGAAACTAAAGTTAGAAGGAGATGCGCTTCCAAATATCAAGGCGTCGAAGCCGTAGAATATGATAAGCGGACGCCTCCGCCATACTGGGCAAAGTTTGCTCCGCTGCGTGAAATTAATTTCAGGAAAACCGCCGGGGCATCCGCTTGTGAGACAACCGGACGCAAACGTGACATCAGAAAAAGCACTCTGTTTTTCTGCTCTCCGGTCAATCCCGAATACAGCAACTTACCATTGATCAAGTCACTGCGAGATGTACCGTCGAGTGACGCATAAAATCGCGTGGTATTGAGTTGGCTCATAATGCGTGCAGCATCTCTATAAAACGGATACACGGTATATACATTCATTTCCTCACTGCGTTCCGGCACAGAGGATTTCTGCTGTAGTTTGTCGGTAGGCAGCATTTCAGGGAAGAAACCTCGCAACGTAGTTGCAATTTGATATAAATTTAGATGTTGGACAACTTCAGCATCCAAATTCATTTGTGGCTTCATTCTCAGTGCGACGGTGGGAGATGTCTGCTGATTGATGAAAGTATCGCTCTGTTGTTTGAGCGTATAAAGACGTTGCATGATAGAGAGTGAGATATCCAATCCGTCATCGCGGTACCATCGATTGTTGCGAAAAAGATAGATCGAGTCGCTGCGCTGCTTCCAACTCATATCCATTTTTACCGCTTGAAAGTTCAATTCTTTCTTCAATGGCAGGAATGGCTGCATCTTTTTTGCCTCGGCAGTCATTGGCTTACCACCTTGCATATAGTAATCCGCAATGAATTCGATGTCCGCTTTAGCACCTAACCAGTTAAGAATTTCTGGGCGACGGTATCTGACGTACGGGCGATTGAGATCAACCGATGGTTCATTTTGCCATACGCGACTGGTTTGGTATGCCGCCAATTGCTTCCGATTTTCCGGTGCTTTTTTTCCAAGCTGCTCGACCTCAAATGTCAAGGGATCGTGATTGAACGTCAACGTACTGCTGCCGGAGGCAAACCCTGACTGGAAATTGAAGGCTGTTCCACAATCTTTACCATCTTCTGTAATGACATTTGCCATCACACAAAAACCACCATTGGTGAAACTGACCCACGCATTGTCTAAATTAAACGGGAAATTTCCTGTAGAGAAGATGGCTGTCGCTTTGTTCTTTGCACTTTGTTTAAGCGCAGAAGGCAAAGTATCCAATCTTACAGTCAGCCCACCTTCCTCATCGTCAGTGCCGAAAGTTTCCATACCCATGCTAAACAACGGGCAGTCTGTTGGCATATTGGCGATTTCTTCCTGCAGAGAAGCTGGCAGATCGTGAAAAAAGGAATGTTGTCCAGCAACTTGGCGTTCCACTGCCGGATCGCTGTATTCACCTTTTGGATCATTAGGAACCGTTGCTTTATTCTGAGGAAAGCCCCCACGCATTTTTTGCAGCAGAAAGGCTCGCTGTTCCGTTTTCGCCCGGTCACGTTCTGTCTCGAACAGATGCCACCACTTTTCACGCCTCAGCACAGCTTCGCGTGTCATCACAAGTTCATAGCCGTTGCCGCTCGCGTGATTGATCCAGTAACCGGGCAGCAACTGAGAAAGGGAATGCATCAGGACGTGAAGAGGACGCTTTTTTAATCTCAATTGGATTTTCAAGTCGCTGCAAGAACGATCAGCGGTCAAAGAACACCCTTCGCGACTGCATTTTTTGAGGAGTTCATTGAGAGGCAGGCACGTTTCTTCAAGGCTGACAAGTGTTTTCAAACGCTCGTCGGCTGCAAGGTCTTGTGGTCGTTGAATCAAAAATTCTGTTTTACCCTGCGCCTTTAGACTATTTGGAAGACTCAAGAGCGACAGAGTAATGGCTATTCCAAACAAAGAGGACTTCATGTTCATTGGCTCCTTCTCCAAACAAACACAGTCTTTGAATTGTCCGATTCAAAGACTGTGTTTGAACAATGACTTCAAGGAACTGTGTAGTAGGAATCCCCTGTTGAGGCGTACCACGATTGAAAAGGGAAGACAGAGAGGGTCATGCCGGATGCAATCGCGTACAGCGTGTAAAGTCCGCTGGGCAAGTTATTAAAATCTGCCCACTCAGATGCCCTTGTAGAGTTATTTTCAACTGGGTAGTATGTTTCGAAAGTTCCTGGTCCATAGTAGAAACCACAACCTATATTTCGAGTGCGGGAACTGCCGCCCCCCGTACAATTGTACTGGTTGCTTGACCAAAAAGAGTAGGATGTCATAGTAGTTTTAACACCCAATGAGATAAAATTGCTGATTGCAATTTTTTGCAGGGAAGCCGTTGCGGCATAGGCAGGTTGCTGACCTACAGCAATTCCCAACCCTAAGACGGCGAAAGCGGACACCAAACTTTTCAGAGAAGTGCGCTTCGAACTGACAGCGAGGCTCATTTTTGTTTCCTTCTGATGCATTGATTTCATCATGAAACCAGATAGAGTGTTGACACAGGACGCATTCGAATTGTCATGAATATCATATCACAAGAAACAAAATGATTCAATACTGTATTTACAGTATTTTTAAGGGTTTCCCCCCCCTCGCTTTATGCGAATCATTCAGCTCGATCCAATTATTACGCAGTGCAATCAGCACTGCACCAAGACGAGAATGAGTCTGTAAAATACTGCATATATGCTGAAATTGGGTGTCAATAGTCGAATGTGATTTGTACAGCCTTTGAGCAAGTACCTTGGTATTCGTTGTAGAATGCCAGACAGACATTTGCAGCAACTCAAGGAGCGCCGGTGAGAGCGTGCATGATTCAAGTAATTCGTCTTCCATGTGATAATTATCCGAACAAGTTTTTCATCGTTAACTGCCGTAACTATAAAAGCCCCTTCTTGATTTATATCGTTTTCTCCTCCTTACATTGTCATTAAATTTATATTAACGGGTTCTGCGTTCAGCACGCCCAAGAAACTCGGCATTGTCGCCAATGCTTGGTTCCGCGCTAAAGTCACGCCCCGCAAACGCTGATCAGAGTATGATATAATAGACCTCTTGCAAAAGTCCAGTGAAATAAATTTCTCGTGCAGGGGGCGGAACGCCGTACCGTGCTTCGCACTCACAATCCCAGTGCAGAGGTGATCACCTCCAAAGGGGGATTTCGTCCGCAGGACGACTGTTTTTGAGTCGGGTACGTTCTTGTACCCGACTCTTGCAAGAGGTCTAATGGCGAGAGCATCTTCCAAGACGCGCTAACTGGAGAAATGAAACTCTATGATCACGTTTACGCAAACGGTAACAATCGCAGAAGATGGATTTGTGCCTTATGCTTCCGCTTCGATGAGCCAGTGTGATGTTATTGGAGTTGTCGGGCGTGAGGAGTGGAGAAGTCCCATCGATTCGCAGAGGGCAATGGGGTTGTTGTCTACGACGCGCAAATCCCAGCCGGTCTGTTCGCGGGCTTCCGTAATCGTCACGTCATCAAGGAACAGTTCGCCGTCGCGCAGACAGATCGCAGGCAGATAGAGCGTTTCAGCACGACCCGGCATAGCTTCAAGCGTAGCGCGAATATCCTGCCATGTCATCAGTCCGGCGATATGAATGTCGCCGCCGAAGAACCGATTCGGCACAACACAGACATTGACCGCCACATTTTCAATCTCATTGAGCCGATCTGCGAAGCCCTGAATCACCGTTGATGGCATCTCCGCCGTGATCAAGGTCGCCCGCAGCGGAACCAGAACCGAAGCGGGCAATTTTCGCGCCGCACTCTTGGCGTTCTCCAAAAACAGCCGCACCGTGCCGATTCCGTCTTCCAACTGCGGAAACTCTTCATAATGAGATTTATTCGGATACGGCACGCCCGCGATGTGATACCACTCGTCAGCAAGCCATGCGAATCGTGTCCCAAGCCGCTTCTCAAACTCTTGCGTCTGTTTCTGCACCGTCTGGATCATCTCTTTCGCGTAATCTGCTTCGACGCCGCCGAGATTGGGCAGACGCTCCCGAAACTGCGTGCGCCCCACCGGAACAATCGCCACCGACTGAACGCCGCACCGCTTGCCCGTCACCGCCGGATACTCCTGCGCCAACTCGTTGAGGGTTTGCGTCAGATTGTCGCTGTCATTCAAGCCGGGACACAGCACGACCTGCGCGTGAACGTCAATGCGAGCGTCGGCAAGTTCACGAAGCTGTGGCAGTATCGGCGTCGGCTCTTTGCGCCCAAGAAGCAATC
>Ga0163154_10007971_pt1 | contig 12474 bp, 12 predicted proteins | sample OliLakLV19MP9P1_FD_148649 | JGI IMG/M metagenome (GOLD analysis project Ga0163154, IMG submission 148649) | Freshwater microbial mat bacterial communities from Lake Vanda, McMurdo Dry Valleys, Antarctica - Oligotrophic Lake LV.19.MP9.P1 | ecosystem: Environmental > Aquatic > Freshwater > Lake >... | reverse complement strand
TTCATATCGTCATTCTAGCATAGCAACAAACATTTTTACAATCCCCATCAAAGGCACAAAATCGGTTTATTCACCGCACCAACCACTGGCCTTACTCTTTGACCTCCCCGTGACGTTGCCCAAGCCGGTCGGGTAAGGAGACAGGATTACTCCTGTCCCCTCCCCTCAGAACCGGACTTGCACCTTTCAATCGGTTGCCTCCTAGGCGCGGCTCAAGCGGGTGCCCTCTGGGCGCAAACGCCCTCGTGAAAGGACGCGATGACGCGATAATCGTCATCTTCACGATACTGGCAGGGAGCGATTTAGCTTGCGCCTATGGGTGCACCAGCGTATGTTGCCATAGCTATCGGGTACCCCTTGGGTGGCCTTCCCACATGAAGTCGTTAGCCCTGGGTTCTCGTGACGAGACACCCGATGGAAGTCTGCTCTCTTTCGAGCGGGGTGATGTTGTTTGTACTCAACCCCTATCCATTTCATTACAAAATGGCTTTTGCTTTCTCCATCTTCCCTTACCTGCTGTTCTATGACCGCCCCTTACGCGCCCAAAGGGCACCCGGCTTCCCTTGTGGGAGAACAACAGGCTTACCACCGCTTGCCCTGAGCGCAGCCGAAGGGTTCCGTGTTGATACCCGTGTGACGTAGACCCCGCCTCTACCCCGGAGATTCTGCATCTGCGCTGGATGAGTTCGGAGCATCCAGACTTGACCGTTCGGCTGAGCTCACGCCGAAGCCTCTTGCCCTTTTGGCCCAGGTGTATCACCAGCTTTCACCTGTTGCTCGTAACGAGGCTGTAGCGATTCGGGTACCCTTTGGGTGCTGTTGGTCATATCACACCACCCTAGTCCCCGATGCCATGCTGTTAGGCATCGTCGCTTCTGTTCACACGTAGGCGACCGTTTCAAAAAAACGAGGATACATTGTCCCTCTGCTTCGCACCCCGCCGTTGCCAGCGACGGGGGTGCCCTCTGGGCCAAGGTAGGCGGTGCCCTGAGCGTAGCCGAAGGGGTACTGATTGCAGAAAATCAGGTTACATCAGGATTTCCCTGTGTAACAGCTAGCCACACGACTTCGTGTCGCACCCGAACGTGTCAGTTCAGCCGCCCGTGTAGGCGGGCGAAGCCCCGCCCGAACGGGTCGGCTGCAACTGATGGTTAGCAGTCTGCGTACGATCACTTCGTGGCCGCGCCGACAAGGCACTCACCCGGCACCTCGAACCCACCAGGCGATTCGAAACTTCGCATTGAGCCTTCTACTTCGTTCCACACGGACTCGCGTTCTTGAGCGGACAGGTGGGCCATCATGGCATTGAATGCACCGAATGCTTCCCGGGCGACCTGCACGTACTCGGCAGAACTGGCCATTCTCAGGGGCACCGTCACGGCGCGAACCTCGGGGTCGGCAAATCCGGCTTGACGGAAGACGTCTTCGAGCACCCCAGGAGCGCCAAGGCTGAACGGGCCTGGTTGCCCCGGAACGGGAGGCGGGAGTTGCGCGCGCCGGCGGATGATGGAAGCAGGCATCGCACCCCAACTGTTTCGATCGGGCGTGGAGAAGACAACGACGGCGACCCGACCGCCCGGTCTCAGGGCACGGCGCCACGCGCGTAGCGCTGTCACAGGGTGCGGCATATACATCAGGCCAAGCCGACACAGCACCGCATCAAAGGAAGCGTCAGGGAGATCCAATTTCTCGCCGTCCATGGCGCGGGTCTCAACCTGTTTGAGCCCACGTTCACGGGCGACCTGGAGCGCAAGTTCAACAATCCCTTCCGAAATGTCGGTCGCCAGCACGTAACCGCCAGGGCCAACTCGTTCGGCGGCACTGACAGCCGGTTCACCTGCGCCGGCGGCGATGTCCAGGATTCGCTGATCTGGCTGAATCAGGGCCAGGTCGAGCATCTGGCGGGTAACTTCGCCATACCAACGATCCAGAGTGGGATTCCAGCGTCGCCATGCTGCGCCGTCCTTGTTCCATTGCTCTCGCTGCGCGTTCTTGTACTTCGCTGCGTCGAATGAGGGTTCCTGTTCGGCCACGCAATTTCTCCTCTCGGTTAGACGTTGATGTTGCTTCGCGGTGCGGGCCTCGGACGGCTAACGCTCGCGTTCACCCGCGGCCGGCGCAGCCGGCCGTCGGGTGCAACGCGTTGTTAGCCGTCTGCTCACTCCTCGGATGCCGACAGTGTATGGATTACCGCGCACAGTTCGACGACCTCCAGGTGCGGCGGGCACTCAGGCCAATTGTGGCGCCAGCACACGATGACATCGCACCCGTCTGGAGGGTGACCGTGGTCTCGGAAATTCCGGCTTTCGAACTCGAATTCGATTCGCACCCGTTGCCACTTCCCAGCATCCACCTGCCGTTTCGCCTCACAATCCGGGTACCCCGTCTGTACGGCTTCAACGTGATACCCCATCTCCCGAGCGACCATTCCGAAGAGGAATACGACGCCCTGCTCGTTGACTGGTTCATGACGGAGCCCACGGAAGTCGATCGGGTTCCCATACGTAGGGCGGCCATCAAGTTTGGAATGTCGATGACTTTCGACGAAAGACAATGCGGAAGCACTTTGCGTCGAGGCAAACGGCGCGAATGCAGCAGCGGGAGACCGCGCATTCTCAACAGGAAGAAGTGTCACGACGTCGGCCCACTCAGGCTTGCCCTCTGCGAACTCACGGAACTTCGATGGAACGGCAGACCACGGACCGAACCGCTTTTCAAATACGCCGGGGCTGTATGTCCCGTCTCGTCGGTACTGGTCGCGAGTGGGGATCTGCCGCACACCACGAACGAACTCCCCCCAGTCTTCGAGAAGAACTTCAGGGTTAATGGCCACGTTGGTCGAGTGCGGCTCCAAACCAGCCGCCCGGACGGCTTCTCTCCAGCTCGGGAAATGCTTGAGGACCTGGTATTCCGTCATGCCGGATGAACTCTTGAACTCCGAGCGGGACGGCGGCCTCCCAAGGGACTGCGCCGCCGTGCGGATGGCGTTCAGGACTTCGTCTCGGTCGGGCAAGCTTGTGGTCATGTCACTCCAGACGGCTAACCAAAAGCTCACCTGTGAACGACGAGAGCACCACCACTCCTCCAACGAGACCACACAATCGAAGTAAATCGCGCTGATCACTCCTGAGCGCAGCGAATCTGGTGCAGCGGATGTTCGGCGCTGGCTTTCTGTGCGCCACCAGTTCCAAGCTACACAACCTCAGCTTTACCGGTAATGTCCCGCAGTGCAATGTGTTCCAAGACTCTGGCATCCAGCCCCAACTTCCCTTTGGGATCTTGCGTGCGATCAGATAGTGTCACTTAGATTGAGGCCACTTTTTCCTCATTGCTTTAATCTCGGCGGCGATTTCGTCTAGACTAGGATTCCCCAGCCACTGGCTACGATCTTTCGTGTAATCACCCCAACCCAAATCGCTTTGCTGCAAGAAACGCACCATGCCAACTGCTCCCAAGTTCTGGGTAAGTAACTGGATGCCGGTCCTGCGAATTTCATTCATAGTCATAACTTTGGTATTCATATCATCACCTCTTGTAGCCATGATAGTGGGTTGGCTACGGGAATCTGTATCTCTTCTCGATACTGCTGAGCACGCATCAGCAGCTTGTCATCCGTGGTGAGAAAGACATCAACCTCCGCTGATGCAGCAAACGTGAGATGCAAAGCATCATAAGTCGTGAAACCGAGATGCTGAAGTTGTTGTGCCTGTTGCAAGATAGAATCTGTCAATTGCAACCGTTCTGTTGAACGTGATTCCAAGGACCAGAGGCGTTCTTGACGTTCTTCATTTGGGGTCTTATTGATTTCATAAGCTACTGCATCGCTGCTTATCCATTGCCATTCGTTGTCTTCGACAGATTGGATGATCGATAAGACAGCTTCAGCTTCGAGATGAATCCGCGTCTGCGTCTGGTCGTCAAATGGTCGGTTTAGGCAACACACATCTAGATAAATTTTCATATTGTCATTTTAGCATACAGGTTCATGGCAGCGAAACCCTCTTGATATTGCCACTGCTCATTCCACCACCTGCTCCAAGCCAGTGCAATAGCCCCGATGTTACCGACAACGTCCTGCGCGCGGCCGAACACTAAATTCGGCGGTCGCACTTAGGCGTTCAAGTCGCGACTGTACAGTACGCGACTGTAGGCAGTCTTGAAACCAACTGACTCGTATAGCGTGTTTGCGCCGGTCGGGCTAGATGCGTCCACGCCGAGATCAGCGTTGCTCATACCCGCGCGGCGTAGGAGATGCATACCGCTCAGTAGCATGGCTCGCCCCAAGCCAATCCGGCGGTGGCCGGGCCGCGTGCCAAGCACGCCGACCGTTCCGTCAAGCCGTCCGCTACGCTTGTTGCGCTCGGAGTGGATGTGGCACCAGGCGAACGCGGCTAGCGTTCCATCGGGCGCAGTCGTTACTAAGTTCAGATCCGAACAATAGTCTGGATCGTTTTGCCAATGTCGGACAAACTCAGCATGGCGCGGGTGGAAGTTGTAGTGGTCGGCAAACGAATCGTTGTAGAGATCGGCCCAAGCCTGCGGATCGTGATCTCCAGCGCGCAATTGGTAACCCTGTGGGAACACAGGATCCGGAATCGGTTCTGACAGTGCGCGGCGCATACGAAGAAAATAGCGTACCGGTATAAATCCGTGTCGCTCGATCAAGGCCTGACGTGCTGTCTCCTTATCGTGCGCCATGACGCGCAACTTCACACGACCGCGTTTGTGCATCTGCTCCTCACCCCATGCAAACATCAGTGGCTCGATCCGGTCTGTGCGATACGCAGGATGGACTTTGAACCACAGGAAACCGTCATTTTCTGCAGCATCCTCCGCCAAGTAGAGCTGAGCAAAGCCGACGAGTTCTCCATACTCGTTCTCATACAGCCGCAGGCCATTTGCTGAATCGAAGCTGGGCTCGTTGAATTCCTCACGCAATTCCGTGACCGAAGATCCCTCCTCGACGAGGTCGTGAGCCTCGACAAGATTCAAGAAGGTAACGATCTTTTCGAGGTCAGCCTCGCCGGCGTAAGACCGGGATAACAGAGTAGTGGTAATCATTTATTGTCGCTCTCGCTCACAGGTTACTCACCGAAGCTGAACTATCAGCCAGCGCCAAGGTGTAGCATGAACTTCAGGAAAAATGTACCTGTGATGCGCCATTTGTGGTTGCCAGCCGAACGGTTTGCGTTACCCGCAAGTGGGCGGGCGTGGATTCTGTTTGGAAGCAGAAAAAACTCGAAGCCAGAAAAATGCTTCTAAATCGCGCAGACTCCCACTTGTCAGGTGCAGCGGATGTGTTGGGCGGCTTGTGTTGCAAGACCCGCACCAGGATATAAGCCAAGTAATTCTCGACGATGGTCTTGTTCGTGCGTCTTCACCGATCCTAACCCTATGCCCTATTCCAAATTTTTGACCATTCTCTGTAACACCCGAATAACCGTCATATACTCTTCTTCGCTCACGCCTTGCACCGCTTGCTTTCTAACCTCACTTTGAAAGCTAAAGATAGCACGATGTCCCTCTTTGCCTTGGTCGGTTAGCTCTAGTTCGGTCACGCCACTCCCGCCCTTCTCGTGGCGAATCATCCAGCCTCTATTTTCAAACTCACTGATGATAGCATCAAGTCCAGCCGCCTCGACGAAGGTCTGCATCGGTTCAAAGACTTGCTTTTGGGTGATGCGGCCAGCTTCATGGACTATATTCAGAACCTGCCAATGAAAGCGTGTGAGTCCCTGGTCGCTCAAGACTTGATTGACATGTTGGGTAATCACATCATCGGCATGCTTCAGCCAATAACCGATAGGGCGCTGCGGCTGATTATTCTTTGGATTCATATGCGTGTCTCCATGATTAGGGTATGAAGGGTATGCCGCCGAACGCTGTGTTCAGTTGGTGGGGCGAGCGCGAGCGGATCACTTGGCTGACGAAGTGACTGCAAAACGGGCACAAACCAGGAAAAACCCGTGATCAGCCCCACTCAACTGCAACAAATGTTCGGCATTTCTCATTTTAGATTTCCCATAAATTCCCAGTAGCTTAGCTCGCTATAGAGTTTCTTGTCTTTGTAGAAGAGCAAGTGATCGAGATCGCACACCTGAGCTATTGGACTGAGTCAACACTTTCGCAAACTCTGTGCTAAGAATTTGCGTTTGCTGATTTACTCGCTTCCTCTTTCAGAATCTCTTCCACCATAAGCCCATTCTAAGCAATGTGTCGCCATGCTCATACGTATGCTGAAAAGTCTTAGTGACAATCATTGACAATGGCTTGTAACCCCACAGTGTTTCCTGTGATGCTTGCCAGTCAACATTGCTCAGCTGATGTAAAAGTTCAATCTGCTGTTGTCGAATGTGCCGAAACTCTGAAGTTAGGTCTTCAAACTCGCGATTCTGAACCTTAGCCCATGTCTCGTCATCGTCGAGCCAAGCCTCATTGGGTGGTATTGAACCACCAAGCCATTGTTTCATGGATGGTATCACCAAACATTTTTCATATCCAGTCACATGCCAGACGTGCCGTGCCGGAGGCCAGACGCCAAGATAATTCGGGTCAGGTGGCATATTCCTGTGTAGCGATTGTGGAATTTGCGAAAAAGCCCAAACAAAACCATCGGCGCTAGCTTGAAGCTGATAACGGAACCACGTAATCCAGTCTGTCATTTATCTACCTCCAATACAGGTCATCTAACGTGGATGACCCTGGTTGGTTACCCTATGATTTTGCCCACGCGGCCGAACACAATGTTGAGCGGGGGTGGGGGACGGCGGGCACGAGACAAACTGTACCTGACCAGAAAGTGCGGGCAGTAAGCACAAAAAAGCCGTGATCCCCCATCCTCCGCTCCAACGAATGTTCGGCGCTGTGCCTCAAGTATAGACTAATGCTTGTTTACTGGACGGTGCTCACTGTTATGTTTTGATTGACATTTTCGCAGGAATGATATAATTGCCTGGTTTACCTGGTTAGGCTGATTGATGACCAAAAAGTGGTCAGTATCGGCTATCCAAACCGTTTCAGCATTTGGGATCAATTCCTGCCATCGCACGAAATACTCACGTTTGATAAATTGCTCATTTTCGCCAGCTACAATAAGTGTCGGCACACGAATTGCCCTCAAGTCGTCTTCTGTCGGACTCACTCTCGTCTGCCACCATGTCACTAACTTCTCGGGCAGCTTCCATTGCTCCGACTCCTTCCAAAATTCGTCGGTCAGCGCCTCAGCCGATAAATCGACTGGTGTCAGCAGCAAGGCACGAACTCGTTCAGGATAGTGCATGGCAATCTGCATCGCAATGGCAGCCCCATCGCTCCAGCCTCCGACATAGGCTGAATCAATATCGAGCGCATCGAGTAGACCGATCATGTCTTCGACCATCTGTCGGTAACTTAACGGCTGGTCCGTATCCGTGCTGCGGCCCTGCGCACGGCTATCCGGCGTAATCACCTGAAAGTGCTGCGCCAGTTCTGGCAGCATATGCTCAAAGTGTTCTGCCGAGCCACCGCCACCGTGCAGCAACAATAGCGGTTCACCATACCCATGTAGTTCATAGTACACCTGAATTCCATTGATTTCAAGGATGCTTCCGCTCTGGTTCATGACTCACCCCCTCAATTAGCTAACCAACAATTACTAGAATTGGATCTTCTCGTCTCTTCCTTATGTCTTAAGTGAATAGGTGACTTGTACTTTCCTGTCAGCATCGCACCATGAGATCATTGCCGCCGAACACCGTGTTGAGGGGCGAGCGGCGAAAGCACGACAACAATGAGGACGAAACCTCACCGCCGAAGGAATTCACACTGATCACCCCTGAGCAAAGCGAGTCCGCTCCAACTAATGTTCGGCGGCAAACACCCTCAAAACATCTAGGCTATAACCCAGATTGTCCAGGGACAAGTTTACGACCTTCTATTGTTAATTGTCCTAACTCCGTCAATAGGTTTTGCGCCTCAATAGATACTTCTTGAAGTTGAACAATACTGTCACTCAACTCTGCACGTAACAGTGCCAGTTGCAACCTTTTCTCGAAGTCATCCCCTTCATTGATCAAGCCATCTAATGCCCCCAAATCTGATGCCGCTTGTTCGTATGCCGTATTCCATTCTTCTTTAAGCTGACGATTCTTTTCCTGTTCCAGTGCCTTGATCTCAGCATTTGTAATCGTCTCTGTTATTTTATCTAACTCTTGAAAATAATTTCCAGCGGCAGTTTTAATTGTCTGAAATCGTTGACTCAAATCATTAAATTTGGTATGAACCTTCACCCATTCATTTTCCCACATTATTGCGAGTGAAGCTCCCTCATCTGTAGAATTACTCTCGCTATTATTTACATTGGCATCATTTTGGTCCCCATTCGTTTGCGTTTCGCTTTGTTGATTTGTGTTCTCTCCACTCATCTCGGAGATTTTGTTTGACACAAAAGCAATTTGAGCTGAGACATCATTTCTAGATGCTTCAAAAGAATCAATAGCACTACGCAGAGTATTTGCGTATGTCATATGCTGCTCTGTCCGCGATGGTGTTGGCGTAGGAGCAGGTGTTGGCGTAGGACCAAATGTCACTGCGCCACATGCGATGTTTGCTACCACAAGCATTAACAAAGCAAATAGAGGTAGCTGGTTCTGAGGTATCTTCTCAAACATAACTATCTCCTGTACAAGCAATCCACTAGTTAGGTAAGGTGACTAACGAATAAGATATCTTTACATTCTGCTCAGTCGTTAATGACGAAACAGGTTCAGTTTATTTACTGCTAGTTCAGTAATAAAATTGAGCTCCTGTATGTGAGAAATACGGAAGCGCGAATGACCTGTCATATAGTAAAGAAAAACTACTGCGTTACCATCTCGAAGTAATACTGAATAACCTGTGCCCTCATACGCTAAATTGCCACTATTTACAGAGATAGGCTCTATCTGCTCTTTAAGCATATATACATTCTCAGCATACCCCCTAAACTTTGCAGCATTGAAAGAGCGGCGAACCCTGATGGCGTCGTCCACAAAAGTCACGTTTTCACATGACTGTAATGAGCCTTTCATAAGATCGAAAATGTCTTGGGCATCGGTCGCCTCATTAGTCAGCAGAATCCATTCTGTAAACTGTTGTGGAGGTAAATCTTGGGTTTTCCCTGCAACCTGCATCATATCAAATAGAATATTACTGTCTGTAAAATTAGTTTGAACATTCCGCTTTTTGCAAACAAATGACAAAGCTCCTTCTTTAATTAGCTCAGAAAGAGGTATATTTGATGTATAAGCTCTTTCTTGTTTTATTTGCCACTCCCCATCTGGCAAATCAGAAAACACGAGCAAAGCGTCAATCGAAAGACTACTTTTCGAAAATGAAGCCTCTATAAACTTAGTCGGAGTCGAAGGTGACGAGTGATTTTCTTGTGAGGCGTCATCATCTATTGTCTTATTAACGCTTGAGGGAGACCGTAATTCAAACATGAATCCAAAAAAAGGCACACCTATTAGAGAGACTTGCCATCCGGCCATAGTGGCAACAAACAAAGTCAATAGTGCAATGATAGAAACGACAAGGGTAACTAACCAGTTTTTTTGCATTTTCTGTCTCTACAGTACATCTATATTCAACTACCAGATTTTATTCTATGGCTTTTGTCAGACCCGTTACATAGTCTGTGCCGGCGAACACGGTGCTGAGGCGGTGGGCGAGTTGCGGGGAGAAAACACTATGTACCCGACCAACCAAAGCGGGCAACCAACGCCAAAAAAGCCGTGATCTCGCCCACTCGCCTCCAGCTAATGTTCGGACGCAGGCCCACCAATCGTATTGCCTTTGTATCTTCCATTACTCCGCCACTATCGAAACAAACCTCAATTCACATACTGGAATCTGTATTGTATTCCTTTGCATTTGGCCAGATATACTCGAACTGAGTCACAAAATATTCAAACCATTTTTCATCTCTTGAGCGAATAAGCTCAAATACTGGTGCACCATCCCGGTAACGAGTTGGCGAAGTCATACGAATAATCATGCGACCTGTAGGAAGATGAGGATCAATAGCAATCACTCTATATGGCGGAAAATAATCTACGACTCGAACTTCAATCTTGCCTAGCGTTGAAGTCTTCTGAAATCGGGAGAGACGAGTAAGACTCAATTTGATAGACATATCGAAGTCGGATTCCGCCTCTTTGGCAGCACCAAATACAGCCATACGAGCTGAATTACTTGATGGTTCAACAAGCAAAAATCTTGCCTCAAGACCATCTTGTACGCCTTCGGCAATATAATCGCCCAACATTGGAACAGATGTAGTAAAACTGAATCCCCAAAAAAATACTTTACGGGCATTTCTCGTAACTTCTCGCAACTCTAAACGATCATAGTCGCGCTTAAAAACATCGGTTGGCGAAACATCTTGCTTCTTAATTTCAGCCAAATGTTTACGCAAATTTTCATTTTCACGTCGATTTGCCAGAATACTGAAGGATAATAGACCTAAGGTTGCTAGTATCGCCGATGAGATTATTGCCTGACTTGCTAGTCCAAATGTGCCTAAAATAGCAACAATAATAGCTAACCCTATCGTAATGTAAACGTCAAAATTTTGCCTATTCTGAATATCTTGCCAGATTGTACGAAAGAGCTTCATAATTCACATTCTATTTTAACATTTCACAGCAGTTATGAGTTGTGATACAGTTCTCGGATGATGGCCTTCTCATTTCACTATCCCATTCACATCACCTGCGCTCCTTGCCCTCTTCACCTAATTTATGACGAATTATGAGATGCCGGATTATTCCCTTCCCAAACTTTGGCTCTACCCCACATCGATTCAAACTGTTCGGCAAAATATTCATACCATCTGCCATCACGTCCAGGTATTAGATCAAACACTGGTGTTTCACCCCAGCCCGTTACATGCGAATAAATTTCTACAAGCAACTTGCTAGATGATCTCCTAGCATCAAAACTGTAAATAGCAAAAGACGGAGAGTAGGGCAATAGACGTACTTCAAATTTTCCTTTGGCAGAGTCTAACTGCTTTTCTCGGAATTGCTTTAGAAAGAGCAAATCTTGAAAGGTAGTTTCAAGTTTCGTTCGATAATAATCAGAGTTTGGTTCTTCGCTTCGTGCCTCTGCCATATCGAGAGCATTTGATGCTGGATCGATTACTAAAATTCGTATTGTTGCGCCTTGCTTTAGCTGTTCACGTAGATTGCTCAACTGTCGATTGATTGCGGATGTTAGCGTGACGCCACACCAGTCGATTTGAGAAGAACCTTGTACATAAGTATCAAGTTCGGGTAATTTTCTAAAGAAGCCTAAAGCAGAAGGTCTGTCTGACAGTCTACTTTGTAGTAGTCCCCAGACTTTCTTTGTGGTTTGGTCAATACTATTGAGTCTACGGTATCGCTCAATAAGCTCAGATAAAGCTAATAATCCCAAGACACCAAGAACGGCAGCAATCAAATCGTCTGTAGAGAGTTTTGTTGCAGCGTTTGACTGGCGAAAAATGACATAAGCGGTTGCAAATAGTGTTGCGAGTATAGAAATATTATCGACAATAAAGTCTACTATGATTTGAAGCCACTTTGGTCTGTCACTCATCTTATTCCATTCATTTATATCTTGATGTCTTGCTGGTGACACTGTAAGATCGTTTGCGCCCGAACACAGTGTTCAGTGGGTTTGGCGAATGCGGACACGTCACACCGCCAACGAGACAGCGTGCAAGCGGGCGCGCAACATAGAAAACGCGCCGATCAAGCCAAACTCCACTGCAACTAATGTTCGGCAAAAACCCTTCACTCTCTGCTTTTATCTTGAATTATGCGGAACCGTTTGTTAGATTGCTAAGGCGATTTTTACTCTTGATGCTTTTCAACTTGATCTCGACCGATAAAATCGCCACCTGTATTTACATTACCTTTTACATATGTTCCACCCTCTGTATTAATGTGTTGAGACTGATCAAGAAATACATTCACAGTTGACACAAGAAGATTTTGATTTTGCAGAAAGAGTGCTCTGGCTGTATATCTATCCAAAAGGACTTGATGAAGGTTCGCCGCATCAACCAATGTTTGATTATTGAAGTCTACGGCATTTAGTAAAGCTTTAGTATCTTTTTGAGACCACTTTCCAAAGGCTATTCTAATTGCAACTCTAAAAAATGTACCTGTTAAGGCTGAAATACCATCGACAGCATTAATTATCGCATTTTCTTTTGATAAATTTGTCTCAACTTTTCCATCAGGAAGTAAAAATTGTTTGTCAAATCCTGTAGAAGCTAAATCCCATAAATCTTTTTCCGTTTCCTTTAATCTAGCGAAAAATTCAACTTCACCTATGTTTTCGTCTGTGAAATAAAAAAAACTTATCTTACGGTTGTCTCTTTCCACAATTTCAAAGCCTAAATTGAACCCATTTTTGGCCGTAAAATAGTTTATAAAAGTTTGGGTAAGTTCCAATATTAGAGATTGATTG
>Ga0163154_10007967_pt1 | contig 12476 bp, 17 predicted proteins | sample OliLakLV19MP9P1_FD_148649 | JGI IMG/M metagenome (GOLD analysis project Ga0163154, IMG submission 148649) | Freshwater microbial mat bacterial communities from Lake Vanda, McMurdo Dry Valleys, Antarctica - Oligotrophic Lake LV.19.MP9.P1 | ecosystem: Environmental > Aquatic > Freshwater > Lake >... | reverse complement strand
ATAAAAATCGATAAAACTATAAGTGATTTTTATAAGAAAAAGTGACTAACACTGCATGGTCGCCTATGCTGCCCAAAAGCCAACGCTCAAAGCCCACGCAGGGCAGCACAGCGTCCATGCTCACGTTGAACGAAATCAAAAAAATAAAAACATAATAAATATGAAAAAAATCATTGCTTTGGCATTCGGTGCATTTTTGCTTCTGCCATTTAGTTGTGTCAACCCTGCGACGGTCAAAACGGTAAGCCAACTTGCTTCGCTTGGGATTGAAGTGGTAAGCCTTCTGCGAGGTTGCACCGAATTGTCTCAAATGTTCTCGTCGAACGTGGCAGCGGTAAATAGCGGCATGGAGAAAGGAATAACAGATAATAAAAGCGTACTTGATTTGGGGAAGTATTGGGAAAAATATTGGAGTGATGTTCATTCGGACTACGATAATTTGAAGGGAAAATTGTATGAAACTGACCGGATTAGCCAACAATACTTTGCTGAACTTGAAAGTAATAATAGTCAAATAAATAATGCTGAACTGAAAATTTCAGACAGTAACAAAACAATAAAAATAAAAGAGCAATATAAATTAGAATACGCAAAAGCGGTTGCCAGTATAAATAGTTCTGCGCAATTGCTGAAAGACGGGGATGATATTTTGCTAGTTTTGAGAAATGATGTGCTTCGAAGTGCACTTCAAAATCAAATATCGGTCCTGAAAAACATTTCACTACAATCCACAGTGCTTTCTCAGAATATGAAATATTTTTCAAATAACTGTATTCCCCTTTTCACCCAAAAATAAATAAGAAATATGAAAGCAGTAGTTGCCTTGGTAATCTATGTAGTTTGGGGTATAATCGCATTTCAGTTTGCTGCACCAGCAAAACCTACAGTGGATGAGTTCACTTTTGGGAACGGATTATTTCACGGTTTGAGTTGGTTTCTATTGTGGATTATGAAATCTTGCGGAGCGGCAATTTATATCTTTGCCGAATTTAACACATGGGGATATGTAATTGGTTTTGTAATTGGGGTTGCTCTTTCATTACTCATCCTACTTTTTACCATTTCAACGGTTTTTACGGATGTGTGAGATTGATTTTAATTAAAAAAGCCAAGCAGTTTATCATATAAATAATAAACGTTCAACAATGCATATACGCCCATGCCGCACAAATCCCACCCGCAATGCTCGACGTGCGGCACAGGCGCATATGCAAACGTTAGCAGTAACTAAAAATAATAATATTTTTATATATAATTGGATTAGCCTTAACACTTGAAATTCAACGGCTTTGAGTGTGCTTGTAACCAATATATTAGACTAAATCCATTGAATTCAGGTGAAAAATTTGAAAAATCACCCAAATTGCTTTACTTTGCATACGAAAAAAAGTGAGGGACTAAAATATAGTAATATGTTAGCTGACTTGATCACAATATCACCTGAAATACAAAGCGGCACGCCGGTATTCGCCAAGACAAGAGTACCGGTAAAGATATTGTTTGACTATCTAAAAAGCGGGGATACCATTGAAGAATTCCTGCACGATTTTCCCTCCGTCAGGAGAGAACAGGTAATTCAGTTGCTTGTACTACTGGAAAGACACTATACTTACACCGAGCATGAAGAAAATATTGCTTGATGAGAACCTGCCACATCCGCTTGCCAAACTTTTTACACTACCGTTAGAAGTCATATCGGTGCATGATATTGGCTGGGCAGAGAAGAAAAATGGAGACTTGATACGTTCCATGTTAAAGGAAGGTTTTGAGTTTTTGCTCACGGCAGATAGAAACCTACAACATCAGCAGAACTTAGACAAATATCCTGTACGGCTGATTGTATTACGGATACTCGACAACCGATTCAAATCCTTAGTCCCTTATGTGGCAGTAATTCAGGAAGCGATTCTAAACGCTGATGATTCAGAACAGATCATAGAAATTGACCTGCGTGACCTAAAAATAGAATAAAACTGCCAACAATCGCTTCCCGAAAATTACTCCTAAACGTCGCACATTCGGGAAGCGTAACGTTGGCTCAATGAAAGAAAAATAATATCAAAGAGCCTTACGCTTTGGGTATAAGCGGATAAGTCAGACAGTTTCCTGAGAAGGTGATTTTCATCTTTTAGAGATGCACAGAAATTCATTTTTTAACAACTAAATTTTATCAAAATGCGAAATCTTGGATTTTTGTCAGCATCAGCCTTAGTGCTATGCTTGACGGCATTTTCATCTTCTTGATCTAAGGAAGATGAAAAGAAAAAGGGAGAAACGAAAGAGAATTTCTCATCGAAAGTTCAATCAAGAGATAACACTGCTTCTCTTTTCGGAAATGGCCAAATTGTGCCTGTTGTCGTGACTCGAACTTTAGCCCAAAAAATCAACATGGCAGTTCCAGAAGTCATGAGGGTTGGGGCAATTACAACCACCCGATTGGTAGATAGTTTGTTCACCATAACCGATAGTTTAGGGACTCCAGTGATGTATATTGCCAACTATGCTGACGATGGCTACGTTATAATGGCTGCCGACGAAAGGCATGAGCCAATTTGCGCATTGGTAAAACAAGGAAAATATGAATCTGCCGAAGTGCCGTCAATGCTACTGGAATGGCTCGACATTACTTTTGAGAATATTTTGCTTTTGAGGTCAGGAGCCGTTAGCAGTTCGCAATTTGCGGACGGAGAGTGGGTAAGGTTGATAAAGTCATAGGCGAGGAGGAATACTTGACACTCGATGATTGTTGCCCCGAGTGTCCAAATTATCCCGAGTGCCTCACTCATCCTACCATTGGATGTGGAGAGCCGGATATACTTTGCGAAGGCGGTGGAGACCCGTGCGCCCCTTACACGACAACAACGAAAGGCTCTTTAATGACTACCAAATGGAATCAAGGCTGCACTTACAATGAGCAATGCCCCGACAAGGATTGTGACGATGTTTGCTTTTCAAATGAAAACGCTTGGACAGGCTGCGTCGCAACCGCGATGACCCAAATACTAAAGTACTGGGCGCACCCTTGTTCGCAGAACTACAATTATGCCTCAATGCCAAACACTTCTGGCAAAGGTGAAGTGCAAAGGATGATGCGTGACGCAGGCGATGCGGTGGACATGGATTATGGATGCGATGCCTCGGGCGCACCCGGCGACAAGACTGACAACGCTTTTAAAGACGATTTTTGTTACAGCACAGCAACCTATAGCAATTATAGCCCTGGAAGTTACCAGACTGTAATGCAAAATATTGATGGAAACAAGCCAGTCCTCCTTGATGGGTGTAGAACCAGAAACAAAAAATTCCCTTGGCTATGGTATACTTACTCCAATTGTCACATGTGGGTATGCGATGGCTATGAGCAGCATCAAAACAGTTGCTACTCCGTCCTTAAATTCTATATGAACTGGGGATGGGGTGGTTCGAACAATGGGTGGTATTACTACAATTCCTGGCACCCAGGTTCGCGAAATTATCAATATGCCCAAAATTTTACACACAATATTCACCCGTAGTCTTTAACTTCTAAATAATTTCATCATGAAATATTTGCTTTTTTGCATTTTTGGAATACTGGTTTCTTGTAGCAAAGAAAAATTAAAAAACGAGGTTGTTGATACTGCAATTGACATCTTTGTTGAGAACAGTGAAGGAGAAAACCTCTTGGTTGGAACTGCCTCGAATGCCATCAACCCAGACTCTATCAAATTAATGTACTTGATAAACGGCAACGTGTTTACTGTTTACGACTCTGATATGGATTGCCCTCGTGCCATTTGCTCCATTACTGATTCTGGGAGCGAACGCATACGCGTTTTCCCAAATGATATGGAAAACGAAGAATACCCAATCACTTACATACGGTGGGAGAATGGTGACATGGACACCATAAAGTGCCATTTCGTAAGAAAAGACAATGGGTCTAACTCCTCGATAGTCTGCGACAAGGTATGGTTTAATGATTTGCTGATGTTCCCTGATAATGCAGTTTCAGGATTTGGCAGAGCATTTAAAATTGTGAAGTAGAATATGATGCTAACAAAGGATGTGCGCATATGCCGCCTAACCGGACGGCACAGCGCACATCCAGCCGTTGGTGGCAACTAAGAAAAAGAACAATGAGAGACGACTTTACAATTAATACGAAAGATATTTTGGCTAAAAGAGTCGGCTATCGTTGTTCGAATCCAACTTGTCAAAAGCCAACTACTGGCCCCCAATCTGACCCTAATAAAATAATAAATGTGGGCGTTGCGTGTCATATCACAGCCGCATCTAAGGGAGGTCCAAGATTTGATGAAAGGATTACAAGAGAAGAGCGAAAGTCCTCAGAGAACGGAATATGGCTTTGTCAAACTTGCGCCAAATTCATTGATGATGACCCAAAACGATTTCATGTTCTTGATTTGAAATTTTGGAAAGAGAATGCAGAAAATGATGCTTTATCATCAATTATAGACGAGAATTTTCGATTACGAAAGGAACTTCAAGTTTTGGTTGATGTAGTAGAAGGTAGAGATAGTTATGGTTTAATCCAGGTGATGGGATTACTTTGCGGGGACGAATTTTGCTATCAATTTGTAATTGGTAATATGGGGAACAAACCTCTTTACGATGTAATTATTAATATTTATGACCCGGAGGAATATGCCAAAACTCTAAAAAATGAAATTGCTACTGTTGAAGGTGTTAAATTACATCAAAGAATAAACGTAGGTAATCTTCCTCCAAATTTGCATACTGCGATTTTTGAACCAATGAAATTTCCTGAAAAAGGATATTCTCATTATGTAAGTTACATCGGGACAAGAAGCGGGATTTATTATCAAGAAATATTTTGCTATCCATCAATCAAGCCAAATCAGGGTTGGAGGATTGCCACTAAACTTCAAAAAAGAAACTTTGAAACAAATCAATATGAATTAAAATATCACAATATAGATAAATCGATGAATGAAATCGGATTAAATTGGCATTTAAAATAAAAAGTAACACTAACAGGGCGCAAACCAAATTGTCGCTTAAGCTGCTCGTTCATATCCCATTTGTTGGTTGATAAGCTGCCGAAGTTTGCCACGCTTGTTGCTTTTAAACAGAGCTCTAATATTAAGTACGGCTGTTACTCTACTTGTCCATCTTTGGCCAACTAATTTGCATCGTTGCTGTACCACGGTGCTGATGGCAGATTCGATGGCACCACTACCGATGCAATATCCGGCAGACTGATATTCATCATATTTCATCCGGTATTTGTTTTTTTCGTAGTAGGCAATAAGTTTGGTTGCGCTCGCAGAAATAGAGGCCCTACGCCCATTGGCTTTCTGCCTAATGGCTTCTATCACCTGATCGATTTGTCCGCTGTGTAATTCCTTGCACCGGGCTTCTATCCATTCTTTTCGATTTGGCTCAGAACTGAAAACAAGGGTGGCAAAATTAGCCAGGTGCTCCACAGCGTGATAAAAATCAAGAATGATAATGGCTGCGGGAAACTCCCTCAAAAGCCAGTTGGCGATCCACTCCGCGCCATCACTGATGGCCACCATTTCAGCATTCGGTGTTTGCCGGAGGTAAGCTCGTACCAAAGGGTCAAATCGGGCAGTAAATTCTGTGTGATGACCTAAATGCGCCACATAATCGGAGCCACTCAACTCTATTCTACGCATAACTGATTCATTATCAGATGATTTCTTGATAAGCTGGTGTGAGCCGAAAATCCTGCCTACTTTCGTCTCCCGGAACCCTTCATCCGTACGAAGATGGCCACCATCAACCTGTACATAGAGTACATTATCGGTGGCTCTGCTTCCAATCTGCTCAGCAAAATCAAAGCCCGGCGCTTTTAATATTTCTTCTGTTTGTGCCAAATTACCATAATATTGAGTAAGTCGCTGACTTTGCGAAGCGCTTGCTTCCACCCCTGGAAGGGCCGTCGATAAAAGAGACATCGCCCGCTCAAATGGTTGTTCATTTGAAAATTCCAACATGTGGCTTTGTAGCAGAGGACTAATAGCTAATTTATGTTTCATCTTTGCTATATAGGGATGACAGGTCATCACTTCGATTTGGCCGAGGGTGCTGTGGATTTTCTTTTTTTCCATGGTCTTTGCCCACGCCGCCAAGGTTCGCCTGTGAAACCTGACGACCAAGTTCTGCCCACAATCCTACAAACTCCTTTTCGTACTCAAGAAATGTGGGTTGCTCATTTAACGCTTGGATTTCAGCATATTTCGATTTGGCCAGTGCCAGAAAGTCTTCTTCGTTCATAACTTTGTTATGTGCAATATACGTACTTTTGCTATACGACAATTTGGTTTGCACCCAAACCTAACATTACAGATCGCCTCCTCTCTTGTGGTGGTCCCATGTTCGCCTTGCAGCGAGAGTCCAGATGCAATACCGGAACATATATGTGAACTTGCAAACTAAAAAAAGTTTCACCTAATAGGGGCAAGGGTATTTATTTTGACATATTTCTTATAACTATCTGATTTTCAGATTTTTACCGGCTGATTGTTGGTAAAGCAATCTACCGAGAAAGTTCGTATCTTTGCCTAAATTTTCATCAAAAATGGCAAAAAAATTGGTTCGGTTCGATTGGGCAATGAAGCGGCTGCTCCGGCATAAGGCCAATTTCGATATTTTGGAGGGCTTCCTCACCGAGTTGCTTGGCGAGGAGGTGACCATCAAGCAAATCCTTGATAGCGAGAGTAATAAGGAAACCGAGGATGATAAGCACAACCGGGTGGACATTTTGGTGGAGAACTCAAAAAATGAACTGGTTATTATCGAAGTGCAAAACAGCAACGAATACGACTACTTTCACCGGATGCTATTTGGCACTTCCAAAGCCATCACGGAGCATATCAAGGAGGGGCGGCCTTACGCCGAAGTGAAAAAAATTATTTCGATCACCATTGCCTATTTCGACTTGGGACAAGGCAAGGACTATGTTTACCACGGTACGACTACATTTAAGGGGCTTCACAAAAATGATGTTTTAACCCTTTCTGGCAAGCAGGTAGAGTTATATAAAAAAGATAATATTTATGAGGTTTACCCGGAATATTGGATCATTAAAGTAAGCCAGTTCCATAATCGTGTAAAAGATAAATTGGACGAGTGGATATATTTTTTCAAAAATGCTGAAATAAAAAGCGGCTTCTCAGCAAAGGGGTTGAAGGAAGTGAATGAGCGGTTGGACGAGATGAAACTGAATGAGAAGGACGCGAAAGAATATAAAAAGTATTTGAAGAACCTTCGTGACATTGCCAGCGAGCAGCATACCAAAATGGTGGACGCGCAGGATTTAATAAATCAGGGGATAAGTAAAGGAGAAGAAAATAAGGAAATTGAGGCTGTGATTGGATTTTATGAAATTGGCGTATCTCCTGAAGATATTTCAAAAGCTCTTAAAATTACTTTGGACAAGGTTTTGCAAACCATTGAAAATCATAAAAATAAATAAAATCGCCCAACAAAGGATGTACGTATATGCCTTCTAAACGTCGGCACATCGTACATCCAAACGTTAGCGGTCATTGCAAAACGACACACAAACAAACAGTAAAATTAAAATATGTACAGGATAATTTTAGACAAAGTAATAGAACTTATGGGCTGCAAAATGTTGGTAACAAGTGTAGAAAACTTACCTTCATCAATTTTAAAATTAACAAAATAAATTGAAAGCAATTATATCATGGAAAACGAAATATTGAAATACATTTCAAAATATGTTCCCATTACCAAAGACTTGGAAAAGGCGATATTGGAAAGTGCAGCAATAAAAAATTTTCCGAAAGGAACTTCTTTGCTAAAAGAGGGTAATCTTTCAAACGAATGCTATTTCATTTTAAAAGGATGCATAAGAGTTTTTTTTATAAAAGAGGGCGAAGAAAAAACCATAGAATTTTATACTGAGGGGCAAGCTGCTATTGCATCATGTTATGGCAAAAAAATACCTTCTGAACAATACTTTGAATGTATGGAAGAAACTGTTGCAAGTGTAGGAAATCCTGAATTGGAAGCAGAAATGTTTCAAAAGTACCCACAGTCAGAATCTGCAACTAGAGTAATAGCAGAAATAGTAATGGTTAATTTGCAGGATAAATTAAATGAGTTTAAAATATCTTCTCCAGAAGAACGATATTTAGCTTTGCTGAAAAATAGACCTGAGTTGATTCAGAGAGTACCCCAACATCAAATAGCCAGTTATTTGGGCATAACACCTGAATCTTTAAGCCGGATTCGCAAAAGAACAATGAGCAAAATATAATGCTTACACAAATTTTCATTCTCAACTCATTTCTTACCTTAAGTCAATGAGCTAGGGTTCATAGAGCTGTACTTTTGTGGCAGATAATTTTTGTTTCACTTTAAATTACAGAACTATGAATTTTAAGAAAATCACGCTTGTGCTATTTTTGACTTTTTATATTACTCAGGCTTTTTGTCAAAATACAACTACGCCAGACACCAATCATATTAAAAAAGATAAGTTCTTTCACAAATTTTTCATTAGAAGCCCGTATCTAACATTTACTAATTTCGGAGACGAAAAAACGAATACACACCATTATGAGCTCCATTTAGGATATAGACTTACCAGCAAAGACAAGATTGGTATCAAAGTATCTACATGGAAACTATTTGCCCCTTTAGGAATACCATTATGGGACCCGCTTTTTCTAAAAGAAAGTGAATTTTACCCGGGAAGACTACAAGAAAGTGGTATTGGTATTATATATCAACGCATGCTATGGAAAGGATTATACGCTTCGGTGGAAGTGATGCCATTGAAACAAAAATTCTTAGATTTAAATAATAATAAAATAGGCGAAGGATTTCGTTTATATACCAGCTATCATATAGGTTATCATATATCAATGTTTAAAAATAGGCTTTTCATAGAACCACAAATTCACTGTAATTACTGGCCAATTGATTCCAAAAGGCCACAAGGATTTAAAGAAAAGGATGACAAATGGAATAATTATTTCCTTTTTGAACCCAATTTATATATTGGTATAAAATTAAAATAATGGAACCTCTAAAAACCCAGCCACCAACATGGTTTTTTTCGCATTTTGCCTCTTTACACAACCCCACAGCCTTCGGTTATAAGCAAAATGCCTTGCCCGGAGAAAGCGACACTTATTAATTCAGCGCCCCTTAGGTGAAGTGGGCGTGTATTTGCCGATTATATAATTGCTTCTGATGGAATTAATTCTCAAATAAGAAAACAGCTGTTTCCAAAAATTAAAAAACGCTATTCAGGCCAACCTATTTGGCGAGGTATTGCTGATATTGAGCTTCCTTAAACGCACTAACGCTCCCTCATTATACAGGCGAATGTAGCTTGTAATCGTGTTTCGACGGCAGCCTATGATATGGGCATAGCTTTGGCGATCATAGCCTTCAAAAAGTAGATAGATCACAAGCATTCGGTCTCGAACAATTGGTGATTTGTCCTTTTTTCTCTCGATATTTGCCGCCATGGAATCGGCCTTGCTGATGTTTACGGAAAGCATCTATTAGCAGTTTCGTCGCTTCTAAGATAATGCTTTCCCGCTTTTCATTTTATCGATTCTTGCCGTGGTCGACTATATACCTAAAATCTAAAAAAGATGCCATCCTCTGCTGCCGCCATAGAACAAGCCCTTTCTGAACTTTTTGAACAATGGGCCGGGGAGGTGCCGAAGCTCGTGTTGCCCTTAGCGCCATCGGGGTCTTCGCGCATTTATTACCGGCTGGAAGGCGGCGGGCGCACGGCCATTGGCACCTACAATCCCAACGAAAAGGAAAACGCTGCGTTTCTGACTTTTTCCAGGCATTTTCGTGGCAAACAAATCGCCGTGCCGGAAATTTACGCGGAAGACCTGTCCAAAGACATCTACCTTCAGGAAGACTTAGGCTTTACCACGCTGTATAGTTTCCTGCTGAAAAAAGGCGATGAATTCCCGGAACACCTCATTTCCCTGTACAAAAAAGTGGTGGAAAAATTGGCGCACCTGCAAATCGAAGGCGGCAAAGAATTGGACTATCAGATCTGCTACCCGCGTGAAGCTTTCGACAAACAATCCATGCTCTGGGATTTCAATACGTTCAAATACTACTTCCTGAAATTAGCGGGCATCCCCTTCGACGAGCAGGCGCTGGAAGAGGACGTACACCGCTTCGCCGAATACCTGCTGGGGGCAGATTGCGGGCACTTCATGTTTAGGGATTTTCAAACCCGCAACATCATGATCCGCAGCGGGGATCCCCATTTTATTGACTACCAGGGCGGGCGTCGGGGTGCTTTGCAATACGACCTTGCTTCGCTGCTCTACCAGGCTAAAGCCGATATTCCGGAGCCAATCCGGCAACAACTGCTGCACCATTATATAGACGCTGCGGTAAAGTTCCTGCCCGTCGAGCGGGAAAAATTCATCGAATACTACTACGGCTACGTGCTCATCCGGTGCATCCAGGTATTTGGCACCTACGGTTTTCGGGGGCTGTACGAACGCAAAGAGTATTTTTTGCAGAGTATCCCGCCAGCCATCGCTAACGTGCGCTGGATTCTGGAAAACTGCGGTCTGCCCATTGAGGTGCCCGAACTCCGGCGCGTGCTGGAGCGCGTGGCAGCCTGCACAAAATTTGAACCTTTCGACAAAAACAAAGGCGCGTCGAGCCTGCTTAAAGTGGATGTGGGCAGCTTTTCTTACCTTAAAAATGGCATCCCCGCAGATACTTCCGGCAACGGCGGCGGGTTTGTGTTCGATTGCCGGTTCATCCACAACCCAGGTCGTTACGAACCGTATAAGAAGCTCACCGGCCGCGACGAATCGGTCATCAATTTCCTTAAACACCACAGCGAAATGGAGCGCTTTTTACAAGACGTCTTCCACATCGTAGACGTGGCCATTGGGAATTACATCGAGCGCAGTTTTACCAACCTGAGCATCCACTTTGGCTGCACCGGCGGACAACACCGCTCGGTTTACGCAGCAGATGCCGTGGCGCGCCATATCCAGGAAAAATTCGGCGTCCCGGTTCAGGTGCAGCACATCGAACAGGAACGAAAAGGCTGGATCAATGAGTAACCTGCCAGAGCCTTTTTTAGCACAAATGCGCACCTTGCTGGGTGCTGAAACAGCCGCCTTCCTGGAGGCCCTGCAGCAGCCTGCGCCAGTCAGTATTCACTTGAATCCCCTAAAGGACAGTAGCCTTAAAAACGAGGCGCTGGAAGCAGTCCCGTGGTACGCCGCCGGACGGTACCTGCCGGAGCGCCCGGTTTTTACGCTCGATCCGCGATTCCACGCTGGCGCTTATTACGTTCAGGAAGCATCTTCGATGCTGGTTGCAACGGCGGTGCAGCAGGGGGTGCCTGCTGGACAACCGCTTCGGGCGCTGGATTTGTGCGCTGCGCCCGGCGGGAAAAGTACCTTACTGGCTTCCGTATTGCCGGCGGGGAGTTTGCTACTTTCCAACGAAGTCATCCGCAACCGCTACCAAACCCTGCAATACAATGTGGCCAAATGGGGCCACCCCGGCATGCACACCAGCCAGCACGACAGCCGCGACTTCAAAGCGTTGCAAGGCTGGTTCGATCTGGTGCTGGTAGATGCGCCCTGCTCCGGCGAAGGCTTGTTTCGCAAAGACCCGGACGCTGTGAAGGAATGGTCGCCGGCTCATACCGCGCATTGCTCAGCGCGGCAACGGCGCATTCTGGCGGAAGCAGCAGCCTTGGTTCGCCCCGGCGGCATGCTGTTGTACTGTACCTGCACCTACAACGACGAAGAAAATGAAAACAACGCCGCCTGGTTATTGGAACAAGCATCTTTTCAGGCGCTTGAACTCGCGTTGCCTGCCGAATGGGGCCTGACTCATAAAGGGATGGGCTACCAGTGCTACCCACACCGCGTGCGGGGGGAAGGCTTTTTCCTGTCGTGTTTTCGAAAAGAAGGCAAGGATCAATCTACTGAAAAAGCCGCCAAAACGCTGCCCGCCGGGACGTTAAAACCAGCTTCAAAAACCGACCTCGAATCCTTGGCACCCTGGTTGGTGCCGGAAGCGGGAGTCGCAGTTTTTCAGGATTGGCAGGGTGCATTCCGGGCGTTGCCGGAGGCTCAGGTAGCGGATTGCATGCAACTGGGTTCCATACTCCGGCAATCCGCATTCGGCGTGCCACTTGGTCTGTTTAAAGGCAAAGATTTCCTGCCAGCGCCCGAATTCGCGTTAAGCGCCCTCGTTCACCCCGATGTGCCCCGTGTGGCGCTGGAGCGGCAACAGGCGTTGCATTTTTTGAAAAAAGAACCACCCGTTTTTAACCCGGTTCCGCAAGGTTGGATGTTAGTGGAATACGAAGGCCTGGGTCTGGGTTGGGCGAAAGGGATCGGGAACCGGGTGAATAATTACTACCCCAAGGAGTGGCGAATTTTAATGCAAATCCGGTAAATAGCCCCTCCCCCCATCTCCCTCTCTCTGCTGTC
>Ga0163154_10007962_pt1 | contig 12487 bp, 8 predicted proteins | sample OliLakLV19MP9P1_FD_148649 | JGI IMG/M metagenome (GOLD analysis project Ga0163154, IMG submission 148649) | Freshwater microbial mat bacterial communities from Lake Vanda, McMurdo Dry Valleys, Antarctica - Oligotrophic Lake LV.19.MP9.P1 | ecosystem: Environmental > Aquatic > Freshwater > Lake >... | reverse complement strand
ATGTTGATTGTACTTTTCAAAGAAGGCTAAAGCTTGGTTGAAATCGCCTTTGTCTTGCCACAAGTCGCCGAGGTCAGAATAGGAAATGGCGAGCCCGTTTTTGAGGTTTTCGGAGTGGGGATTGTCGCGGTAGAGTTCTTCGCAATGTTGATTGCACTTTTCAAAGAAGGCTAAAGCCTGGTTGAAATCGCCTTTTTCTTGCCACAAATCGCCGAGTTTAGAATAGGAAATTGCCAAATCATTCTTCAATTTTTCCGAATGTGGATTGGCATGGTAGGCTTCTTCTGAAATTTGCTGATACTTTTCAAAGAAGGCTAAAGCTTGGTTGAAATCGCCTTTGTCTTGCCACAAGTCGCCGAGTTTTTCATAGGAAATGGCGAGCCCGTTTTTCAGGTTTTCGGAGTGGGGATTGTCGCGGTAGAGTTCTTCTGTTAATTTGGCATCTTTTTCAAAGAAAAGGAGGGCTTGGTTGAAATCGCCTTTGTCTTGCCACAAGTCGCCGAGTTTTTCATAGGAAATGGCGAGTCGGTTTTTCAAGGGTTCTGTTGGCGTTTGTTGCGCCAGTTTTTCCGATAAAGTTAGATTTTTGGTAAACCAATTTTCTGCTTCTATAAAGTTACCCAATTCATAATACAAATCCCCTATTTTCGTGTAAACGTAGGACAGGAGTTGGCTTTGGATGCCTTCTGTTTCCATTTTTTCAATCGCCTTGCGATAGCGACTGGAAGCATCTTTACACTGTTTCGCATTAAAATAAATATCGGCGATGTCAATACATTTGTCCGCGTCTTCCTCCGGCAGCGCATCGGCGTAGGCATGGAGCAGCTCGAGCGCAGGCGGGTGCAAGTCTAAGTTAGAGAAAGTTTTTGCCAACGGCAGGGCGATGTCCCGTGCAATGCGCGGGCGCGTGTAGCCACCGGCTTCGGCTTCTTGCAGTTGTTTTTTCAGCAGGTTTACTTTCAGGGTGAGGGCTTCGTAGTTTTCGGGGTTGCGGCTTTCCAAATTGAAGCGGCTTTCGAGGTGTCCGTCTTGTGCCAGCAGTGCGTCGTCCGCTTCAAAGATGACGGTGGTGAGCCGCCGCTGCGAGAAAAGGGCGGCGGCTTGGTTGCTAATGAGCGCGAGATTGCTTTTGCTCACCCAAAACACTAGCGGAATATCGAGTTGGTGCAGTGCCTCGCGGGAGAAGTTGAGTTCCTGTAGGAAAGCGATACCGCGCTGGCGCAAGCAGTCGTCGAGGTTTTTTATAATCAGTCCATCGGATGTAGAGTCACTCGCTATATATTCGCGCAGTTGTTCCATGATGCCCGCTTCTTCAGTTTCCAAGTCAAAATCGAACGTGTAAATGCTTTTGTTTTGGGCTTTGACTTTATCAAGGAGGGTGTCATTGATTTGGGGTATCATGCCCTGGTGCTCGGCGACCGCGAAGACATAGCCGCCTTCGCCCTCGCGGGTAAGGAAGCGCACGAGGGTATTGAGGTCTTGGTAGTAGGAAGGGGTGAGTTGAGTCATGTTTCAGTAGGCAGTTAGCGGTTAGCAGTAGGCAGTCCGCATTATTTTTAAGTTCTATTTCAATCAACATAACTTGTCCTCTACGAATGTCGGGATTACCACATCAGCATATTAGCACATTACAATTTTCCTCTTTCGCGTAAGATGTCTTTCACAATGGGGTGTACGTCGCACCAGCCTTCGCCGTTGTAGCCGAGGATGCAGAGGTTTTGCTTGAGGTGCATTTCCTCTTCGGTATTGTCCAATTGCTTGGTTGTGCTTTTGGTTAATTTTACTAGGGTTTCGTAGTATTTCTCTACAGGGTATTTGATGTTACCTACCACGTTGTCAGCGATGGTATTGGCGTACTCGCGTTTGAGTTTTTGGTAAGCCTGAAAGCGGTCGTCCTCGGTGATTATTTCTCGGTCATGGTCGGCGGCGTTATCGGCGGCTTCTCGAATCATTAGGAATAAGTCGCGCAAGCAGCCACCGCTCTGGCGAATCATGGTATTGAGAATCTCTTGATTTTCAAAAAGCGTTTGATAGTTCATCCGAGCGCTGACGATGTCGCACATGGTTTGCATTCCTTCCGCCTCGGGCGTACCATCCTTTTGAGCAACCTTTATCATCGGCAATTCGTACAGATTGGTAAAGTAAGTTTTGATATTGTTAAAGCGAATGCTGTGGTACAAGGCGATCGGGAAGGTGTAAATTACATTGGTGCGCAGTTGCACGAGTTGATTGGTATAATTGAAAAATAATTCTTGTGCGCGGTCGAGGGGAATCTTGTCGAGGTCTTCGATGATGAGTACCAAGTCCTTTAAGCCCTGCGCGGGAAGCTGTTGGCGTATTTCTGTAATTAGTGTATTGCAATGCTGAATTAAATCGGATAGCTTGGGCTCTACATTCGTTTTGAGTGTCTCTTTCAGCGAGCGGCTGCTTTTGGCGGAGAGTTTGAATTTGTAAAAGAACGTTTGCAAGTAAGGAATGCCATAGTTGCCTTCTGCACCGACCTCGGCTTCGGCTCCCAAATTATACTTTTCCCGAATTTCTTCAATCTCCTTGGTGCCAAGCCAGTGTTGGATGCTTTGCAAGTATTCTTTACTGATACGGAAATTACGTTCTTTGGCGACATCAAAAAGTCGTTCCATGGTGACAATGAACAGTTCGATGTAATTCAACTGTACGGGGTCGAGTTCTTCCATCACCGAAAAATTCAGCACTAGAAAGTCATTCTGAATATCCTTTTGTAAATGATTGAGTTCTGTGCTTTTGCCACAACCTTTATACCCGACGAATAGCAGTTGCTCGTCAGAATCTTGATTTTGCCGCAAAATGCGGGCAATACGTCTGCGCGGCTCTACTCCACCCCTGGCTTCTGTAGTGTTTTGATAAAAAGCGTCCATATCTTCCATGTGAAGTGGTTCGCCTTTAAAAGCTTTATATATTTGGTCAATCCTTTCGGCTTTGACAATGCTCATAGCTTGGTACGTTTTTAGACTAGCAAAGGTAAAAATTTGTCGTGGGGTTTTAACAAAATTTACAAAAGCTTGGTTGAATAACACTTTGGTAACGAACGGCAAACGGTCAACATCCTAAATTTTTCTTTCCTTTGCATTTTGAAAACGTTATTTGAAAACCGGATAGGTTTGAGGAAAGAAATATGTACCGATACTTTTTAATGATCATAGTGCTTATACTCCTCGCTCGCTGCGCCAGCATCGTGCCGCCCGTGGGTGGACCACGCGATGAAACGCCGCCGCAGCTCGTCGTGGAGGAATCTACGCCCAATAAGCAAGTGAACTTCCAAAAGCAGCGCATTGAACTGACGTTTGATGAGTTTGTGTCGCTGGAAGATGTGTTCAACCAAGTCGTGGTGTCGCCGCCGCTGCAGTATCGTCCGACGTTGTCGCTGAAAGGGAAGACCTTGCGCATAGATTTTGATTCACGGGACACGCTGCGCGCGAATGCTACTTATACCATCAATTTTGGAGAAGCCGTACAAGATTTAAATGAAAAGAATCCAGCGGAGAACTTACGTTTTGTATTTGCAACGGGACCATATCTGGATTCACTTTCGGTGACGGGAAAAATCGTGGACGCGCGTACGGGCGAGCCGCAGAAGGAAGTGCTGTTTATGTTGTACGATAATTTGTCGGATACAGTAGTGCGCACGATTCGACCTTTCTACTTTGCAAGAACAGATACGTCTGGGACTTTTTTGATTGAAAATGTACGAGCAGGCACGTTCAAAGGTTTTGCATTGAAGGATGCGAATTTGAATTACAAATTTGACCAAGCCAATGAATTGATTGGTTTTCCAGATTCCTTGATTCAAGTAGCAGATAGCACGTCGCCTGTGAATATTCGTTTGTTTGGAGATGAACGCGTGGTGCGGCTTTTAGAGTCGGATGTGGAAACGTATGGGCAAGTAAAATTGACCTTCAATCAAGCACCAAAAGATTTGAAATTAGATTTTGCGTATCAGAATCGCAATCAACAGGTTGTGTATGAATATGACTTAGACACGGTACGCGTTTGGTATGATTTGGAGTCGCCTGCCGATTGGGAATTATATGTAAGTCAGGACACTTTTTGGCGGGATACGGTGGCGATAAAAGCATTAGACCGAGGCACGTATTTGCAAAATGCGCGGCTGGCACAAACCAATCAGCGCGTGACGGATGCGGCTATTTCCTTGAATCCAGACCGATTTGTACAAGTGGAATTTAATTATCCGCTCGTTTCTTTTGATACCGCAAGGATTCGAATGTATGAAGATAGTGTTCGGCAAGTCATTCAACCCGTCATCTCCATTGATTCGCTTGCGCCGCGCAATTTAAACCTGCGCTACACTTGGAAAGAAGATGTGAATTATGTTTTAGAAATCCTGCCCAGTGCCGTGCGAGATTTATATCAATTGGCAAATAATGATACTTTATTGCTGACCTATCGGGCCGCGCCGCGCAAGAGTTTTGGCAGTATCAATCTAACTATTGACAGCTTAGACGCTTCAATGAATTATGTGGTGGAAGTCTTTTATCAGGAAACAAATTTGGTGGAAACGTTTTTTATAAGCGGCGTTAATTCTACACAACGACAATTGCAAACGCTGCCGCCGGGCGAGTACTCAATCCAAATCACAACCGACTTAAATAACAACGGCCGCTGGGACACGGGCAACTACGACGAAATGCGACAACCTGAACCCATCAGCCGCCGAAAGTTGGAGACGCTGCGGGCGAATTGGACGGTGGATGGGAAAGTAATTTTGGAGGATGGAAGATAGGAGGATAGGAGGATGCGCTCATTGCTTGTTCGCCTTCGGAGGGATTTTTTTGATGAGCATGATTAAACGAGGATGTAGTTAAATAATTATAATAAGGGCTCTGCGCCTCTGCGCCACCGCTAAAGCTAAGGCGACACGCGGTGCGGCAAAAAAAAATGCGGTAAGGGCTATAAAAATTGGCTAATTGACTAAATGTAAAAAACCTACGTATGTTATGTACCTTATATGTTTGTGGTAAGAAAAACGCTGGAAGAGCAGTTGTGATATTGCTTGTGTTACTTTATAATAACTTTATTTTCGCGCAGCAGAATATTTTGCAACAGATTTTAAATCAACACCCCACAGATTTTGATACGATTTTAAAACAGCCTGATAAATATCAAGTCCAAATCATTTACACCCAAATAAACCGGGATGCCCAGAATCGGCCGCGTTTCAAAACTTACACGGTCGGCTTAGACACCAATCTTTATTTCTACCCTGCAAGTACGGTCAAAATGCCTGCCACATTTATGGCATTAGAAAAGCTGAACGAATTGAAAATCAAGGGTTTAGATAAAAATGTAGCGATGATAACCGGCGCAGCGCGTTTCCCGCAAAGCCCTGTTACGGACGATTCTACGGCTGAAAATTTAACGCCTTCTATCGCCCACTACATCAAAAAAATCTTCTTAGTGAGTGACAACGACGCGTACAATCGCTTGTATGAATTTCTCGGTCAGGAATATTTCAACAGAAAATTACACGAAAAAGGGTACCGCAGCACGCGCTTAATACATCGCTTGTCGGTCACTGGATTTGATGCAGAAGCCAATCGCCATACAAATCCCGCGAGTTTCAGCAGTGCGGATAAATTGTTATATCATCAAGGAGAGATATACAGTCAGTGGGATGCCCAATTGAAATTGGAAGGCGAGCGCAAGGGAAAAGGGTATCAAAATAGCGAAGAAAAAATCGTGAACGAGCCATTCGATTTTTCTGGACGGAATTTTATTTCGTTGCTGGATTTACATCGAATGTTGACTGCCGTTCTTTTGCCGGAAGGCGTTGCAGAAAAAGAGCGTTTCAATTTGACAGAAACGGATTATCGCTTCCTGTACACCTATATGTCCATGCGTCCGCGGGAGAGCCAGTTTCCAAATTATGATGAAAAAGAATATTGGGACAGCTATGTAAAGTTTTTCTTGTTTGGTGATAAAAAAGACAAAATATCCGACAGTGTACGCATTTTTAATAAAGTAGGAGAAGCGTATGGAACGCTCACGGACGTTGCGTATATCGTTGATTTTGAGCAAAATATAGAATATTTACTTTCAGCAACTATTTTAGTCAACGCGGATGGCATTTTCAACGACGGCATTTATGAATACGACGAAACTGGTTTTCCATTTCTGGCAAAGTTGGGACGAGCGGTATATGATTTTGAAAAAAAGCGGGTGAAGAAGTACGCGCCGGATTTGACAAAATTTAAATTGGATTACAAAAATTGATAAAGATGCCAGATAAAAAGATGCCAGATGCCAGATTAGGAGATGCCAGATACTAAATGCCAGACTAAAATACCACTCATGCAAGTAGAAAATAAATCATTCGTTCTTTCTGCCCAACAGGAAAAATCGCTTTTTTGGTTGGATAAAACCGCTGAAATATTAGACAATCGCTTTCGCATTCCCTTCACCAATATTCGTTTTGGATTGGATTCTATCATCGGTTTATTTCCGTATGTAAGGGGATATGGCGGGCTTTGCAATTTCTGGCGTGCTGTTGCTCGTCATGGCGCGAAACGGCGCAAGCGGTATGGTCGCATTGAAAATGGCGGGTAATATTCTACTTGATTCGGCGGTCGGCGTGATACCTTTTCTTGGAGATATTTTTGATTTTCGGTACAAATCGAATACGCGAAACGTGCGGCTGTTGCAAGCGCATTACCGCGAAGGAAAGCATGAGGGTAGCGCACGAGGCGTGATTTTGATTGTGCTGGCGGCATTGGCATTGTCTTTGTTTATAATGCTTTATATCGTTTGGAAAGTGTTAGACTGGATTTGGCAGAGTATATTTTGAGGGTGGAGGAGGTTGAGATTGAGGTCAAGGCTAAGATTGAGGTTTAGACGCTTACACTTGCCCTCAAACTTAACTTTAACACCTACCGTAACCTAACCTTTAACCTCAACCTCCTAAAACCCCATTTTTCACCCGCACCAACTCCGCTACAATACTCAACGCAATTTCCTTCGCCCCTTGCGCTCCAATATCCACCCCAACGGGCGCGTGAATGCGAGTGATGGCTTCCTCGGTAAAGCCAGCTTCCCGCAGTCGAGTCATCCGTTTTTCATGCGTTTTGCGGCTGCCGAGTGCACCGATGTAAGCGACCTTTGAGTTTAATAAAATGGTTAATGCTTGGTCATCAATCTTAGGGTCATGCGTGAGCAGCACGGCATAGGTGTAAGCATCTAATTCAAAATTCGGCAACACTTCGGCGGGCCAGTCTACGAGTAGTTGATAGGGCGGCTCTGGAAATTGCGTCTGCTCGGCAAAAGTTTGGCGTGGGTCAATTACAATCGTTTCAAAATCAAGTAGTTTTGCAAAACGAACTAATTCTACCGAAATGTGCGCCGCACCAATAATCAATAATTGACTTTTTTTAGGAAAAACGTGCAAGAACCATTTTTTATCAGATTCTTCAATAATTTGACTTTTTCCTTTTTCAAAAATATCCAAACCAATTAAAGCAAACGGATAATCGCCACTTTCCACCAACCATTGTTTATCTTTCGCTGAAACAAAATGTTGAAAATCATACGCTTCATTTATCCAACTCACCAATACGCCGCCTTCATTGTGTTGCAATGCTTGCAGCAACCGTTCGCGGGTTTCGCCCGTAGGAAAAGGCTGCACAAAAACATCCAACTCCCCGCCGCACATCAAGCCGACCGACCAAGCGTCGTCGTTGGAGATGCCGTAGTGTAATTGTTTGGGAACATTGGTTTTCAGTACTTCCAACGCTTCTTTCATTACAGCGCCTTCCACACAGCCACCGCTGACGGAGCCTGCCATTTGTCCATTCGCTGTGACGGCAAGTACCGAACCCACCGGGCGCGGCGAGCTACCCCAAGTGCGCGTGACCACGGCGAGGGCAATCGCTTTCTCTTCGGAAAGCCATTGTTGAAGTGTAGATAAGATGTCAAGCATGAAAATTGTTATTTGTTACTCGGTATCTGCAAAAATAGCGTAGAATTCCTATTATAAAGTAAAAGGAATTAAGAAATCGTTTATGTTTTTAATGCGAATATCGGGTTAACCCCGAAGGGGTGATATATTTATAGACAATTGACAATCAACGGGTTTTGAACCCCGACGGGGTGACACATTATACGTAAATAGTGTCACCCCGCTGGGGTTCAAAGTAAATTTTGTCGGTTTTTTTATAAATATACCACCCCGTCGGGGTTAATTCCATTCATTTGAAGGGGGTTTTTGACCATTTTTAACCCGATATTCGCATTTTTAACAAAAAAATCAAACCAATCTTTGGATCACATAAATCCCACCGTAGGCGGACGAGCACGTTTCAGACAATAGGCGACGGAAGTGGTTAAAAAATAATTGAATTTGGGAAATGGGAAGGGATGGTTGTATATTCGCGCTTGAAAATATCCATAGTTTGGAGGTTTTAAGTTTTAAAATAAACAAGATGAAAACAATCTTTAATATACGAAGTCTGGTTTTAGCAGGTATTTTATCAATGGCAGTAAGTGTAATGGCACAATCGCTGCTACCGGCGGGACCCATTATCGTTCAAATGGAGGATTGTGATACCCCCAATATTATTAAAAGCGAAGAAACTTTGACTGCTCAACCAGATGCGTTTTTTCGAGATAGTTTTATCATCCTCACCTATCGTTGGCAGGGTCCATCCTCCCAAGTGATGCAATCGCAAACCGAGTCCACTTACAAAGCAACTCAAACGGCGGATTATACATTGACTGTGACGGCTCGCTCTCGCGTGGATAGTACCCTTATCAAGCAATTTAGTGACCAAGTACGGGTTATTTTTGAAGCGCGTTGTTGTGAAATTAAGATGCCGAACGCCTTTACGCCGAATGGAGACAATACCAACGATATTTTTGCGCCGGTTTTGCCGGAACATTGTAATTTAGAAATTTATGAATTACAAGTTTTCAATCGTTGGGGTAAAAAAGTGTATGATAATAAGTTGACGGATACTCAGGTTTCCGCAAATCCGACACTGGGATGGGATGGCAAAGTTGACGGCAAAGATGCCCCTTCGGATGTGTATGTGTACTGGCTTCGTTATACCGCACAAAGCGAAAGTGGAGAAAATTATATGCCGCCTTCTATCTTTAAAGGGGATGTGACGCTTATTCGGTAGTTTTAAGGTTGAGATTGACATGGAGGTTAAGATTAACAGTGTATTAATTTTTGTACAGTTGTAATAACTTTCCTGGTTTTTGTGGATATTGCACTGCTAAATATCCTGTTACCTGTTTCGTTCTGAAATGGGTTTACGTGCTTCGATTTACATCTATTTTTATCAATAATCACCTGTTTTAGTAAATCTTGGAGATTTACTAAAACTTGCCATTTACTCAAAACCAATAACCTTATTTAATATGAAAATTACATTCCAACCCAAAACCGTGCAACGCTTATTGTTAGCCTTGCTTACCACCGTGTTATTTGCTACCGCTACCTTCGCGCAAAGCGACGAAGAGACGATTCGCAACTTAGCTAAACTCGAAAATGAAGGTACGCCGATTAAACTCACCGATAACGTCGTAGTGTGGGCAGGTATTTCGGATCAACCCATCGTCGGAAAGCAAAATTGGGAAGCAAAGCGAAAAGAATTCGGCAAAGCGCGTCCGAACACAAAGTTCAACCGCGTACCGGAGCGCATCGTCATTTCCGAATCCAAAGACTTGGCGTACGAATACGGTGCGCACGCTTCCAGTTGGGACAAGCCCGAAGGCGGACGTGCTGAAAACGCAGGCTATTATATGCGCGTGTGGCGTAAAGTGAATGGAGAGTGGCTGCAAGAGGCGTTTTTTATACGATTGACGGAGTAGAAACTTTCAGGGGATAAAGCGTCCTACGGCTTGGAGCCGCTTTATCCCTTGAAATCATTTCGGGACGTGCTGAAGTCATTTCGCGACGCCGTCCAGTCATCCGACGAGCCCGCTGGGTCATTCGCTCACGTCGCCGGGTCATTCGCTCACGCCGTCCAGTCATTCGCTCACGTCGCCGAATCATTCGCTCACGTCGCCGAATCATTCGCTCACGCCGTCCAGTCATTCGCTCACGTCGCCGAGTCATTCGCTCACGCCGCCCAGTCATTCGCTCACGTCGCCGAATCATTCGCTCACGTCGCCGAATCATCTGACCACGCCGTCCAGTCATTCAGTGCGCCTGCAAAATCATTGGTTATCAAAGTTTTAGGAAATTTTGAAGATTTTCTAAAGCTGCGCCAGTACCTTTTCAATGCCTTTTTCGACGGAGAGCCAGGCGTCTTTAGGGTCGCTCCATTTGGTAATGGATTTGCTTTATTGGAGATGGGAGAGTTGCTCTTTTATCACCTGGATTTCTTTTTCGAGTTCTTCTAAATTGGTTGTGAGGGCATATTTTTGTGCGACATCAGAAATGGGGACTTGCGCTTCTAAAAAAGCATTTTTCTTTTCTATCAACCTTAAAAGGTAATTTTCTAAGCCCTTTCTTTCTAAATCTATAAGCCAGGCACTTGTCTTTAAATCTACTTGAATGATATCGGGCAACTGCTCGGCTAAGGATTTCTTTTCTTGCACTACTATTTCCTCCTGCTCCGATTGGCGCACTGCGCGATTGCGAATCACACTCAAGTCAATCGGGCTATAATTTTCTTGGTCATCCAATACGCTCCACCACTGCGCGGCTGCTTCGACTTTATCTTCTTGCTCTAGTTCTTGGATGATTTCGTGTAGCCAACGATTGATGGCACTTTCTTCAATGCTCAGTAGCAAGTCATTATTTTGATAATCCGCTTCTACGATAAAAATACCTTCGACGGTATCAATTAGAATACCATTGCGCCAGATGTATTCCAGATTGGTTTTCTGACCTAAGTTGGCAATAAAGGTCTGAATGCGGTAATAATTCAAATAATCGTAGCGGCGGCGGTAATATTTTATCGCTGTTTTTCTGCGTTCCCAGAGCTTCACTGCCTTATCGGGCATCGCTTGTTGCAAAAACTCAGGAAAAATATAATAGGTATCTTCGGTTTCTTCCTCTTGTTGTTTGCTTTCTGGGAGTCGAAAACACAGCGCACAACTGCGCATGAGATTCAAAAACAATCCCTTCTCTTTGGGTTGGTAATCCCCTTCAAAAGCGCGAAAAATATGTTTCACCCGCACTTTCCCGAACCAGTCTTTGCGCATATTGTCATAAAAGTCACTGCTATGATGCAGGGGTTTGTAGATGGCATCCAAAGCCCAGCGCTGGTCAGCGATGATGGTATCTTTTAAATATTGCTCATTGTAATAAATAATACCCTTGTGATGCAATAAAGTGAGCAAAGAAGGAATGGAAATTTCCAGTACGCCACAGTCCTCGCGGCAGCGGCGCTCAAACTCGGCGTAGGGCAGCAGGCGCTCTGGGTTCGTGCTACCCTGATTGTCCAAAAAATACTGCTGCACGGCTACCCACGATTTTGGCATGGGCATACCGTATTCGTGCAAGTCGAGGGCATTTTCATGTAAGGCAAGCCGCAAGGATGGAATGCCTTTGCCAGTCCACGCACTGACGTACTTGATGTCTTCTATGGTATCAAACTTAGCCAGTAGCTGCCGCACGGGTAGGTATTTTTCAGGGTATGTATCCATTTTGTTCTGTACGACTATCATTTTGCTATCGGGGCTCAGTGCTTGTACCGTTTCAATCCAATATTGCAAGCTTAGATTGCGGTTCTCCTCTTCGATTTTTAGGCGGTTGGGCATAGGCTTATTTTCCTCGGCGCTGCGTTCAGTCGCGGGGTCGAACAAAATGAGCTGAATAGCTTCGGAGGCGAGAAAGAGCCGATGCGTGCCGTGAAAAATTTCCTGCCCACCAAAGTCCCAGATGCAAAACAGTACAGATTGTTCTTCTTCGTAAGCCCACTGCTCCAACTGAATACCATCCGTTGATTTTTTGTCTTCCTTACACTTGCCTTCCTTCAGCGCGTGTACCAAGGTGCTTTTGCCCGTATTGCTATTGCCGGTGAGCATAAGCTTCACCGTATGATTGGGCTGGGTATTTTCCATATCGGCAGTCTCCGCCCACCACGCGCAGAGGTGAGGAAGGCAATTGTATTCTTCCACCAGAGCTTTAGGAATTTTTTTGATGGGATTGCCAGAGGCTCTTACTTCTTGTAAATTAGGTAGCGATTGTAATACGCTTAAGTCGCTGATTTGATTGCCGCTGAGGTCGAGGGTCGTTAAGTTGGTCAATTTTTCGAGGACGCCAATCTCGGTCAGGCTATTGGAGCTGAGGTCGAGGGTCGTTAAGTTGGTCAATTTTTCGAGGACGGAAAAATCTTTGATTTGTTTATTGTCGCTGAGGTAGAGGGTCGTTAAGTTGGTCAATTTTTCGAGGACGGAAAAATCTTTGATTTGTTTATTGTCGCTGAGGTAGAGGGTCGTTAAGTTGGTCAATTTTTCGAGGACGCCAATCTCGGTCAGGCTATTG
>Ga0163154_10007960_pt1 | contig 12492 bp, 11 predicted proteins | sample OliLakLV19MP9P1_FD_148649 | JGI IMG/M metagenome (GOLD analysis project Ga0163154, IMG submission 148649) | Freshwater microbial mat bacterial communities from Lake Vanda, McMurdo Dry Valleys, Antarctica - Oligotrophic Lake LV.19.MP9.P1 | ecosystem: Environmental > Aquatic > Freshwater > Lake >... | reverse complement strand
CAAGTCTGATGGGAAAGTGACCAAAGAAGAACGCAAAGATCTGCACCAAGCCTTGAATAAACAGAGCAAAGCTATTTACGACGAGAAGCACGGCAGCGAAACACGGGCCACGTCGGGAAAGTCAACCACTCCTCCGCCTGCCTCTGAATAGTAACAACTGAAGGTTACGAAAAGAAGTTTGGCTAGAGTCTTTTCCGCCTCCTCAAGGATACTGAGATTCGGTACTCCCTGTTCTCAGATTGAGGAGACTCTCTCAAGGAGGGAGCCAAGGGGCATGTGCGGCTGATAGCCGAGCAGGGGGGGTCGGTTTTTATTATGAACAGGACTTGATTCATCCGATTGCCTGTGTATGTTTGCAGTTTCCTCTAGGGCACAGTTAGCTCAGCGGTAGAGCGGCACGTTTACACCGTGTTGGTCGGGAGTTCGAATCTCTCACTGTGCACCAATTCTTTTCTGTTTTATTCCGACATCGGCCAGAGCAATCTCTGGTGTAATCCCGCTTGCATTTCTGGCCTGTCTTTTCCACTTTATCAGCATGCTTACGCGCGCTTTGGAATCAGAAAAAAATAACATGGTCCGCTCATCGGTCATTTCGGCAAAGATCATTGAAAAAACAAAAACGTCATTAACACTCAAAACTCGGGCGACGTGTACAACTAAACGAAACATTTCCTCTGCTGATGTTGACATGCTCAAGCAACGAGATTTGGCGCGGGTTGGAAAATCAATTGAAGGTCGCCTCATTATTAATTTTGAATCGGGCCAAGCGATAAGGATTAGGTACGAGGAAGGTAAAACTGTTCTCGCACGGAAAGAAAGGTTGATAGTCGGTGAGTTAACCCCTCCTTCAAAATTAATTTTTAAGCAAGTTGTCCGTGATCGACCTTCTACAGCGAACGAACTCCCGGGAATTACTTCCGCAGAAGTGGTTGCTCAACAAATGACGGTGGTTGAATGTCAGACTCCCAGTGGGACTTTGTCTGTGATGCTTGATCCATTTCGAATGGAGTTTCATGACAAGAAAGGGCAAAAAATATTTGGAATCGGCGGACCGGAGAAGAACTTTTTTTCTGCATGGGATTCCCTTAACACCGGATTGTTTCAGACAGCATCCGGAGAGGCGCTCGCTGTTGAATCGTTTGATTTATCGCCTGGTGAAGCTGTTTATGGATTTGGCGAAAAGTTCGTTAAGCTCAATAAAACCGGGCAGACCATCGACCTTGATATGCAGGATGCCCTTGGGGTGACGACTCCCCGGTCCTATAAAAACGTTCCATTTTTTTTGAGCACTAACGGGTATGGGGTGTTTGTAAATTCTTCGGCACCCATGACTTTCTGGGTGGGGAGTATGAGCGCAACAGATATTCAGTTGTGCGCGGGTCAGAACTATTTGGATTATTATGTTTTTATCGGATCAATAAAAGAAGTCATCGCCGAGTACACGCAACTGACAGGGCGCGGGGTTGTTCCCCCCGATTGGACATTTGGGTTTTGGCAAAGCAAAATCAGTTATTCATCCGCTGATGAAACATTAGAGATAGCGCGCCAATTCCGAATGCATCAAATCCCTTGTGACGTCATTCATTTGGATACGCACTGGTTTAAAGAAGATTGGTATTGCGACCTTAAATTCAGTGAAGAGCGGTTTCCAGATCCGAAAGCTTACTTTGAGCAAATGCGACAGATGGGATTTAAAGTGTCATTATGGCAACTCCCCTACATTCCATCCGGAAGTGCGCTTTTCGCGGAACTCGAAAAAGCGAATGGGTTTGTGAAAAGCAAGGACGGATCCATCTATAATCTGGGCCTTTGTTTTACGCCGGGCTTTAAAGGAATCGTGGGGGTAGTGGATTATACTCAGCCCAAGGCTGTTAAAATACATCAAGACGCCATAGCGAAACTCTTCAAGCTGGGAGCCAAGGTTATTAAAACTGATTTTGGTGAAGGAGCCCCGGCTGATGGTGTCTATGCAGACGGAACTCCCGGACGTGAAATGCATAACCTGTATCCATTGCTTTACAACAAAGCTTTCTTTGAAGTCACACAGAAAGAAACGGGGGATGGTGTAGTTTGGGCCCGGTCAGCTTGGGCCGGGGGTCAGAGGTATCCTCTCCATTGGGGAGGAGACAACAGCCCTAACTACGAAAATATGATTCCACAAATCGAAGGAGGTCTATCCTTTGGGCTTTGTGGGTTTCAATTCTGGAGTCAGGACATAGGTGGTTTTTGTGGGAAGACAAATGACGAATTGCTCATCCGCTGGATGCAACTCGGAATGTTTCTGTCCCATAGCCGTATCCACGGGACTGGGGATCGTGAGCTTTACAAGTTCAAACCTAAAACCATGAAAATCTGTCGGGAATTTATCCGGCTCAGGTATCAGCTGATGCCTTATATTCTGTGGCAAGCTCAAGTATGTGTGGACGAAAGTTTTCCCATGCTTCGACCGTTGGTTTTGGAATATCAGAATGATCGGAACGTTTGGAATATCGGCGATCAATTTCTATTCGGAGCTTCAATTCTTGTGGCTCCAATTTACACAAAAACAGGCGTCCGCGACGTTTATCTCCCGGAAGGTACTTGGTACGATTGGTGGACAGGCCGGGTAGAACAAGGGAATCGTTGGATTAAGGTCAAAGCGTCAATGGAACAGATTCCACTTTTTGTTCCGGAAGGTGGAATAATTCCACTCGGGCCCGTCATGAATTATGTGGGAGAACGCGAAGTCGACCAAATTGATCTCATGGTTGCACCATTAAGCACAGCAGGAGTCCGAACCGCTCACTTTAAGGTGGATGGCCGACAGATCAAAGTGAAGTACGTCTATAATGGAAAGAATCATGTGCTTTCTATAAAAAGTCCTATCCCCGTGAATTTAAATGTGGCGGGAGGAGTGAAAATGAAGGTGACCAAGGTAAAATGAATATTCAGGGCGTGTTGCTAGATGTGGGCGGGACCATGATTCACACATCCAAACCTGTGGGTCAAATTTATGCTGAAGCTGCCGAAAGGTTTGGGGGTAAACTAGATCCACTTTCGATGCAATCGGCGTTTGGAAAGGCGTTTAAGGACATCGGTTCCCTTGAGTTTACTGTCGCGACCGCACGGATAAAATATGAAGAATGGTGGCGTCAGATTGTTTTTAAATCACTCGAACGAGGCGCGGCCGGAGCATCGGCTGAGTTCCTTCAGCGGAAAGAAGAATATTTTCAATACCTGTACCAGCTCTTCACTAAGAAGGACATGTGGCAGATTTATCCAGATGTTATCCCGACATTAACCTCATTGAAATCCAAAGGACTCAAGACCGCGATCGTTTCGAACTGGGACCACAGACTTCGCCCTTTGCTGCGTGAGCTGGATTTGGAACTGTATTTTGATGCGATCGTAATATCCTGTGAAGTCGGATATGAAAAACCTGACCCGCGTATATTTCATCACGCAGCGGATCGGCTCAATCTTGCACCAGAAACCTTGGTTCATATTGGGGACAGTCGCAAAAATGATTTTGAAGGCGCCCACGCCGCAGGAATAACTTCTTTACTGATTGCCCGGCCGGAACAAAATTTAACGGATCTTCTTAACGAGATTCTAAGTCTACCGCCTGGCGCTTAAAACCCCGTCTACAGGAGGGTGCCTTGCTGGGGCTGGGATGCGACGGGCTGAATGAACTCCTGAAACTTTTTATAAAGTTCCGTTAGTTTTGCCGTGTAGTATTCGATATTCTCGTCGCGGTTGTTGGGGTCCCATTGACTCGCGAGTTTAGCGACCTCATAGACGGCCACTTTCTTTGATGTCCCAGTGACGTAATAGGAAACTTGATCGCCCGGTTGGAGTTTGCCTCCACTTGCAATAGCGAGTTCGTAGGCGGCGCTTTTGTTGCGTGCGGACCCAGATATTTTTTCTTGATACTTCACGAGCGAATCTTGAAGGGTATCCGTTTTCATGAACATTTTAACGTCCCACTTTTTTTGTTCCAAATTCTTTCGGAAGTCATCCATGCGTAAAGGAATTTCATGGGCATTTTCGGCGAGGATCAAACGCAACATTTCGTGCATGAAATCGCGTTGGAATTTTTCCAACCCACGGGACTTGAACGTCGCACCTTTAATGATCATGCTCCCGTCTTTCTTGAGTAAGGCATAGTTTTTTGCCTTGTAGCTGAACATGGCTTGGTACCGTTCGCCGAACTCCACGCGGATTCCTGGTGGAAGGGTATCGGCAAGCCGCTTTTCAAGATCGTGAGCGTTTTCTTTTGGAGGAACAAAATAAATACCGTCGGTATCTACTTCAATAGGTTGAGCCCCGTTAAGTTTAAGCCACGCCGTCATGTCTTGGATAATTTCCCGACCCTTAGCCGTGACCGCCGAGGCTGCGTTAAAGTCCGCGAAATGCGCTTGGGCGAACCCCAGATAACCGTAGAACGAGTTAATTAGGATTTTGAAGGTGGATTGCAGCGCGTGGAAATGATTCTTTTCGGCATCATCTGCTGCGTTTTGCTGAGCTAGCTTTGCTTTAAGTCGAAACTCTCGTAAGTCAGTCAGAAGTTTGTGCGAAATGAGCAGCGTGTCGTTCTTTGGAAGGTAACCGTAAGACAACATAACCGAAGGATACAACGAAGCGATATCGCAGTGCCACACGTCGCGGGCTAGACCCGTATAAAAAACATCGGTAAAACCTCCGGGATACCCACGCACTTCAGGGGTGAAAGGAATACTTTCTTTCTGGTGAAAATACTCGCGCAAGAAAAGACTATCTATCTTAGTGGCATTTCCACGCACGACGGCATCCTGATAATTGTATCCAAAGATTTGAGTCTGAATGAAATAACTCTGACTGAGCAATTCCGCGATGCGTTGAGTCCCTCGCACATCGCCCAGAGCGTAGGCCTTAAGTTTTTCAGGATCGCTTTTGTACAGCGCGGTAATCTCGCGACTGGAAAGGTAGTCGTGGTCTTCTGTAGCAAAGCCAAAATGCTCGGCCACGTCCTTGACCGTAAAACTCTCAAGTTCCCGAGTTGAAACATCATAAAATTGAACCAACAGGTACGTATCAACGATGTGTCGCCCATAAATTTGGAACTTGGGATAATTGATCGTTTTCTCGGCTATTTGCAGGCGCGAGGAGCGGCTCGTAGCAGGGCTTTTATCTCGTCCGATGTTGAGAGGGACTTTTAATTTTTTGGCCCGCTTCGAAATGTAGTCTAGGTCAAACCGGAAAATGTTGTGACCCTCGATGACATCAGGGTCTTTTTCAAGAATGACGGAAACCAATTTGTTAATCAACGTTTGCTCAGAGTCATCCATGAGGACTTCTTCGTAACCATTGTTATCACTCACGGCGATAGCCACAATACGATCTTCAACGCGTGATGGGTTGGATGACTCGTATCCCTCGGAGCAAGCGGTTTCTATCTCAATTTGGAGCCTCGTCAGATCAGAAAAAACCATGCCTTTAAAAAGCGTTTGGCCCGTGCGGAGCAGGTGCTGTTGAGCCACATCATTGAGGGCTAACGTTTCGCCCCCCTGCGAAGAGAGGAATTTTTTCCCGCTCTGGAAGGTTGTCCAATCGGGGAACTCGGCAAGGAGATTGTATCCATTGTCCCCATTGAGGGTTATGAAAGTGACCTTCCCAGAAAATCCACTAAACGAACCCGCACACGTCCAAAGGAAAGGTTGAAGGGGTTGAATCTCCGTACGTAAGACCCCCTTTTCGCGAAAGAAAACTTCAATTTCGGTATCTGACTTCTGTTCGATCGCTACGATATGGGTGGTTTTATTGCGCCCGAATAGAAGTTCGTTTGTGGCAAAAGATAGCTCCTGTTTCGACATGGTTTCAACATGGAGGCAATTTAAGGAATGTAAAACCAAACATCAGGTGGGTCCGGTTGAATAGAAGACCAAGGTTAACACCTGAAAAATTTGGAAAATTATTCCGTAATCGTGATGTGATAATCTTCGACCACCGAGTTGGATAAAAGGTCTTTAGCAATCTGTTCAAGCTTGGCTTTAGTTTTTTCGAGGTCGGTACCATCGATCTCAAGTTCCATGTATTTTCCAACCCGAACGTTGGTGACGCATTCCATCCCGAGGTGATGAACCGCTTCCCTGACGGCGACGCCTTGAGGGTCGAGGACTGATTTCTTGGGTGTAACAATGACGGTGGCTTTCATATTATAATCCGAGTTTTTTAAAGGTTTGGTGCACGTACTTAAAGTGAATTTTAAGGTCACACGCAGATTCAATTTCTTTTTCCGACATGTACTTGCGGATGCCTGAATCTGCTTTGAGGTTATCCACAAGCTGCCGTTCCCCGCGCCAAGTGGACATGGCGGCTCGTTGAACCGCTTCGTAAGCATCTTTCCGGATCATGCCTTTGCGCGTTAAAGTGAGGAGGACGCTCTGTGAGAAAAAGAGACCTTTGGTTTTCCAAAGATTTTTTTCCATATTTTCCGGATAAACAATTAAGTTTTCCATCATGGCTGTCATTTTGATCAGCATGTAATCAAGCAATGTGCAGCTATCGGGGAAAATAACCCGTTCAACACTCGAGTGTGAAATATCGCGCTCGTGCCAAAGCGCCACATTTTCCAAAGCCGCCACTGCGTTTCCGCGAAGGACGCGCGCCAAGCCACTTATACGTTCAAAGGTGATGGGATTCCTTTTATGAGGCATTGCTGAGCTGCCTTTTTGACCCTCTGCAAAGAATTCCTCGACTTCAAGAACTTCGGTTCGCTGAAGATGTCTAAATTCCGTCGCCCATCGGTCTAGGCTTGAGGCGATGATGGCCAAGGTTGTTTGGAACTCGGCGTGCCGGTCCCTTTGAACGACTTGGGTTGCAAGAATGGCCGGACGCAACCCCAATTTTTTACAGACGTAAGATTCGACGCGAGGATCGAGATGAGCATGAGTACCGACTGCTCCTGACAGTTTACCGACACGTATGTTTTCTGTGGCATGAACCAGTCGTGTAATGGCCCGATCAAACTCATCGTACATGAGTGCAAGTTTTAAACCGAACGTGATAGGTTCAGCGTGAATACCGTGGGACCGCCCGATCATGGGGGTCATTTTATATTTCTGGGCCTGTTTCGCGATCGCTTTGCGAAGGTCTTTGAGATCTTGTAAGAGAATATCTGAGGATTGAACCATTTGCACTGCCATCGTCGTGTCCAAAAGATCCGATGAAGTCAGGCCTTGATGAATCCAGCGCCCGGCTTTACCCACAGGCTTGGCAACGACCTCAAGGAAAGCGAGCACATCGTGATTCGTCACCTTTTCGCGTTCGAGAATTTCTTCAACTGAATCAAATTTGGCTTTTTTACGGATGGCGATAGCGTCCGCTTTAGGAATGACTCCGATTTCAGCCATGCCCTCACAGGCGAGTTTTTCGATTTCGAGCCAAATTTCAAATTTTCTCCGGTCAGTCCAGAGATCGCGCATAACTTTACGAGAATACCGGTCGATCATGGCGGGGGATTAAAGGGAAAGAATCTGAAAAAGAAATGAAAAAATATGCGAGGTGCTTTTGTTTATATAATTAAGTGAATCTTAACGTGGAAGGATTTCAATAATGGGAGGAAGCTTAGGCCCAGAAAATAGTGGAATTGTGTCCAAGCTTGCTATTTGCCAATAATTAGATAAAAAGAAATCCAAGAAACTCCATTCACGTCATTTACGAACAACATTTGATCGATGTCTAAAACGCTTTCATACATTACTGTTGAGCAATTCTATGCGCAACATGGACGGGCGTTACAATTAAAATTGGCCGGAGGAGAGCAAGGTTTATTGCGGAAGATCCGGGAAGCCACCGTTAATCGGCCTGGACTTGCGTTGGCAGGATTCTTCAAATACTTCGCAGAAAAGCGGGTTCAGGTTATAGGCCGCGCCGAGAATAGATATCTTAAAACCTTCAGTCCAAGGACGCAGCGGGAAAAAGTGGAGTCGATGTTTTCCAAGAAAATTCCGTGCGTTATATATGCACGGCACATATCCCCGTCGCCGCTTGTATTGGAAATTGCGAACGCGAAGAAAGTTCCTGTGTTTAAGTCTCCGTTGGTCACGATGAAGTTGATCAATACAGCGACTATATTACTTGAAGAAGATTTTGCGCCTAAGAAAAGTGAGTTGGGGAGTATGATTGAGATCTCGGGGGTAGGCGTCATGATTCGCGGTAAGAGCGGAGTGGGAAAAAGCGAATGTGTCATGGCACTCATTGAACGTGGATACTCGCTTATTGCCGACGATGTGACCCATATGCGATGTGAAGACGGTCGGGAATTGATTGCAAGTTGTCCGGCGGTGACCCGCAATCATATTGAAGTACGAGGTTTAGGTATTATTAATGTTGCCTCTGTCTTTGGAATTGGCAGTATAAGGGACGAGAAGCGGCTAGACCTAGTCGTTTCGTTAGTAGATTGGAACGAAGTTGGAGAACTTGACCGGATAGGATTAGAGACTGAGTATTACGAAATACTTGGGATTAAGGTGAGACACGTCACCATCTCGGTTAAACCCGGGCGAGACATTGCCCGGTTGGTAGAGGTGGCAGCTTTGGACTCAAAATTAAAAAGTATGGGTTGCAATTCTGCTCAAGAATTTAATAATCGATTAATTGCTCAAATGCAGACCAAGGAAAACTAGTGGTTATGGCGCATGCTGGTAAGAAAGAGGAAAGTACGGACAAGAACATTGTCAAGGAGTTGGTGATTTCCAACAAAATGGGCCTTCATGCCCGACCTGCCGCAATGTTCGTTAAGGTCACTAATAGCCACAAAGCCGAGGTTTGGGTCGAAAAAGACGGCGAACAGGTCAATGGCAAAAGTATAATGGGCCTTATGATGCTTGCCGCAGGTTTTGGTTCAAAACTTAAAGTCACTGCCCGTGGAAGCGACGCTGCCGAAGCCATCAAAAGCCTCGAATCCCTTCTCGAACGTAAATTCGGCGAGGATTAACCAAATTTCATCCTGGGGAAATTTGCACCTTGGATCCTCTCCCGATCTCCTTCGTCCACTTGATTCTTGCGTCTACTTCACCACGCCGATCGGACTTGCTTAAGCAAGCAAGTATCACAGATTTCAAAGTTGTTCCGAGCCAAGCTCATGAAATAGGAGCGCCTCAAGCTCCTCACTACACGCCTCTTGAACTTGTTCTGTGCAATGCCCGACTCAAAGGGCGAGAAGTAGCTTCCCGGTATCCGGCCCACGTTGTTTTGGCTGCCGATACCTTAGTGTCTCTCGGTGCACAAATATTCGGTAAACCCGTTTCCCTGAATGACGCATCCGATATGCTCAAACAGTTAAGCGGAAAAACACATCAGGTTTGGACGGGCGTGAGTCTTTGTCATTTATCCTCCCGGAGATCGGTAAATTTTACCGTGAAGACCGACGTCACATTCCGAAGACTTTCGAATGCGATCATAAAGAAATACATAGGTTTGGTTAATCCCCTCGATAAAGCTGGAGCCTATGGGTTTCAACAACATGGCGAAATGATCGTCTCTCGAACGAATGGCTCTCTATCAAATATAATTGGCCTTCCTATTGATGAGACCATCCATGCCCTTAGGTTGTTCAGCGTTTGATGAAATAAGCATATCCACTGCGCTCAAAGGCAGCGGAAAATTTACTCCCCAGTAGTCGACCGAATCCATGTTGCATATGCAACAAAAGGTTATCATAGGTTAGGGGCAGTTGCCGGTCGGCGTCCTTAAGAATGTTCAGGTTTTGTGACTATACCGTACTTTCGTGAGGTGGAGCGGCAAAGGCCAATAAAGGTTTCCTCAGCTAGATTGAGACGGCGGCCTTTTCTATAAAGAATTCCCCAGTCGCGTTTAAGCTTGCGCCGACCCAGCGGGAGGACAATCAGGGAACCTTCTTTGACTTCCTTATCAACCACCCAAGAAGCTAGGACACTGATCCCCAAATCCAGCTTAATCAGTTCCTTGATAGCTTCAATGTTCCCTAGTTCGATGAATGTGGGGAGTACTATTTTTTGATCCCAAAAATAATCTTTGGTCATCTGGAACGTGTAACTACTTTTAGCATAGACAATAAAATTTTGTTTTGAAATTTCGGCCGTAACCGCGCTGCCCGTTTGTGCCCAAGGATGATTTGGGCTGACGACGAAGTTGAGCTCATCCACAAATAAGGGATCAAATTCGACCATGTCATGCCGATTGGGGTTGAGGCCCAGAGCTAAATCGATTGAATTTTTTTCAAGGGAGTCGATCGCCTTTCGTGTATCAGCTGGTTCGATGTGGATGTTATGTCTCGGGAACGAATTTTTAAACTCCCTCAGAACCGTTGGAAGGATATATTGACACGCCGTATCGCTCGCACCCAGTCTGAGCCTTCCGTATCCCCATTCCCCTAATGTTTTGAGATCGGTATATGCCGAAGTCATCTGCTGCAGAATTTTTTCTGTGTGAAGCAAAAGCTGTTCGCCGGCCTGTGTGAGGACAGCTTTTTTGCCCATCCTGTCTAAAAGTCTACACCCAACTTCCTCTTCAAGGGCCTTAATGGCGTGGCTGACAGCCGATTGAGTGAGGTTTAATTTTTTAGCAGCCTGCGTAAAACTACCTTCTGCAGCTAAGATCGAGAACGCTCGCAACTGTCTGGAATCAAGGAGGAATTGGGGAGTATTAGTATTATTCATAAGGGGGATAAAAACCATGTTAGCAATTAACGGGCCACAGGCGTTTCACATGGCACGCCGATAGCTAGGGTGCTCAGTCATGAATGATTATTCGGCTAGTGGCTCCCGTTTAAAGTTAGGATTTATATCTCTCGTGGATTGCGCACCACTTGTGATCGCCAAGGAATGTGGTTTTTATAAAAAGTTCGATATCGACGTCGAATTATCTCGAGAGGTAGGTTGGAACACACTTCTAGAAAAAGTGATCAGCGGGCGGCTGGATGCTAGCCATGCTTTAGCTTCAATGCCTTTAACGGCGAGCTTGGGATTAGGGGGATCTGCCGAACCTTGTGCGACAAGCCTGGTGCTTAATTTACAAGGGAATAGTCTGGTTATCTCAAAGGCTTTATATCAAGCGGGAGTTCGAACGAATATTGACCTGAAACAGTATATTTTATCCGCTAAAAAGGTGCTGACCTTTGGAGTCGTGTATCAATATTCGTCGCACCATTATTTACTACGTGAATGGTTTAAGCAGGCGGGAATTAATCCTGACCGTGACGTGCGCATCGTCGTGTTGCCTCCGGTGCAGATGAGCGTGTTTTTAAAGAGCGGAAATCTGGATGGGTATTGCGTGGGGGAACCTTGGGGGACAGACGCCATTTTTGCGGGATTGGGTTATTGTGTGAAGGTTGGTCCTGAATTGGCCAAGGGGCATCCGGAGAAAGTATTAATTTTCCGTAACGCATTCCTTAACTCGAACCACAATCAGATCGTGAGACTTACGGCGGCCCTCTTGGAAGCGTGTGTGTTTTGTGATAAGCAGGAAAACCGATTAGAAGTCGTCAATATTCTTTCACGACCCGAATACCTTAGTATTTCCCGAGAACATTTGGCCAACAGTTTGATCGGCCCATTTTCACGCGGGATGAAAGAACAAGGGCCTGAAGGAATACATATTTTTAATCGGTTTGATGCGAACGCTCCGACCTTCGAAAAATCCGAATGGATTTCAAAGAGCCTTTTGGCTTTGCATCCAGGGCTGTCCTTTAAAAGAGAAATGGTCCATGAATGTTATCGTTTAGATATATTTGAAGAGGCTTCTCGTTTGGCATTAACGGATATGGCTGTAGCATCCGCTTAAAGGCACGTCCGGTGTGGCGAAAAAATATGGTGCGCGATACAGGGTTCGAACCTGTGACCCCTACCGTGTCAAGGTAATGCTCTACCACTGAGCTAACCGCGCTGAAGGAGGTGGTACACTATAGACACGTCGACTTTTGTGTCAACCCGCCTTTTAGAAGAATTCCACGGATGTTCAGTAACATTTTGAGAAGCTTTACTTGAAAGCATGGGAAGTGTACAAATGCACGCGTGCCCTCTGTCGATACTTCGACCATTCTGAAAAAATCAACCGCCATCGAGCAAGTGCAAGGGGTAGGTGAAGTGCTTTTATTAAAGCAAAAGCAAACGGCAGAGTATCTAGCTCTTGAACCATCAGAGTTCGCCATTCTGAACCATTTCGATGGAACCAAAACGATTCAAGCTGTTCTTCTAGAACTGTTTCAATCTGGAAAACGACCGAATTTATCTCGTTTTTATGATCTTGTTCTTGTCGCTCGGGAAAAGGGTTTCCTCTATGTGGAAAAAGAACCTGAAACGGTCCGGGCTGACAAATGGCCCATTAAAGTGCCTGTTATTCCCGCTGTGTTTAGCGCTTTTTTTCTGATCATTCTGGGTATCGCAGCTCTGTACAAATTTGAAATGGAGTTGGGGATCACGCACGGGTTTTGGTTTGCCTGTGCGGGAGCGATTGCCTTTGGAATGTCCTTTTCGTCCTTGGCAGCGGCAACCC
>Ga0163154_10007958_pt1 | contig 12496 bp, 9 predicted proteins | sample OliLakLV19MP9P1_FD_148649 | JGI IMG/M metagenome (GOLD analysis project Ga0163154, IMG submission 148649) | Freshwater microbial mat bacterial communities from Lake Vanda, McMurdo Dry Valleys, Antarctica - Oligotrophic Lake LV.19.MP9.P1 | ecosystem: Environmental > Aquatic > Freshwater > Lake >... | reverse complement strand
GCTCATGAAATTGACCCGACTCAAATCGGCACCACGGTTACGCTAGTGCCTTGATAGTCTTGCTGGTCTGGGCGCAGGATAATGAGTAATGTATCGGAAATGGCGATCGAGAGCAGGGTTTCCTCGTTTAAGCCTGGATGGGTGTCGATCCGCAACACGTCCAGGTTCAGTTCCTCGATCAAGCTCTGGAAACCGTCGTTAAGCAAGCCAACATCATAGCCCTCGCGCAACACCCGCGCAATCTCACCGGCTTTGATGCTGTACTTCCTGCTGCCATCGTTGTTCGCGGGCGTAGACTTCGCTGATCATGCGTTGCAAGACGCGGGCCAACTGACCGAGTGCGTCGGTGCGCTGGGTCACTTCATCCAAACTTTCGGGGGTATAGATACCTGCTTCTAGCGCTTGGGCAGCGACGGTCAGGCGTGCCACTTGTTGCAAATACTGATAATCTGCGACCAGATTGGTCGTACGCGTGCGCAGGAGTTGACATAGCCCATGCATAATGCCATTGCTAACTTCTTGATAATTGGCAATCAACCCGTATAAAGCCGTCCGGTCCAACCGTAAGAGCTGGGGTATTGGTCATAGTGTTTACCGAAGCACTGCGCGGTTCGGGATCGATGACGGCCATCTCACCAAAGACACTGCGGGGTTCCATCAAGCCAGGTGTGCGCCCACCACTGTGGATGCGCACCTGGCCCTCGACAATAATAGACATGGAATCGCCATAATCACCCTGTTCAAAAATGACCGCATCCGCCGGGTACACCACTTCTTCAAGCAGATCTGGTACTTCTCCTAACATCTCGGCTGGGATCTCCGCAAAGAGGCTAACGGTCTGCAAGACTGCAATCTTTTCTGTGGCGGAAAGCATAACGCTCGCTTTTATCAATTTTCAAGTACAGCCAACGCCGGTTGCTGAGTCGGCGCGGCCAAGAAGCCGCTTTGGATAAAATAGGCCAGATAGGTGCTCAATTGTTGACGATCGATCGGGGGACAGACAAGCGTCGGATCGGTAAACGCTTTGAGCGTATTGGTACAATCAAACTTCGGCGCTTGGCCATGATCAAATAGTTCGGGCAGGCTGACCTGCTCGGCTGATGCCCGTCTTTTCGCCAGCAGTGGTGTGAGACCACCCAACGCATTTTCCTGCGGCTTCATACCCAAAGCCAGCAACTTGGCCTGCCACACAGGGAGTGGCGCGGGTTGAACCGGATAGCCAAAGGCCTGAATGCCATCAAAAAGCTCACTCAACTGGAGTGCGTGTGGGTTGACAAGATGAAAGACCTTCCGTTCCGGGGCTATTTGTTGGGCCAGATGAACAATCGCCTTGCTCACATAGTCTACCGGCGTTAGATACCACTCGGCTTTTACCGTCGGCCACGTGCCAAGCTGGATACAGCCTTTGATCAGGCGGCAAATGAAGTCGTCGGGATTGTCCCATATCCCCGTTTGGCTGGCGCCGATGATAACGCCTGGACGATAGATAAAGACGGGCAACCCTTGCTCACGCGCCAGGGTAACGAGCTTTTCGGCCACCCATTTACTCTGAAAATAGCCCAACAGCGGTTCGTCGTGCTCATCTAGCGCTTCATCTTCGCCAATGATACGTCCGTCAAAATGTTTGCGCGCCCCGAAGACAAAAACAGTCGAAACATAATGCAGTGGCTTGGTCTTGCTCTGTGTTGCCAGGCGGATGATTTGCTGGGTGCCGTCTACGTTTGGCCCTTTCAGCGCGCGATAGGGTTGGACAAAGCTTACGACCGCGCCATTGTGATAAATAACATCGATCACTTCGGCTAAGTGATCAAAATCTTGCTGCGTAAGCCCCAATAGCGGCTGGGCCAGATCGCCCACGACAGGAATAATGCGCGCTCGATATGCTTTATCCCCGAGTCCATTGGCGATCAGTTTACGTTGGATGCGTTCCATGCCGGCGTCGCGGTCGGCGCTGCGCACCAAACAATAGATATCGGCTTGCGTCTTTTGTAACAATTCATAGAGCAGGTGAACACCCAAAAAACCGGTGGCACCCGTCAAGAAGATGGCTTTAACCGGTCCCAACGAATGGCCGCTACCATTGGCCGTCTGCTTGAAGCGAATCAGCGGATCGAGCACAGCTTCGTGTTGCAATTCTACGCGGTGGACTGTCCGGGCCGGTTTTTTCTCCGGGTGCCCGTTGGTAACTGCTGCGACAGGCATCGGTTGCTCCTTCACCGTGACAGTTGTTGCGATTTTAGGGCGTTCGGTGTTGATGGCGGCCAACGTATTGGCCAAAAATTCCTCGCGACAGGCGCGCCGTTGAATTTTGCCGCTCGAAGTTTTGGGGATTGTTCCCGGTTCAAGCAGCAACAGTGAGTGAATTTGCACTTGGTGTTCTTGCGTTACCGCTTGTCGAATATTGCCTAACACTTCAGCTAGGGGCAGGTTGCGGATGTGCGTGCGCTTCACTTCCTGGACAATGACCAAACGTTCTTCGCCATCGATCTCAACCGAGAAAGTCGCACCTGCGCTGTGTTGCAACGCAGGGTGGCTTTTTTCCACAGTCTGCTCAATATCTTGTGGGTAATGGTTGCGCCCACGGATGATAATCAGATCTTTGATGCGGCCGGTAACAAATAATTCTTTACCTTGCAGAAAACCCAAATCGCCGGTGCGCAAAAATGGCCCGGTGCCCGTATCTGCCAGATAACCGCCAAAAGTTTCCTGGGTCGCTTCGGGCTGTTGCCAATAGCCGAGCGCGACACTGGGGCCACGGACCCAAATTTCACCCACTTCGCCCTCTGCACAGGGGGTTAACTGATCTGGGTGTACGATCATGATCTGTTGATCCGCCCAACTCTGCCCACAGCCGACGAGCGTCTGCCCGCCGGGTTGATCATCAACAACGGGTAACACCTGGCCCTTTTCTAGGGCGGCTTTATCGACTTTCAATAAAATTGGTGGATCGGTGCTGAGCCCGCCAGAGACAAATACGGTCGATTCGGCGAGCCCATAGCAGGGGTAGAACGCTTCGGGACGGAAGCCGTATGGGCCAAAACGCTCGCAAAAGCGTTGCACCGTTTCGGCCCGCACCGGTTCTGCCCCCGTAACGGCCACGCGCCAACTGCTCAGATCCAGATCTGTACATTGTTCGGGCTTAATTGCTTGGATACACAAATCATAACCAAAGTTGGGCGCGCTCGAACCGGTGGCCCGGTAGTGAGAGATGGTGCGCAACCAGCGGATGGGGCGTTGCAAAAAAGCGAGCGGCGACATCAGGATGACGGGAATGCCCAAATAGAGCGGTTGGAGCACGTGGCCAATCAGCCCCATGTCGTGGAAGAGCGGCAACCAGCCGACGCCGATACTCTCTTCATTATTCTCAAACGCGGTGGCAATCATCTGCTCATTATGAAAGACGTTGCCATGCGTAATCATTACACCTTTGGCATTGCCGGTCGAGCCAGAAGTATATTGCAGAAAGGCCAGGCTGTCGGTAGCCAGCGTTGGCGGGCGCCACAGTTCGAGCTGCTCCACCGCCAGGGTGTCTGTGGGCAGGATAAATTCCTCGGTCAGCTCGGTGCGCTCGGTGAATTGGGCGTTGACTTTGGGCCAAACCGCTTGCGTCGTCAGCGCTACCTTCGGTTGCGCATTGCGCACAATCGCATCCAGGCGCGGCATGGGGCGCTTGGAATGGGGTGGATACGCCGGTACGGCAATTACACCCGCGTAGAGGCAACCAAAAAATCCGGTGATAAAGGCCAACCCCGGCGGGTATAACAAGATGGCCCGTTCACCCGGCTGCACCATACGTTGCAGGCGTACCGCAAGGGCTTGGGCTTGCCTGTCCAGTTCGGCGTAGGTTATGTTGACTTCCTCGTGGTCGCCATCGGTTAAAAAGGTGTAGGCGACTTTATGGGGCTGCTGTTGGGCGCGCCAGCGCAGCAGATCAACCAGTGTGTCGATTTTTGGACTCGGTAAACTCATGAAATACCTCTTACTGCTACTTTCTGGGTGTGCAAAAGTGAGCTAATCTACTTTTGTGTCCACCATGAAATACACACTTCATCCAGCACTGCCGGAAAATCTGGTCTTACACGCTGTCCATGTGCGATTACGCCCGATATAGCCATTTCCGGGCGGCTTGATGTTCAGGCACCCACCAAGCGAAGCGCTTCTTGCTCGATATTCCTTGCTGCGTTCCAATCGCGATCATGAATGGTTCCACAGTCTTGACAAACCCAAGTCCGATCCTTGAGGGCCAGTGTTTGGTTGACGTAGCCGCAGTCTGAGCAAGTCTTGCTACTGGCATAGAAGCGGCCAACCCTGACGACTTGCCCACCAAAGGCTTTGGCCTTGTACTCAATTTGGCGGATCAATTCACCAAAGCTTACATCAGACACGGCGAGGGATAGCCGGCGATTCTTGACCATACCCTTGACGTTCAAATCTTCCACACCGATCAATGCGTAGGTTGACGCAATTTGGTAGCTGATTTGGTGCAAATCATCCGCTCGCTTGTTGGCAATGCGAAAATGAAAACGCCCTAACTTGCGCTTGGCTTGCCACCAACGGTGACTACCCTTGACTTTGCGGGCCAGTGAGCGATTCAGCGTGCGCAAGCGCTTAAGTCCGTTGCGGAGCGGTTTTTGGTTCTCAAACTGCTCACCATCGGAAAGCGTGGCTAACGTCTTAACACCAACGTCCACACCCGTTGATTGCTGCTCAAACTGCTTTGGCGCTGGTTTTGCGACCTCAACTGTGATCGACACAAACCACCAGTCTGCCACTTTGGATACAACCGCTCCCATGATCTTGCCGGCAAAGCGCAACGGTTCGGCCATGTTGACCCATCCCAAGTTAGGCACCCAAAAGTTATGCTCCTCGACTTTTATTTTGTCGTTGTTCAGGCGGAAAGACTGCTTCTTGTTTTTCTTGCTCTTGTACTTGGGGAAGCCCATCTGGGCCCCTTTGCGTTTGCCGTTCTTACTGTCAAAGTAGCACTTGAGCGCCGCACCCAAGTCAGCTATTGCTCCCTCAAACACATCTTTGGCCACTTCATACAGCCAAGGGAATTGTTCTGCCTTGAACAGATTGAATTGACGCTTAATTTCCATCACGCCAAACTCAGCCGCACCGACTGCTTTGCCGAATTTCCACAAGTCAAGTGCTTGGTTGTAGACAAAGCGTTTTGTCCCTGCGGCTTTGCGGAAATACTGCTCCTGCTCATCTGTTGGGTTTAGTCTGATCTTGTGCGCACGTACCATTGTCGGCTAAATCTCACTTTCGTACACTAGTGAACATATTTCAGCTATCTAGCTATTACTCCTCTGCAAAAATATTATTGCGTATGCCGAAAATGTTCTGCGGATCAACGGCCTGTTTGGTCTGCTTGAGCAGATCGATGCTCGCCGGGGATAGGGTTTGGGCCATGAAATCCTTGCGTAATTTACCTACGCCATGGTGATGCGAAATAGAGCCGCCTGTGTCCATGATCACTTGGCGCAGCGTATGTTCGATCTGGCGTAGGATTTCGTCTGGCTGCTCTATGCCCTTGACATAAAAGCCAAAGGTAAAGTAGATGCAAACGCCAGAGTGGTAACATTGGGTGATGCGATAAGAGATGTAGGGCTTGCCTGGTAACTTGTAGGCCAGATGCTGTTCGTCCACTTGTCGCGCGACTGCATCACACACCGTTTGAATTTTGCTCCAAGGCACCGTGGTTTCAAAGGTTTCGCCAATCACATGGTATTGGAGCAGGAAGTCGCGAATATACGCAATCGCATAAGTGAGCATATAGCCGCGTTTGCCATGCCCTTCGCCACCGGCAATGCCGCCATACTTTTGGGCCAATTTATAAATTTGCTGCGCTTGGTATTTAACCTCGTCCACGGCGCCTTCCATCACAATCGTGGCTGCCGCCAGTTGATAGGGGTCGAATTGCTTGACGTGCAACAAATATGATTTTTGCAGCTTATTCATGGCAGCTTTCATAAAGGTTGCACGGGGACGCAGCGCGCTGCCAAAGCGAAATTGGAAATTATCGACCAGGCGCACACTGGCTGGGGCAATCCCAGCGCGCATCAGTTCATATAAAAACTCCGTGCCTGCTTTGAAAGTCGGAAAGACTATCGAGCCATATTGTTTGACCGCTGGCAGTGGGTGGATGCGAATGACCGCCTTGGTAATCAAGCCCAGATTGCCCTCGTTGCCAAAAAGTAACTTTTGCGGCTGCATGCCCATCGCCACGCGCGGCATTGCTTCCACCTGCTGAAGCACACCCATTGGCGTGACTAGCGTCACATTTTCGACAATATCTTCAATATTGCCATAACGATTTTTCTTCATGCCGCTGGCATTAGTCGCAATCCAGCCGCCCAATGTGGATAATTCGATGCTGTCCGGTTCGTGGCCACAGACAAACCCAACTTTGGCCAGTTGCGCTTCAAGTTCGCTGCCCGTGATGCCGGCCTGGACACAAGCACGCAAATTTTCCTTGTCGATCCATTCGATTTGATTCATGCGCCGCATATCGACGGACACGATCATACGTTTCTCGTGTGCGGGCAGCTTTAGCGCACTGCTGACACTGGTGCCGCCGCCATAGGGCACCAAACAAACATTGTGCGCTTTGGCCAAATTGATCAGCTGGATCGCATCCGCTTCCGTTTCGCAATAGAAAATCAGGTCGGCGCTGCGTTCAAGCTTGGTGTAAAGGATACGGTAAATTTCATCCCCTGTTGCTTGGCCGTGGCTGTGAATCAGCCGTGCCTGAGGATCAAGCGTGTACTGAGTAGCCGGAAACGCTTGTTGGATGGCGCGGCAGAATGCCTCATTGACAACAGGTTCTGCAACCGGCTTCTCCGCCTGCTCTACTTTTATATCAGCTGGATCAATGCGGATCTCGAGCATTTCTTCCAAAAAGGGCACAAACTCGGGCATCTCCAGGCCGGATAATTCGTAGCGATCGCCCGTCATCTTCACCGAGCGATCGGCCTGGAGCACCATGTGGGTGTCCTTATAACCCCACTTATGCGCATGCGTTTCGTTTTGCTGATTATTGCTCATGCTAGGCTTCTCCTGCGTAGCGTAAAGAAATTAGTACTATATTTATCCTGTTTGCCTAATCAATGCTTTATGCAACCAATTCGGCTAGATATGCGGAGAGTAGCTCAATATTGGGATAATCCCAAGCCAGCGTAACGGGCAATTCGCAGTCCAGCCATTCCTCCAAATCCCCAGTGAGCGTGATGGCCGCCAGCGAATCTAACCCATAACGGTCAAAAGATTCGCTACTGTCAATTGCATCTGGCGAAATATTTAACACGGTAGCGAGACGATCAACAAGCCAAGCTTGAATCGCTTCGGCACTTTTATCGTTTATTTCAGTGGCCATTGTCGTTATATTCCTTATTGATAAAGGCTCATCTCTGAAAAGTGTAAAAGCCGATGCTTTGCAACAAGTAAAATAGGGCGTTTTTACACTTTCGGCTGATGAAAGATTGATAAATGATATGCGCGGAATGCACAGAGTTTGGTCAGCAGCGAGACAAGTCATGTTTCTCTATGCCGCCGGCTTATGCCTGTTTATACAAAAATTGGGCACCCATGTTAGCCGATATACGTTCTATATCTTCATCCGACCGGCTGGCGAATTGAAAGGGCGCAATCGAAAATGCTCGGTCCTGTTCATTTAGTCGAACCAGCTCATCAGTTACCGCAGCCACCAATGCGAGCGGCACCGCCGGCCGGATTGGCTGAAATGTTGCCAATAGACGGTCAAGGGCTAATATCAGCCACTCTCCTTTGGCAAAGAAATCGCCCAACAAGGTGCGGTTGTAAAGCCACATTTGTAAACAAGTGGCGGCCGCATGTAGGCTACAATATTTTTTAGCCAGGTCAAACATAGCTGGTGCTTTGTGCGCAACGCGGTCACCAGCACTGGTTAACGCTTGCACCTCTTGATCTAACGTCTGAATTTGTATGCCCAATTCCTCGGTTAATGCACGAATTCTGGCGAGCAACGCCGCGTTGGCTGAGTTCGGATTCTCTTCTATCTGGGCTTGTAAACACGCTAGCTGTTCCAAAGCGATGGGCGTGCCTTGCAATACTGCGTCGCGCCCCCGATTGAAAAGTATCAGCCGGTTGGGAGTAAAATCTGGCAGTGGCTGCTCAATCGAGAAAATCGCCGTCAGTTGTGTACGCAAACCCGGCTCTGTGCGTGCGTCGGTTTTGTGCTGATAGGCCAAGAGTGAGGCCAATTGCGAACCGATCACACTCAAATTGACCACCGTACTCCCATCAAAAAGGCTGACGACCGCACTGTCGCGCAGCAATTTCTGAAAGATGCCTGCATTGTGCTCTTCGCGCAGATAGTAACGGGCGCCCAGCACAACTGACAAATCGCGAATTAAATTTTCTACCGTTGTCGGTACAAAAAATTTAGTAATCGCCGACCAGACGCTGAACTGCTCCGGCACAATATGCAATCCGCGGGCCGCGGCCACACCAACACAATCGGCAATCAGCAGGTCGATAAAGGCATTGGCCACCGTTTTTTGTACATTGGGAATGGCCAGTACACTATTGCCATAAACTTGTCGTTCCAGCGCAAAGGCCAGGGTGGTGCGTAATGCGCTATCACCTGCGCCCAAAGAAAAACCAGCGCATAGGGTACGCGTTACCATCAACCCCAACAGCGAAATTTCCAACCCAGCACCGGTTGCCCCAATCCGCGCCGCCGCCGGGAGGTGGCAAGCCTGGAAGCGAACGCCGCTGATGTCCGCGCCACGGATGCCATGCGTCTTTACTTTGGGACAGTACGTGTATGCGCCTGAATCCAGCTCTTCTTTGTCGACCAGAAAGAGTGAAAATCCCCGCGGCCCACCGTTGGGATCCGTCCGCGCAAAGACTGTTAAGGCGCGGGCGCGTGTCGCGTTATTGATGAGCCACTTCTCGCCGGTCAATTGATAGCCGTCTTCGTCTGCCACCGCTTGCACATCACTGGCCAATACATCACTGCCGTGGTCGCGTTCGGTGAGGGCGAAGGCCAACGATTGTTTTTGTTGGATCATCTGGGCGACTCGACGTTTTTGCTCGTCGCTGCCAGCCAGCCAAACATGGACAGCCCCCAGATATATCTGACCGAGGGCAATCGCTACCGTCAGATCGCGTCGCGAAAGTACGCGTAAGATAGCCAGCGCCTCTTCAAATGAAGCAAGTTTGCCCCCGTATGCAAGAGGGATAAAATAGTCGAATAATCCCCACTCGTGCAAAAAGGAGCAAATCTTCTCTGGGAATGCAGACTGTTCGTCGAGATCGATTTGCTGCCGAAAAGAAAAAATAGTTTGTGAATTGCGGGGGTCGCCCAGCACACGCTCTAGTGCCTGGGCTGTATGATACGCGTTAAGTGATGCAAGGGTCATGCACGTACACCTTTGGTGGATTAGACAGAAAGCGCCTGTACTCAACCGGCGCTTGATCGGACGATTATCTAATGAGTTAGAAGACTTGGCAATATTTCCGGTCTTGATAAGACAGTTTGATCGCGGTTGGCAGGCCCAGGAAGTTAGTTTATGTTCACGATTTTGTAGCGTACATTTACATGCTTCAATCCATCATCGCTGGGGTGTTACGTAGCATAGCAGGCGATGCCGCCTTGCGTCCACTTTGGATCGGGTTGAAATCAAAAAGACAAGTTGGAAATACGCGAATTGCAGCCAGGCTTTTATAAAAGCCTGGCTGCAAGCAACTGATCCTTGTTGTAAGTCGGTGCTTATATAGAAGTCACTTAAACTTGGCCCAATCTGGTTGTTTTTCACCCCAAAAGATTGGACCAAGTTTAAGTGATGTGACGATTAAGCCAGCGTTTCGACGCCCGATCAGCGCTGCGTCAACGAGAAAGATACCTTCGGCACCTCGGTTGTGAACACCTGTTTACCGATACCCCATCTCGTCCGCTCGATGGGGCTCATGGAGGAAGCCAAAAACGCTTGACAAGCGGCTTATGGCTGTAAAATGAAGCAATCGTTGTCGTACCCCATGTACCGACGGTTACAGCGCATCCGATCATGTATAACCTAGAATAAAAGAGCAAGCAACCTGCTTGTCGGCTCTCACCCAACAATCCGGATTGTTGCAACAGAGCCACTACCCAATCGAGAAGGAAGGGAGACTGCCCGTTCAGACACAAAGGCGTGGCTGGACATCTACCCAACTACCGTTCACTTACGCATGTGTGCGTTCTGTTGGGGCTGGCTTTCGCATTTCAACTCAACCATTTCAGAGAGAAGGAGCAACTTTCCATGTTATTACGTTCATTATCACCTCAGAAGCAGCGCCACCTGCGCCGCTGGATTACGCTCGCAAGTGTTATCACGCTCGCGCTGACCCTTGTAATGGCTGGACTGGTAAGTGCAACACCGGTATCCGCCAACCATAAGCCCGGCCATGGCAACCCGACACCGACACCGACGCCCGCACCGACACCAACGCCCGCACCCACGCCAACGCCCGCACCCGGCGTGGGGAACTGGACACCCACCGGCAGCGTGGCCATTGCACGGGAACGGCACGCTGATGCCGTGCTTGCCGATGGACGCGTTCTGATCGTCGGTGGAAACACAAGTGGAAACGCAGCAGCAAAAAGTACGGAAATATACGACCCTGCCACGGGCGTCTGGTCGGCAACTGGTGACATGGTCATTGGTCGCAGGGATCACACGGCGACATTGCTGAACAACGGCCTGGTGTTGGTCGCTGGCGGCGAGGATGCAGGCGGCTTGAACAGCGCAGAACTGTACAACCCCGCTACTGGCACCTGGTCGGCAACGGGTAACTTGAACTATGCCCGTGGCGCCCATGAAGCGGTGAGGCTCGATGATGGCCGGGTGCTGGTTGTGGGCGGCATAATATTCACAGATGCAGCCGCCACGGCTGAAATCTTCGACCCCGCCACCGGGATCTGGTCACCAACAAGCTCCCGGAACTACACCACCATTAAAGGGACGGCCACGCTGCTCGCCAACGGCCAGGTCCTTGTGGCCGGATCCGAAGGCGGCGGCCTCGGCGGCGGCTCTTCGCCCGAGGCTGAACTCTACGATCCGGCAACCAATGCCTGGACAGTCACTGGCTCTATGACGAGCGGTCGTGCCAACCCTCTAGCTGTGCGGCTGGGCGATGGTCGGGTCTTGGTCATCGGCAACCAGTGGGGCGGCATGACAGTCGAGAGATCAGCCGAGATCTACGACCCGGCTACGGGGACGTGGTCGGCGACAGGCAGCATGAGTGCGCCCCACGGTCTGGGGACAGCGACGCTCCTGTCGGATGGCCAGGTGCTGGTCGCTGGTGGGACGGAATACGCCAGCTTTGTTATTCAGGCTTCGGCTGAGATCTATGATCCCGCCACCGGGCAGTGGCACCCTGCCGCTAACATGCAGAACGCTCGACAACTCCACACGGGGGTGCGCCTCAACGACGGGCGCGTCCTCGTCGCCACCGGTCGCAACGAGATCGGCCCTCTGTTCGATAGTGTCGAAATCTTCACACCCTAACGGAAACTCCCACCTAACATAGGAACATGGGACTTACACAAGCAGCGCGACAACGTTCCCGGCACTTTTGGAAGTGCCGGGAACGTTGTCGCGCTGCCCGCAGTGTCTGCAGCAGCTCTCCTGGAAGATATTCTTGGCTAACTGATTGTCGCGTAACTTGTCTGTGCTGTAAATAAACCGGCCTCTGTAGCTATGGATTTGACCATAGGCTAACTTTGCCGGTACAAGATCCAATAGTAAGGGCAGCTTTATCTAGGTGTATAGTTCCAGCATCTTTGTTACGGTGCAAGGAGGCGTTGTCCCAGATCATGGGCAACGTCTTCTTGCTATCGCTTTGCCAGTTTATCGTAGCACCAAGCCAGGTACTGCGTGGTGTCCGCGTAGCATATGGGGCGCTCTCGAAAATCACTCTGGACCTGTTTCCACCGTATTGCAGCCGGACAGGAAACTAGCCATCCGTAACAAACTAACGCTTTGCAATCCGCCCTTCAGTGCAGTCTGCTCAACCAGACATGGTACAGCGTTTGCTTCTGCCTAGTACGACAACGTTAAATTAGCCACCAGTGGTAGCGAGCTTGTTTTAGGCCATTTTTTGCCAAAATTTGAACGGCAAAATGGGCACTAATTCAATCGAATCGTTTCTCTCGAAAATCAGATGCAAATCGCAGGTTCGTCATGCCGTAGTTTCAGCACAAGCGATTTGGCGCATTCTAATTTAACGTTGTCGTACTAGAAACTCCTGCTGCTTCGCTGCGCCGGTTTTATGCAAATTCCGCCACTAATACCGGTCGTTCGACAGCAAACGACTGGCGGTGCAGTTTGATGCGTTCTAGCTCGTGCCGCGTCTCTGCCGTCAAATAACTCTCCCCGCAATGCGGACAACTCACGACCGGCACCTTTTCAATCACAAAGAGTTGCTCTCTCTTGCCGTAGCTGCGCGAGATATACCGGATCTTTGTCCC
>Ga0163154_10007957_pt1 | contig 12496 bp, 10 predicted proteins | sample OliLakLV19MP9P1_FD_148649 | JGI IMG/M metagenome (GOLD analysis project Ga0163154, IMG submission 148649) | Freshwater microbial mat bacterial communities from Lake Vanda, McMurdo Dry Valleys, Antarctica - Oligotrophic Lake LV.19.MP9.P1 | ecosystem: Environmental > Aquatic > Freshwater > Lake >... | reverse complement strand
TGAGCGTTAAGCCTCAATTGGAAACCACAGATACGCCAGAACACCAGCCTTAGGTTTAAAAGCGGTTTCTGGCTAGATCTCCTTCAAACCCCTGCTCCAGTCCCTTTTCTGCTAGTGCTAGTGTCATGAAAATTAACCACGGCTCTCAAGACCAAGAGGTGCGGATTGAGATCCTGCCGCTAATTGACGTTATTTTCTGTATTTTGACGTTTTTTATTCTGGCGTCGCTGTCTCTAACGCGGCAGACGGCCATCAACATGAACCTGCCGAAATCGTCTACGGGTGTGACCCAAATGCGGCAGACGATGGTGGTCACGATTGACCCAATTGGCGAACTATACATCGACAAAGATCCGGTCTCCCAACCCCAGCTAATTGAGGCTCTTAAAGCATTTCAAGAGCAGAATCCAGAGGGCGTGATTGCCTTGAATGCGCCACCCTATGCCAGCTACAACGACGTGGTGCGCGTGTTAGACTTGCTGCGCTCCGTCGGCGGCGATCGCGTTGCCCTCACTGTTAGCCCAGCCGATAACACGGTTGATCCACTCCAAGCACCCCAACCGCAGCCCGGTTTTGATAGCCTCCCCAACTCAACCAATCCCAACAGCGCCCCGTCCAGCGCCCCGTTAGATCCGTTTGGGTTGCCAGCGGTGCCTTCAGCGCCCGTTAACCCCAGCGGCCAGCCGCCAAATGGAGCTGGTGGGGCGGGCATCAACTCGCTACCACCGGGAGGACAGCCGCTGCAACCCGCTGCCAAGCCCAATCCGACAGCACCCGGAGCACAACCTTAAACGCCAGATAGACGCCTGAGCGTTATGGAGATGACATGAGCTGAGGGCAGAGGGCGATCGCCTTCTGCCTTTGCTGATTAGGGGGGAGGGTTCAAGCAACTCTGACTGCAAGGCTGTGGCAGAATGAATGAGTTGTGCCGACGGATGATGACGCTGGCTTTTGCCTGTACAGATGCACGCATTGCACCCCTCGATTTTTCTTATAATTTCCTATGACTAAGTTTGTATTTGTAACGGGCGGCGTTGTTTCTAGTATTGGCAAAGGCATTGTCGCCTCTAGTTTAGGGCGGCTATTGAAGTCGCGAGATTATTCAGTATCGATTCTTAAACTCGATCCCTATATCAACGTAGATCCCGGCACCATGAGTCCGTTTCAGCATGGTGAGGTGTTTGTTACCGAAGATGGAGCCGAGACTGACTTAGATTTGGGGCATTATGAGCGCTTTACCGACACCTCCATGTCGCGGCTCAACAGCGTTACTACAGGGTCTATTTACCAAGCCGTACTCAACAAAGAACGGCGGGGCGACTATCAGGGCGGCACGGTGCAGGTGATTCCGCATATCACGACCGAAATTAAGGAACGAATTCTACGGGTGGCAAAAAACACCAACCCCGACGTGGTGATTACCGAAATTGGCGGCACGGTCGGGGATATTGAATCGCTGCCGTTTTTGGAAGCCATCCGCCAGTTTCGTAAAGATGTGGGGCGACGCAACGTTTTGTATATGCATGTTACACTACTGCCCTGGATTCCATCAGCCGGAGAAATGAAAACGAAACCAACGCAGCATTCGGTCAAAGAACTGCGATCGATTGGGATTCAGCCCGATATTCTCGTCTGTCGCTGCGATCGCCCCTTAGCCCCTGGGATTAAAGATAAACTGTCGGAGTTCTGTGATGTCCCGGTGGAATGCGTCATTACCGCCCTTGATGCCAGCAGTATTTATGAAGTGCCCCTGATGATGGAACAAGAAGGGCTGGCTCATCAAGCGATCGACCTGTTGCAGCTTGAACAGCGCCAACCTGACTTGAGCCAATGGCAAACCCTGGTCGATCAACTGCATCGGCCCGGTTGCCCCTTAGAAATTGCCATCGTGGGCAAATATATTCGCCTCTCTGATGCCTACCTATCGGTGGTGGAAGCCCTGCGTCATGCTGCATTGGCGACTGGTGGCGACCTCAACATTCGGTGGATTAATTCAGAAGAAATTCAGCCGCTCACCGTCGAGGAAGCGTTAGCAGGTGTGCACGGCGTCATTATTCCTGGGGGGTTTGGGCATCGGGGGATTGATGGCAAAATTACGGCCATTCAGTATGCCCGCGATCGCCAAATTCCATTTTTGGGTCTTTGTTTAGGGATGCAATGTTCGGTCATTGAGTGGGCGCGTCACATTGCTGGCATCGAAGACGCCAACAGTGCCGAATTTGATACCCAAGCCACGAATCCGGTGATTAACCTGCTGCCCGAGCAGCAAGACGTAGTAGATTTAGGCGGCACGATGCGCCTAGGACTTTACCCCTGCCGGATTGCTCCCAACACCCTAGCCGATCGCCTCTACCAACAAGAAGTCGTTTACGAACGCCACCGCCACCGCTACGAATTTAACAATGCCTACCGCAACCTATTTCTAGAAACGGGCTATGTCGTCAGCGGGACATCTCCCGATGGTCGTCTGGTAGAAATCATTGAATTACCTAGCCATCCGTTTTTTATTGCGAGCCAGTTCCACCCCGAATTTCAGTCCCGTCCCAACCGCCCTCATCCCCTGTTTCGGGGCTTCATCCAAGCGGCGATCGCCCATGCCGAACCCCCAGTGCGATCGCTAGAAAGCGTTGGCAGCTAAGTCTAATAATGTTTAGTTAGCGTTGAGTGAACGGGTGATACGTCGCCCGTTCACTCAACCGATTCATACCACGCTTAAGTAGGTCGCTTTTTTGAACTGCGCTGCATATGTAGCCATCTGTTATGGAGTAATTTCCTTGCTACAGAGATCAATGCAAAATGAGCCTAGTGAACCAACAAAAGGGAATTCCTTTTCCTCAGATTGAAGCTGACATTTCTGCCAAACTTCTCAAAAAGCAACTGTCACTTAAACGGTTTAAACAGTCTCTAAAGCCGTTTCAAGCTTGGCCGTAGACGGAGCATGAACAATATACACAGAGCAAGGAGCATGATGCAGCGTGTAGTTGCTAACACTACCTAAGAAAAATTCTGTCATGCCTGCTCGACCTCTGCGTCCCATCACAATTAGATCAGCATTCCATGCCTCTGCAAAGTCGCTAATCTCTCGTTCTGGATCGCCAAAACAGTGAATACATTCTGTACTAACGCCCTCAGCCGTTGCTTGACTAACAAACACTCCAAATAGATCAGGCTCAAATGTTTCAAAGTGCCCTACATAACAACGAGAATCTGAATCATCGTCACTCAAGTAAGGTTCCAGGCTATCCAGATAGGCCGGAGGATCTTCAGTGGTTTCATCTGGATCTGTCACATGGAGTAACCCTAGACGAGCACCCATAGTTCTCGCCAGCAGTAGAGCTTGATCAAAAATATAGTGACTCGATTCTGAGCTAGGGGTTGCAACTAAAATCTTGTGAAGCATATAGTTGTTCCAAATATTTGTTCTAAAAACCCGGCAAAATAACTCTTTACCATTACAGAGGGTTTCGGCAAACTGTCAGTTGACCCGATGGATCATTTGTCTATCAATCATCAACCTGGGATCTAAGCTTGAAGAGCTGTGAGCCAATACTGTGGTGAATGGTGCTCAGAATTGCCAGGTTTTCTATGTCAGTATTATATATTTTAAACTAATAGAGAAAATTGTTTTTTTGAGTCTTGAAGAATCTTAAGTTAAATTAGGCCAGCAATGGTGTTAACGGTCGTGGCAAAAATTACACTGTAGAAAAAGCACGGAACGATCGCATGAAGTAGCACTAAACATTTTTTGCCGACTTCCCTGCTTCCGGGAGCCATACCAAAAATGCGGTGCCTGCGGGAACGTCTGCACCAATTAAACCGCTTTGGTGAGCGGGGCTAAAGGCTTGGATTTCGCCATTCATTTGGGTAACAAGGTCATGGGCGATCGCCAGCCCTAGGCCAGAACCGGGGAGGGTGCCGCTAGCTTGCACACCGCGAAAGTGCCGTTTGAAGAGTTGAGTTAGGTCTTGGGACGGAATACCCGGCCCATTATCGAGAATGGCGATCGCCTGCATGGGGTGATGCTCCGGCGATCGCTGAATGCCGCCCAGTAGCCAGACGGCTCCGCCGCTAGGGGTATATTTGAGGGCATTATCGAGTAAATTATTCAGCACCTCCCGGAGCGCTTTGAGGTCGGTGCGTACCAGCGGCAGATTGGGAGGAATGCTGGTTTGGAGATGAATCTGTCGGTCTTGGGCGATCGCAGCAGCTGAATCTAGCAGCGGTTCCACCACATCGGCGATGTCATAGCTGTCTATGAATAATGCCCCGGTCAGATAATTTGTTTCAGGCAATAGCGGTACCGCCGAGGACTGAAGCACTTGGCGGCGATCGCCCCTCTCGGCAGGCTTTGCGGCGTCAAGGTTCTGCGGCAGCGGCACACCCGCCCCCAGTTGCCCTTGCTCAACTCTATCGGTAGCGGCGGGCAGCAAACTACCTCCCAGATCAATGGCCGCATCAAACTGCCGCAGCAGATCTTGGAGGCGATCGCTTTCGCGGATCATGCCCTCAACCGCGCTGCGGTTGGCATCCTCGGGCACCATGCGGCGCAGCAGCAGCTTGCCAAACGTGCGCAAAGCCGTCAGCGGATTGCGAAATTGATGCATTAAATTATCAAAAATATCTCGCTGTTGAGCCTGGAGCTGCCGCTGCTGCGTTAACTCGTGTTCGGCCCATTGGGCACGCTGATCAAGCACACAGGCGATCGCCAACGACCGGGCCACCCGCTCCACTTGATCCTGCTCGGCTTCTACCCAGGAACGATCAGAGCGCGCCGTCACCAACAGCCCCATCATGACGCCTTCATAAATCAGCGGCAGAACGATTTGCTGGGAATATTCCAGTGCCGTTTCCATATCCCCCCATTCCATCGGGTACACATGGCGGCGACTGGTGCGTTTGGCCGATCGATTGGCAGGACGGCCACGGCGACGAGGGGGGCGATCGCCTGGTTCTGACCCGGAGGGAAGCGATCGCGGCAATGGCTCTGAATTTCCCCCCTCACCCGCAGACAGCAGCCGTAAAGTAGGAAATTTGCTCTGCATTCCCCTAGACATCAACTGCAACACCTGTGCTGCTGGCCAACTGGCTGCCGCTTCCGGATAGGCTACCACAGGCACCAGATTGGGTTCCGTTGCGCCGGTCAAATCTTCTGTGAGATACACCACGCTCAGCGTCGCCCCTAACGTTTGAGTCAGTAGAGCGACCTGCGAACGGCACAGCGCCACAAATTCTGGGCTTGCAGGCATCAGCATGCAATTAGTTGAGGAATTCTAAGCCGATAGGAGTTGAAAATCACTTAGGGTTGAAAACTTAGGAGGGTTGGAAATTTAGAGAGGTTGAAAATTTAGGGGTCGAACAGGCCGCAGCCGCACAAGCCTCAGAATTTAGCAGAGCATGGCGAACCCTACCTGCCGGAAATAATTGCCCTTTGAGACCTCACGGCCTAGGTCTGCGCTTACGCTCTGTATTGTAATCACTCTGACAGGGCACCGGGGAAAAACTAAAAATTAAAGCATGAACTCAAATCCTTCATCACCAAGTAAACAGATCTTTACTCTTTTATTTTCTTTACTTTTTGACTTTGATAGTTGCGTATTCGTAGTTACAGGTTAGGATGTCTGTATGCAAATCACAGTTCTGCATGATTAAACGCTTTGGCGTAATTTACAAAAGTTCAACAAGATAAAGGGTCTTGAAGGACTACATTGTAGATCTGCGGAACTGGAACTGTTGGCTATGGGTTTGTCAGACGTGTAAAGGGGACATCAGACAGAGGAGGTAGCGATTGCCGTTTCTGGCCTTGTCACTTTACACCGCGACCATTTCAACGCATTCCGCGATCGCGACCAACCTCTACGCTCTGTCCATAGGTTGATTGACAAAACTGATGTTTTGTGTATGGCTCAGAACTAGACTTTGTATCAGTAGATTAAGGAAGGTTGAAATTTCGTTGCCAACCCCTTATACTAGCGACGGTTTCTTGTTTGTAACTAGAGTTACATCTATTGCGAAAGAGAGGAGGTAAGGAGGTTGGCAAGGAGACGTAAGCGCAAGAGCCGTCGTCGTCTGGAGGGGCGTAGAATTCTGGAATTGGTTCCTCAGTATAGCATCGAGAGTGGCGAGGATAAGCCTGTGACCGCAGCCCGGAAGTTCATCCAGGCTGAGGGGATTGTGCCGCCAGCACTATTGCTGGTCAAGCGGAATGAACATACTACAGACCGCTACTTTTGGGCAGAAAAGGGGCTTTTCGGAGCTCAATACGTTGAGGAAAACCATTTTCTCTTCCCTAGTTTGCGTTTTTCAGAGGATGATGTTGAGGAACTGACAGTCGCTTTAAACCGCTGAACCAGAAGTTTCACCATTATTTCTACGGGTACTCGTTGGGTTTACTTTACGAGCAGCGGGTACAGCTATTACAGAAGCAGAGTCTTTAAGGCTCTGCTTTCGTTTTAGTTGAAATTATTAAGTGGACGTCAATCATGTAGCCGCATTTGTCGCCGCGATCGCCCATGCCCCAACAACTGATTCAACTGCTGGTTAATGGAGTCGCTGTCGGGAGCATTTTGGCGCTGGGATCTGTGGGGCTAACGTTGACCTACGGCATTTTGCGGCTGGCCAATTTTGCCCACGGCGACTTAATGACGCTGGGCGCTTATTTCACGCTAACGGCCAATTTGAGCGGCTTCAATCTGGGGCTGTCGCTCCTGATCGGGGCAACGTTGACGATTGCAGTGGCTCTTTTAACCGACCTGCTGCTGTGGTCACGGCTGCGCGATCGCCGCGTCACCTCGACCACGCTGATGATTATCTCGATTGGGCTAGCGCTGTTTTTACGCAACGGCATCATTTTGCTGTGGGGAGCCGACAACCAACAATACACTTTACCGATCGCCACGGCTCTGGATTTTGGCGGGATTAAAATTGCCCAAAGCCGTTTAGTGGTGGTGGGTTTGGCGATTTTGGCCATTGTAGCGCTGCACTACCTGCTGCAACAGACCAAAATGGGAAAGGCCATGCGCGCCGTGGCAGACAACCCAGACCTGGCGCGAGTGTCGGGAATTAATGTCGAGCAGGTCGTGATTTGGACGTGGGTGCTGGCCGCAGGCTTGACGGCGCTGGGCGGCGGCATGTATGGCCTGATTACGGCTGTACGGCCAAATATGGGCTGGTTTTTGATTATGCCGATGTTTGCCTCGGTGATTTTGGGCGGCATTGGCAATCCCTATGGGGCGATCGCCGGAGCCTATGTGATCGGCATTAGTCAGGAACTCAGCACTATAATCATTCCAGCGGAATATAAGCTGGGTGTGGCGCTGCTGGTAATGGTAGTAGTGCTGCTGTTCCGACCGCAGGGGATTTTTCGAGGAATGGTTTAAAGGAAGCAGAACTGGGAAACGGGTGAGAGATTGACATTGCTAATGTCAATCTCTCACCCGTTTGTTTGATCTAGATTCAAGCTGGGGCTTTCTAGTTATTTGAGAATGCCAAAGTAGTAGGCGGCAACCAGGAAGTTGATGCCAAGAAGCAACAGTGCCCATCCGGCACGGAAAGTATAATTGGGTTTGCTGGCGGGTTTTACTTTAGAAGTCATAGGGTTTCCTACTCAAATGAATGGGTTGAGGACTTAACGGTTTATTATCAACCAATCGGGGGCGCACTAGGGCGGGTTGCTTGGCAAAACTCAACATACGGCCATAGTTCTCAGCCATAAAGCCTGAGAACTATGGCTGAGCTAAATGGGCGGCGATCGCGATCGCCTGTGGAAAAATTAGATGTTCTTGCGCCTGAATCCGCTGATGTAAGCTGTCGGCGGTGTCGGTGGGCACAATGGGGACGGCGGCTTGCATCAAAATTGGGCCACTGTCTACGGCTAAGCGAACTAGGTGAACCGTGCAGCCCGTCACTTTTACCCCTGCCGCCAGGGCTTGTTCGACTGCGTTGGCTCCCGGAAAGCTGGGTAGGAGGCTGGGATGCAGGTTCAAGATTCGATCGCAGAAGGCGTCGATTAACACCTGCGTCACCACGCGCATCCAGCCCGCCATGATGATCCACTCGACCCGATGCTGCTGCATGGTGGCAATAATCGCCTCATCGAGGGCTTCACGGCTAGAAAAGTCGCGATGGTTGAGCAATGTGTGGGGAATGCCCCAGCGCTGGGCACGGGCGGCGGCTTTGGCGGTGGGCTGGTTGCAAATCATCACCTGCACCTGGGCGTTGAGGGTTTGGGCGGCAATGGCCTGGGCGATCGCCTCAAAATTGGTGCCGCTGCCCGACGCCAGTACCCCTAATCGCAGCGGTGCTGCGGCAAAATGCTGTGCCCATACCTCGGGCGGAATCTCCGGTGAAATAAACCCGGACGTCGTGTCCTGTAATTGAGCTGACGCCAAACCAGAATTCATAAATCAAACCAACGCATCCCTTCACTATCGCATGTTGGCCACTAACTCAAGCCTGAGGCTCAGGGCACAGGCTCAGGGCACAGGCTCAGGGCATAGGGTATTTTGGTACCCGATTGTGGTAAAACTCGGTTAAATCGAAACTATCCTAATCAGTCTGATTGAACATTACTATCGATTTTTTCTTAGATTTTCATCATTTCCATAGATATCTATAAGGTATTATGAGTTTAACGATAGATTTTTAGCTATAAAACTTAGTCAATCAATAGATTCAACTCTATCAATTGACTACAAAATCAGAGCTAAGACATCTCCAGCCACCAGTGCTGGGAATGCCACAGGTTTTTGCATGTTACGTGCAGCGTAACCCACTCTTAATTCATCTTGCTGATCAGCTCATCCTGCTGAGCAGCTGATCTAAATTAGTTCACCGCCTACCTTCCTTGACGACCATCTTTCAGAGGGGCTTGTCCATGTTTCAGTTCCTGGTTCAGACAGCTTGGCTTGTGCCAATTTATCCGCTGGTAGGGATGCTGCTCTCCGCCGCCTGGTTTCCAGCGATTACTCGCCGCACAGGTCCCCGCCCTGCGGGCTATGTCAATGCCATCACAACGTTTGTATCGTTGCTGCATAGCTTGCTAGCACTGGTGGCACTGTGGGGGCGATCGCCTCAATATCAGACCTACCACTGGCTCAAAGTGGCCGGGTTAGATTTGACCCTGGCGATCGAAATCTCTGCCCTGACGGTGGGGGCAATGGTGCTAATTAACGGGCTAAACTTCGCCGCCCAAATTTATGCCGTGGGCTACCTCGAAATGGATTGGGGCTGGGCGCGGTTCTATGCCATGCTGGCGCTGTTTGAAGCCGGAATGTGTGGACTGGTGCTGTGCAACAACCTGTTCTTCAGCTATATGATTTTGGAGATTTTGACGCTGGGGACATACCTCCTCGTTGGCATTTGGTTTAACCAATCGCTGGTGGTGACTGGGGCGCGCGATGCCTTCCTAACCAAGCGGGTGGGTGACCTATTTTTGCTAATGGGAGTGCTGGCGCTTTATCCCCTAGCAGGTACCTGGGACTTTAAGGAACTGGCCATCTGGGCCCAAACGGCCAATGTTGACCCAAAGCTGGCAACTCTAGTCGGCCTCGCGCTGCTGGCCGGCCCGATGGGTAAATGCGCCCAGTTCCCCCTGCACCTGTGGCTCGATGAAGCGATGGAAGGGCCGCTACCCAGCACCATTTTACGCAACTCGGTGGTGGTGGCCACAGGAGCTTGGGTGCTGGTCAAAATGGAGCCGGTGCTGACCCTGTCGCCCACGGTGATGGCGGTAGCGATCGCCATCGGAGCCGTAACCGCTCTGGGCGGTACGTTAATTTCGATCGCCCAAATCGACATCAAGCGTGCCCTCTCTTACCTAGTTAGTGCCTACATGGGGTTGGCCTTCATTGCTGTGGGCGTCGGGCAAACCGAAGCGGCGCTGCTGATTGTGCTGACCCATGCGATCGCCATGGCCTGCTTAGTCATGGCCTCAGGTTCCATCGTGCTCAACAACATTACCCAAGACTTGACCCAGCTAGGTGGTCTTTGGAGTCGCCGTCCAATTACAGGGCTGTCCTTTATTGCTGGAGCGTTGGGCCTGGTAGCACTACCACCGCTGGGTGGATTTTGGTCGCTGCTGAAGCTGGCCGATGGCACCTGGCATCACCATCCCGTGATTACAGCCCTGCTGCTGGTGATCAACGCTCTGGCTGCATTTGCAGTGGCTCGTGTGTTTGGTCTGCTGTTTGGCGGTAAGTTGAACCCAATGACGGTGCGATCGCCCGAAAACCTGTGGCCTATTACCCTACCCATGACCTTTGGCGCTGCTTTTGTCTTACACTTACCTATTATCTTGCAACGGCTGTCGCTGCTACCCGACTGGGCCATGATGAACAAAGATGTGGCGCTATTGCTCACCTGGTCCAGCATTTTTGGCCTCAGCTTGGGCGGTGTAGTGTACTTGGGCAACTGGATTGCCAAACCCGTTAGCCTGCCATGGAAAGGATTGCAAGATCTATTTGCCTACGACTTCTACACCCCAAAAATCTACCGCTCTAGCGTCGTTAGCAGCGTCGATTTCATCTCCCAGCTCACCGACTGGATCGATCGCCACGTCGTCGATGGCCTGGTCAACTTAGTCGGCATTGCATCTATCTTTGGTGGCGAAACCCTGAAATATGGCAACAGTGGCAAAACCCAGTTCTACGTCTTCACCATCGCCTTCGGCCTCGCTCTCATCGGTATTTTAATGAGCTGGTCAATTCTATCTGAGCTGTCTGTTAGCGTCGGGCAAGGATGAAGGCATAACTTTTTTTCCCATTCCTCTTCACCCATTTCATTTTTCATCCTTGCTCCTTCATCCTGCCAACCATGCTTAGCCTTCTGATTTGGATTCCAATTTTAGGCGCGATCGCGATCGCCCTCTTGCCGCAAAGTCGGGCACGACTGGGTGGTTTGGTCATCTCTGGGGCGGTGTTCGCGCTGTCGCTGGTGGTGCTAAGCCAATTTGATTTGACCAATGCCGGGTTTCAGTTTCGAGAATATTTTGCCTGGATTGAAACACTAGGCTTGAACTACGAGTTGGCGGTAGATGGCCTATCGCTGGTGCTGCTGGTGTTGAACAGTTTGCTCACGTTTATCTCCATTCTCACCACCAAGCCAGATATTGAGCGGCCTCGACTGTTCTATGGCCTGATCTTGCTGGTCAGCGGTGGCGTGGCGGGTGCCTTTTTAGCGCAAAACTTGCTGCTGTTCTTCTTGTTCTACGAGCTAGAACTGGTGCCCTTCTACCTACTAATTTCTATTTGGGGTGGGGCGAAGCGCAGCTATGCGGCTACTAAGTTTCTGCTGTTTACGGCCATTTCTGGATTCTTTGTGCTGGCCTCATTCCTGGGCTTAATTTGGCTGACCCACTCGTCCACCTTTGCCTACGAGGCGCTGTTGGGTCAAACCTTGCCGCTGGCGTTGCAGGTAGTGCTGTTGGGGATGCTGCTGGTGGGGTTTGGCATCAAAATTCCGCTGGTGCCGTTCCACACTTGGCTGCCCGATACCTATGTCGAAGCCTCTACTCCCGTGGCGATTTTGCTGGGCGGCGTGTTGGCCAAGCTGGGCACCTACGGGATCTTTCGGTTTGGGCTGGGGCTATTCCCGGAAGCCTGGGCAAAGCTGGCTCCCTGGCTAGCAATTTGGGCGGCGATTAGCATTATGTATGGCGCAATGGCGGCGATCGCCCAAAAAGACATCAAGCGGATGGTGGCCTACAGCTCCATCGGGCACATGGGCTACATTCTACTGGGTGGGGCTTCATTGACGGCGCTAGGCGCGGTCGGTGCCGTCTCTCAAATGGTGGCTCACGGGCTGATTCTGGCGCTGTTGTTCTATCTGGTGGGCGTGATTGAAGCCAAGGTAGGCAACCGGGAACTGGATGTGCTGAATGGGCTGATGAATCCAATTCGGGGACTGCCGTCGATCAGTTCGCTGCTGGTGTTGGGCGGCATGGCCAGTGCCGGGATTCCGGGTCTGGCAGGCTTCATTTCCGAGTTTTTGATCTTTCAGGGCAGCTATGCCGTGTTCCCCGTGCAAACGCTGCTGGCGGTAGCTGGTACGGGTCTAACGGCGGTATATTTTGTGATTTTGCTGAACCGCACCTGTTTCGGCAAGCTCGACAATGACACGGCCTACTATCCCCGCGTCACCTGGAGCGATAAGGTGCCCGCGCTCATCTTGACCGTGCTAATTATATTTCTGGGGATACAGCCCTCGTGGCTGGTACGCTGGAGCGAATCGACCACAACGGCGATGGTGGCAGCGGTGCCGATCTTGAGTCCTAGCACGCCGATTGTTGAAGTGTTAGGAGTCGAAGGTTTAGGAGTCGAGCCGGGGGTCAATAGTCCAGGTTGAGCGTCTGATCCTATATTGTCGCTATGAGAATATTTATGGATCGGCGTCTGATGAATCAGCTACCCATGGCTTTGGTTTTATTGCGAGGAGCGATCGCCCCCTTCCTACTCTGGGATGCCCTTGATGCCCCCCTAAACTCTATCTCCAACCCTCTACC
>Ga0163154_10007952_pt1 | contig 12499 bp, 10 predicted proteins | sample OliLakLV19MP9P1_FD_148649 | JGI IMG/M metagenome (GOLD analysis project Ga0163154, IMG submission 148649) | Freshwater microbial mat bacterial communities from Lake Vanda, McMurdo Dry Valleys, Antarctica - Oligotrophic Lake LV.19.MP9.P1 | ecosystem: Environmental > Aquatic > Freshwater > Lake >... | reverse complement strand
GAGTGGAGCTGGCCGTAGACGTCTTCGGTGGTGGGCATGGGGTGGGCGGATGCTGAGGGGCCTGGCGCGGAGGTGTACGGCCCGGATTCTACCGGCCAGCTCCACTCTTGGCCCGATCTCGCCTGCACTTCAACCCCAGCCCGCGCCAACGGACCGCGGGCGCTCACCTGAGCGTGGGGTCCAGAGCGTCCTGCGCTATCTTCTCGCCGTGATCCAGTACGAAGGCACGCTCTATCGGCCCCCGTCGGAGGCGGACAGCCTCATCCTGCAGGCGACGATCGGTTGTTCGTACAACCGCTGCACGTTCTGCGCGATGTACCGCGAGAAGCGCTTCCGCGTGCGGCCGTTCGAGGAGCTCGCCGCAGAGATTCGTTACGCGGCCGCGCGCGCGCCGCACGTGCGCAAGGTGTTCCTCGCCGACGGCGACGCGCTCGTCGCGAAATCGCGTTTCCTCGAGCAGGTGCTGGACGCGTTGAGTGGCGCATTCCCCGCGCTCCGCCGCGTGTCGTGTTATGCGTCGCCGCAGGCGCTCGACGTTCGCTCAGTGGATGAAATGGTGAGGCTGCGCGAGAAAGGCCTGACGCAGTACTACCTCGGCGTGGAGTCGGGCGATGACGACGTATTGCGGCGGCTCGACAAGGGCGTCGACGCGGCAGAAATGGTGCGCGTCGCGAACAAGGCCCAAGAAGCCGGCATCAAGCTCTCGACGATGATCCTCCTCGGCGCCGGCAATCGCGCACGCTCGCGCGAGCACGCGCGGAACAGCGCGCGTGTCATCAACGCGATCCAACCGCGCTTCGTCAGCACGCTCGTGATGACCCCCGTCGAGGGTACGCCGCTCTTCGACGAGGCCCAGCGCGGCGAGGTCGACGACCTCACGCCCGTCGAGCTCGCGCGCGAATTGCGGGAGTTCATCGCGGGCCTCGAGCTCGAAGGCTCGATCTTTCGCTCGAACCACGCGTCGAACTACCTGGCGCTGAAAGGCACGCTCCCGAAGGACAAGTCGGCGCTGCTGGAGGTGTTGGACGCGGTCCTCGCGGCGCCTGAGCGCGCGCCGTTCGTCCCGGAGTGGCTGCGCGCGCTCTGACCGCAAGAGCAGCGACAAGCGCTCGATTGTCGCTCACGCTTCACTGTGGCTGGACCTGTCGACCAAGGCGCGCCGCATCCCACGCGCCGCGGGTCAGGTCTGGACGGTGGTCTCCGGAACACCACGCAACCTGGTACGAAGCCGACGCTTGTCACCGCCCAAACCTTGCACTTCGAGCAACATTCGGCGCGCCTCGGCGAGCTCGGCAACACAGGCCGTCCGGCGCTCCAGGCACTTGCGCGCCGCACACGTGACCCGTGGCGAGTGGACCGCGCGCCGTCGTTCGCTCGCGCGCGAGCAGCAATCGGACCGCTCGATGCAGCGACGCGGATGGTACCCGACCCGCGGCTTCTTCACGCTGAACAACATCGGCACCGCGTACCTTCCGTACCGAGTCGCGTCACGCGCGGAGTTCGTCGCCAGCGTCAAGGGACGGGGTTATCGCCTGGTGGACGAGTGGCAGAACATCGGCAAGCGACTCGAGCTTCCGTTCGAGCCGGGCCTCTCGCTCGCGCACTACTCGGGGTTCTGCTTCCAGCTGGCGCGGTGAACGATGTCCGTCCACTGTCGGCCGCGCGGCGTTGTCTACGCGTACACTGTTCGCCTACGCGCCACCCGTGCTCTACTGGACTACACGTCTCGCGCTCGTCGCGGCCTGGCTGGGGCCGCGCTGGGGGTCCTCGCGGCCCTGCTGGCGCAGCGCGCGCCGGCAAGTCGACACACCGCTTGGGCGCTGGTCGCGACCTGTTGCATCGTTGTCGCGGTCGACAAGACGCTCGACTTGCAGACGGCGTTCTACTTGCTCGGGCAGCGCACGGTCAGTGCCCTCGACCCGCAGCTCGGCCTCAGGGCACACCGCGATCTCGTGCGGGTCGTGCTGGTGGTGCCCGCGGTCGCCGCCGTCGTACTGGGCGGGCTGTGGCTGGCACGCCGAAACCGCGCGTGGGGCCGCGCCGAACGGCTGGCGTTGTCCGGCATTGCGCTGGTCCTCGTCTACGTCGGGCTCCGGCTGCTGCCGGGGATGGGCAAGCTGGTCGACGGAGCCACCGACCGCGTCCTCGAGTTGGTCGCGCTAGTGCTCATCGCGGCGGGAGCGCGGCTCGCCTGGGCTCGGCCGGGCAGCTCGTGGCCGATGCACTCGAGCTCGCACTCGAGCGCCCCCGCCCGCCCGCTCCGATGGAGCGGCCGTGCGGGGGCGCTGACCGACACTCTCGGCTCAGCGCCCCCGCGAGGGCCGCGACCGAGCGCACCGCATCGTCGACGTCATAGCGGTCGAGGTTCATCACCTTGGCCCACGCCACTGCGAAGTCTGCGACGAATTTCTCCTGCGCGTCGTTGCAGGCGTACACCTCGGCGAGCGCGCGGAGCTGCGAGTTCGACCCGAACACGAGGTCGACGGCCGTCGCGGTCCACTTCAGGTCACCCGTATTGCGGTCGCGGCCCTCGTAGAGGTACGCGTCCTCATCCGACTTCTGCCACACCGTGCCCATGTCGAGCAGGTTGACGAAGAAGTCGTTTGTCAGCGCCCCGGGGCGGTTTGTGAAGACACCGTGCTGCGCATCAGCCGTGTTCGCGTTCAGCACGCGCAGTCCCGCGACTAGCACCGTCATCTCTGGCGCCGAAAGCGCCAGCAGGTGCGCGCGGTCGACCAGCAGCTCCTCCGGGCGACGGCTCGGCGTGCCACCCAGGTGGTTGCGGAACCCGTCCACCGTCGGCTCGAGGGGCGCGAAGGAATCGACGTCCGTCTGCTCCTGCGACGCGTCCGTGCGGCCCGGAGTGAACGGCACCACGAGGTCGTAGCCCGCGGTCTTCGCGGCCGCCTCGACCGCGGCACAGCCGCCGAGGACGATCACGTCCGCGAGCGACACCTGCTTGCCGCCCGCCTGCGCGCGGTTGAAGTCCGCCTGGATTTTCTCGAGCGCCTGCAGCGACTGCGCGAGGTCCGCCGGGTCGTTGACCGCCCAGTCCTTCTGCGGAGCGAGACGCACACGCGCGCCGTTCGCGCCGCCGCGCTTGTCGCTGTTGCGGTACGAGGCCGCCGCGGCCCACGCCGTCGACACGAGGTCGGAGTTGGACACACCCGCCGCGAGGATCGCGCGCTTCAGCGTCGCCACGTCCGCGTCGCCGATCAGCGGGGCGACTGTCGCCGGAACCGGGTCCTGCCAGAGCTGCGGCTCGGCGACGAGCGGGCCGAGCAGGCGCGCGTGCGGGCCCATGTCGCGGTGGGTCAGCTTGTACCAGGCGCGCGCGAACGCGTCCGCGAACTCTGCCGGGTTCTCGTGGAAACGCTTCGAGATCGGCCCATAGATCGGGTCCACGCGCAGCGCGAGGTCCGACGTCAGCATCATAGGCGCGTGCCGCTTGGTCGGGTCGTGCGCGTCCGGCACGGTGTTGTCCGCCGAGCGATCCGTCGGCCGCCATTGTTTCGCGCCAGCCGGGCTCGTCGTCAGCTCCCACTCGAACCCGAACAGGTTGTCGAAATACATGTTCGTCCAGCGTGTCGGCCGCGCTGTCCAGGCACCCTCGAGGCCGCTCGTGATCGTGTCGGCGCCCTTGCCGCTGCCGTACGAGTTGAGCCAGCCGAAGCCCTGCGCCTCGAGGCCGCCTGCCTCGGGCTCCGGACCGACGTGGCCTTCGGGGGTCGCGGCGCCGTGGACCTTGCCGAACGTGTGGCCGCCCGCGATCAACGCGACGGTCTCCTCGTCGTTCATCGCCATCCGCGCGAACGTCTCGCGGATGTCGCGCGCCGACGCCAACGCGTCCGGGTTGCCGCTCGGGCCCTCCGGGTTCACGTAGATGAGGCCCATCTGCACGGCCGCGAGGGGGTTCTCCAGGTCGCGCTCCCCGCTGTAACGCTTGTCGGCGAGCCACACGCCCTCGGAGCCCCAGTAGATGTCGCCCTCGGGCTCGAACACATCCTCGCGGCCACCGGCGAAGCCGAAGGTCTTGAAGCCCATCGACTCGAGCGCGACGTTGCCCGTCAGCACCATGAGGTCCGCCCACGAGATGCTCTGGCCGTACTTCTGCTTGATCGGCCACAGGAGGCGACGCGCTTTGTCGAGGTTCGCGTTGTCCGGCCAGCTGTTGAGCGGCGCAAAGCGGAGCGTTCCCGCGGACGCGCCGCCGCGGCCGTCACCGACGCGGTACGTGCCCGCGCTGTGCCACGCCATGCGAATCATGAGCGGCCCGTAGTGGCCGTAGTCCGCGGGCCACCAGTCCTGCGACGTCGTGAGGGTCGCAGCGATGTCCGCCTTCACCGCCTCGAGGTCGAGCTTCGCGAACTCCGCCGCGTAGTCGAAGTCAGCCCCCATCGGGTTGCCTTGCGGCGAGTTCTGGTGCAGCACCGAGAGGTTGAGCTGGTTCGGCCACCAGTCGAGGTTCGACAAGGCCTTGACCGTCCCGCCGTCGTTGCCGTCGCCCATCACGGGGCACTCGGCCGCGGTCGCCGCGTCCTCCACGGGCGTGACCGCGTTCTTCGAATCCTGCGTGGCGCAGGAGGTGACGACGCAGAGGGCCGCCAGGCCCGTCGCACGGTGTAAGAGAGGAGTGCTCGAGTTCATGTTGTGCTCTTGGTTTGGGGTCCGCCGCAGGGGTTCGCGGCCCGAAGCGCCGTGGATGTTCTAGTCAGGCGAGGCGTGGCCGGTTGATCGGCTCTGGCGATCGAGGCCATCGGCCGCTCCGATCGCCGCTGGCGGCGTGCACGATCGTTGACCCTGCCGAGCTCGGCGGGCCTCGGCCGTCCGGCGCGCCAGCGCTGCTGGTTGGGGAAAACCAGGCTCAGACGGATGGGAGTTCTGGATCTTGAAATCCATTACAGAGCGCAACGGTATCTTGCTTTGAAGCACACTCTGGTCCGCATGACAACCGTCGCCATGGCGTCCTTGCGCACCCTGGAGGACCACGACGAGGTCGAGCACTGACGGCTCGTTCGAGATCTTCGACGTTCCGAGCGGACGTATCCAAGTGTCCGCGCAGCTCGACGATGGTCGGCGCAGCGTCGATTCCGTGACGGTCGAGGTCGAACCCGGCGGATCGCGAGGCGGCATCGCGTTCGTCGTCCCGATCTATGCCGATTCGAATGCGATCCTGGGCTGGTGCTCGACGTGGACGGATCGCCGCTCGCGGCAGCGCCGGTGAACCACGTCCGTTACAGAGCCAACGGAGACCTTTCCTTCGGAGCTCCGCGGTTCACGGACACGCGCGGACGCTTCCGGCTCCAGGGTCAACCTGGCGCCTCCTTCCGGATCACGGCGGAGCATCCGCGTGGCGCAGCGGTCGCGGCGCACATCGAAGGCGTCGAACCAGGCCGTCACGACGTCGTCTTGCGGCTGACGGCTGCGCGCAACGCGCTGCTGCGCGTGCGCGATCCGAGCGGTGCCGCGATCGAGCGCTTCGCATACCGCGTGCGTGTCGAGGAGGGAACCGTCTCGCGCTACGGGGCGACGGGCGAGCATGCGCACCATGCCGGCGGTGAGATCGAGCTCGAGATCCCGGGAGAGGCCTTCTTCGTCGAGCTCTCCGCGCCCGGCCACGCATCCATCGAGTTCGGGCCGCACGATCCGGCCGCAATGCCCTTCGTGCTCGATGCGACGCTCTATCCGCTTCCGGCACTACGCGGACGCGTGGTCCACCGCGGCGAGCCCGTCGCGGGAGCGGTCGTGCGCGCGTTGGCCGCCATCGCGGCCGCGCGGTACCTCGAACGTGATTCCTTTGCGCAGGTCGCCGAGAGTTGCCGCGGTTGTCCCGAGGCGACGACCGACGCAGACGGCGTGTTCGTGCTGGACGTCGGCCCGCGTGGCGCGATCGCGGGCCACGTTCGACACGCGAACGGGCGACCGATCGAGGCGCGCGAGGTGCGCGCCTCGCGCGGCGACGGCGTGTTGATCTCGGCGACGACGGACGCTCAGGGCGCGTACCGCTTCGACGCGCTCGCGCCGGGTGCCTGGCAAGTGCGCCTGCGCGAGCTCGAAGCAAACGACACGAGCTCGATGGACGTGCGCTATGTCCGCGTATCGGCCGTGCCGCCGATCGTCTGGGACTGTCGTGTCAGCGATGTCGCGACGGCGCGCTTCGACATCATCGTGCCCGAGCGGGCGCGCCTCGTCGTGAGCATCGCGGCGGCCGCCGCGCGCCTCATCGACGCGTCCTGGAAGGTGAGCGCGAGCCGCGAGCGCGTCGCAGGCGAACCGCAGCGCGTCGAGGCTCGCGTCGGTGAACTCTCCAGCGAGCACGTCCTCGAGCTTCCGGCGGGCGGCGAATGGACGGTCCGCGCCAGTACCGTTGCGGGCGAGCTGAGCCTCGGACTGGTGAACACTCTCACCGTCCCCGCCGGCACGAGCGCGCTCGTGTGGAGCGTGCCGGACGGCGCCGTGCGCGGACGATTAAAGCCTGAATTCCCGCCTGAAGAGCGTGTCAGGCTGGCCGGTCGGCTCGCGGACGGAACTGCGCTCGGAGCGACGATCGGCGTAGACGCCGACGGCGCGTTCGAGTGCCCGTTTGCGATCACCGGCCGCTACGAGCTCGTGCTCGACAGCAGCAGCGAGCGCCGGACGAGTGTCACTGCCACGGCAGGACAAACGGTCGACGTGGGCGAGCTCTAGACACAGCTCGTGCCGCGGCGCGCGACAGCGCGCCCGACGCGACCGCGAGCGCGCTGACCGCGCGCGAGGCGCTCGCGCTGTACGTGCGCTCCTTCGATCACGGCGCCGAGGGCATCGAATACTACCGACTGATGGTCCAAGCGCACGCACAGGAGCTGGTGGCCGACATCCTCGCGCACGTCTCCACCCGCTTGTCGCCGCTCTCGCTGCGGCTGCGTCTCGTCGAGATCCTCGGTGACGCGCGTCTGCGCGAGGACTTGCGAGTCCTCAGGGTCCTGGCGGTGCTGCTCGAGGAGGCCCTGGACGAGCGCCTGCCGCAGGCCTCTGCCGACGCGCTCGTGCGCCTCACGCGCGAAACCGATGGGCCCTGGGTCGAGGTCCATTGGTGCCGCGCGCGGATCGAGGCGGTGCGCGTCAAACTGCTGGTCCGCCTCGTGCGGCTCGCGGGCGACGACCCGAACCCGTGCCTCGTGCGCTTGCTCTCGATGGCGCCCGACGATGCAGCGCGAGCGCTCGTGATCGCGCACCTCTCGCCGAGCTCCGTCGACACGGCGACCCCGGCGTTCGAGCTCGTACAAGGGCTCGAGCAGCCGACACGCCTGACGGCCGCGTTGCGTGTGCGCGAGTTCCGCTCCGACGCGATGAGCGCGCTCGTGCACGCTTGGCTCGGCCGCGAGCGCGACGAAGCCGTGCGCCAGGCCCTCGGCGCCTCGCTCGAGGCGCTGGCCAAGGTGCCTGCCTATCACCCGGAGCAAGCGTGCGGCGCACCCGATGTCACCAACGCCGCCGACGACGACGCTCGGGCATGGGCGCCGGCCACCGCCAACGGCGGGCACGAGTGGCTCGAGGTCGAGTTCGCGGCGCCGATGCGCGCCAACCTCGTGCGTGTGCACGAGACGTGCGCCGCCGGCGTCATCCAGGAGATCGTCCTCGTCCTCGACGACTGGTCACGGAAGACCGGTTGGCGGGGCACGGGCTCGCGCCCGCGCCCGGGTGTGTTCGAGGCCCGATCCCGCCCTCGCTCGCCGTGCGCGCCGTACGCATCGTCCTCGACACGGCGCGCGTGAGCGGCTGGAACGAGATCGACGCCGTGGAGCTCGTCGGTCCCGGCGGAGGCGCGTACGCGTGCCGAGCGCGCGCCAGCACGTACTACGGCCAGGGTCGCAACAAGTCGTTTGCGAGTGGCGAGGCGCGTGTGATCAGCCCCGTTCAGTTCCATGCGCGCTGACGCTCGCTGAGGGTCAGCGGCGGCGCGCCTCGCGAAGCGATGGACCCGTCGCCGGAACGGCAGCTCGGCCACCGGCGACTGCCAAGTGGGCAGGTCCCTTCGCGACGACGGAGGCCTGGCTCGGGCTGTCGGGCCCTGCCGAGGCCCCGTGGGAGGCGCCTCGTCGCGCGCGTGGTCTGCGGCACGGGAAGTGCCCGCCACACGAGCAGCTAGCGCACCGCGCACACCATGGCACTCCCTCTCCACCGCGGCGCGCTGCTGCCGTTCCTGTTGGCCGCGTTCGGCCTCGCGCCGCCGGCCTTGCTCGTCGAGGGCGACTCCGATATGCCGCCGCTCGACGCCGCGGGGCGGACCGATGACGGAGCGACGGTCGGGCTCGACGAGGTCGAGCCCGCGGCCCTGGTCGGCCCCTACCGCGCGCTCGCGGAGCTCGGTGCCGGCGGCATGGGCGTCGTGCACATCGCGGAGTCGACGGGCTCGGTCCGGCGCCGCGTGGCATTGAAACGGGTCCGGGCCGCGTTCGCGAGCGACGCAGAGCAGGCGCAGTTCGCCGTCGAAGTGCAAGCCCTGGCGGCCCTGGAGCACGAACACATCGTGCGCCTCTACGACGCGGGCACGACGGACGATGGCGCGCCGTGGCTCGCGATGGAGCTCATCGACGGAGAATCTCTCACACAATACTGCGAGCGTCGCGCGCTGAGCCTCGACACAAGGCTCGCGCTGCTCGCGGACGTCGCGCGCGCCGTCGCGCACATGCACGCGCGCGGCGTCGTGCACGGCGACCTGAAGCCGAAGAACATCCTCGTCTGCGAGCGCGATGGGCGACCCATCGTGAAGGTGATCGACCTGGGTGCCGCGCGGCTCGCGGGGCAAGGCGACCGCGCACCGCGCGCGCTCATGGGGACCCTCGCGTACATGGCGCCGGAGCTGTTGGAGCCAGAAGCTGCGGCTGATGATCTGGCGACCTCGATTCTGCTGCGGGAGGTCTCGGAGCACGCGCTGCAGCGCGCGGGCGAGCGCAGCGACGTCTACGCGCTCGGCATCATGCTGCGTGAGCTGCTGCTCGGCAACGAGCGCGACGAGCTCGCAGGCACGGGCTGGCTGGCGCTGGCGCTGAGCCGAGCGACCGAGCCGCTGCCCAAGCCCCGCGCAGTGCTCGACGCGCGCGCCAGGCGCGCTGCACGGGCGCGCTCCGTGAGCCGCGGCCTCGACGTCCGCGAGGTGCGGCGGCGCCTCTCGCATGGCCTCGAGGTGGTCGTCGAACACGCGACGGCGATGAACCCGAAGCAGCGCACGTCCTCGGCGGCCGAGCTGGCGACCCAGCTCGAGCGCGACATCTCACGCGCCGCTCGGGACGTCGCATGGCGTCGCCGAGCGAGCGAATGGACCACCGTGGCCGCGCTGGGCGGCGCGCTCGGCTGGCTGCTCGGTTGAGCGCCCCGGCGTGGGACGCATTGCCAGAATGTGACGCTCGCAGCTCCGCTGCGCGCACTGCGGCGTCCGATGATGCGGACCATGGACCTCTCGCTCGGCACCGTGGTCGCCTCGCTCGTCACGGGGTCGCTCGGGTTTGGTCTCTACCTCTACGGCAAGAACGAAGCGCGTTACCCGCAGCTCTTCGCGGGGCTCGCGCTGATGGCATACCCATATTTCGTCTCTGGTCCGCTCGCCACGTGGGGGATCGGGGTCGCCATCCTGGCGGGGCTCGTCCTCTTGCTGCGCGCGGGCGCGTAGCGCCCCGACCTGGGCGCCCTCGGAAGTCACTAGATCGTCGTGGGCAACTGTGGCATGGCCGCATTGCGTGAGTTCCCCGTTGGCTCCGTCCGCACCGAATTGCTACACCTCGCGCGCAGACTCGAAACGCTCGTGAAGTGACCTCGTGAGGTGACCTGGGCGAGCGCTCTTCGCAACACATCATGGTCGTCCCCTGGCTCGCGAACCTTGCCGCTGCACCGGAGCTCTACGGTGTGCGAGTCGAGTTCATCCTATTCGGTCTGACGCTGCTGGGCGTCGCGCTGTTCCACCATCACACGCTGCGGATCGCGATCGGCGGCGCGGTGGTGATCTCGCTCTACAAGATCGTGTTCACAGGCTTCCACGGTGGCGAGGGCATCGCCGGCTGGTTGGGGCACCTGCAGCACGAGTGGGTCGTCCTCGCGAACTTGCTCGGCCTCCTCCTTGGATTTGCGATCCTCGCGCGGCACTTCGAGGACAGCGAGCTGCCCAAGGCCCTGCCGCGCTTCCTCCCGAACGGGTGGTTCGGCCCGTTCGCGCTCCTCGCGATCGTGTTCATGTTGTCCGCCTTCCTCGACAACATCGCCGCGGCGCTGATCGGTGGCACGGTCGCCGCGACCGTGTTCCAGCGACGCGTGCACGTCGGATACCTCGCTGGGATCGTCGCTGCGTCCAACGCGGGCGGCGCGGGCAGCGTCGTCGGCGACACGACGACCACAATGATGTGGATCGACGGCGTCTCGCCGTTGGACGTGACTCACGCCTTTGTCGGCTCGGCCGTCGCGCTCGCGGTGTTCGGCGTGTTCGCCGCGCGCCAGCAGCACGCGTATCAGCCGCTGCAGCGGGACCGTTCGCATGTGCGCATCGATTGGACCCGTATCGTGGTGGTGTTCTGGATCCTCATCGCCGCCGTCGGGACCAACATCGTCGTCAATACGCGCTTTCCGAGCGCTTCGAGCACATTCCCGTTCCTGGGCGCTGCCGTCTGGGCCGCGATCCTGCTGGCGATCCCCGTCAGGCGGCCCGAGTGGAGCCTCCTGCCGGCCGCCATCAAGGGCAGCGTGTTCCTGCTGTCGCTCGTCGTCTGCGCCTCGATGATGCCGGTCGAGGAGCTGCCCACGGCGACAATCACCACGACGTTCGTGCTCGGCTTCGTGTCTGCGATCTTCGACAACATCCCACTCACGGCGCTGGCCCTGGAGCAGGGTGGCTACGACTGGGGCGTGCTGGCGTTTGCGGTGGGCTATGGTGGCTCGATGCTTTGGTTCGGCTCGTCGGCCGGGGTGGCGCTGTCCAACCTCTTCCCCGAGGCGCGCTCTGTCGTCGCGTGGGTCAAGGGTGGCTGGCACGTCGCGCTCGGTTACGTCGTCGGGTTCTTGGCGCTCGCCACGCTGCTCGGCTGGCACCCGCACGCGACGCACAAAGTCGAACGAGCGCCCATCGAGGCGGTCGCTCCGGTTCCAACCAAGTGACGGACGTACGGCGCGTCGGCACTACAGAGGCAGCTCTCTTGACGCGGGCTCCTGACCCAGCTCCTTGAACAGGATCAGCTTGCCGTCGCCCGGCGCGTAGAAGTCCGCGAGCGCCGCCGCGTCGGTGTACCCCGCGCGGTGGTAGAAGCGCCGCGTCGGCTCGTACAGCGCCAGCGTCGACGTCTCGACCCAGAAGCGCCGTGCGCCGTGGGCGGCGGCGTCATGCTCGGACGCGACGAGCAGGCGCTGGCCGATCCCTTTGCCCTGCGCCGCGGGATCGACGGCGATCCAGTAGAAGTCCCAGCTCGACTCGGTGCCGTCGATCGGTCCGTAACACGCGTAGCCGCGCAAGCCGCCGCTCAGTGTGTCGTCGAAGAGGAAGTGGTAGCCGCTCTTCGCGGCGCCCTTGTCGATGGCCTCTTGGACGAGCTCGACGGCGATGTCGACCTCGGCCGCTCGGAAGAACTGGGTCGCCGCGATGATGCGGCGGATCTCGGCGGCGTCGCTGGCGCGCGGGGTGCTGCGCAGCGCAGGGGGTACGGGGCTCGTCATCGGCGTCGTGGCGCGGGCGGCACAGGGGGGAGAATACGCGGTCGGCGTGCCTCTGGGACAACCCCGCCCAGCGCTCCTACAGTGTGGCAATGTCGCCGCCAGCCCTGCTCCTCGCCCTGTGCTCCCTCGTCCCCATGACAGCGACGCCACCGTCGCCCCCTCGAACCGATGTCCTGGTGCAGGTCGAGGACCTCGGCGGGAGCTGGAAACGCCAGACGAACATCGACGGTTTCCTCGGCCTAGGGTTCTGCACCTCGAACGCCAACCCCGAGGTTGCGCGATCGGCGATGCAGGGGAAGCTCGCGCTCGAGGGCGCGGGAGAGTGGCACGTGTGGGTGCGCGCGCTGCGCGGCAGCGATGCCGAGCGGGTCATGGAACGTCGAGGGCTGCGTGTCGAGGTCGTCGACGCCGCCGGCGCACGGACGGTGCTCCCGCCAACTCACACCGACCACACGACCGGCGGCTGGTCGTGGGAGCTCGCGGGCGCCGTGGCGCTACCTGCCAGCACCGTCACACTGCGTGTGCTCGACGCGGAGGTCGGCTTCGAGAGCGCCGATGCGGTGCTGTTCACGCGCGACGCGGCGCTGACCCCCGCGAATCTCGAGGAGCGCTATCCCACCCCGAGCGACCCGTGCAGCGCGCTCGCCGAGTCGTGGCGCGCAGCGGGGCTGCGCGGCGACCCATGCGCGCTGCCGCGTGAGGAATGGGCTGGCGCGGCGCACCTCGCGCGCCTCGCGCAGAGCACGCCGACGCTCGACACATGGAACGCGCACAGAGCTATCGTGCGCGTTCCATGTGTCGAGCGTCGGCGTGCTCTGCGCGAGGC
>Ga0163154_10007949_pt1 | contig 12502 bp, 11 predicted proteins | sample OliLakLV19MP9P1_FD_148649 | JGI IMG/M metagenome (GOLD analysis project Ga0163154, IMG submission 148649) | Freshwater microbial mat bacterial communities from Lake Vanda, McMurdo Dry Valleys, Antarctica - Oligotrophic Lake LV.19.MP9.P1 | ecosystem: Environmental > Aquatic > Freshwater > Lake >... | reverse complement strand
AAAGTACGGCTTTTTATGATGGCGAAAACCCCACTCAAGGGTCTCTTTTTCTAGGGCTGGAAGATCTGATACATATAGCATCTTGTAAAGATATTAAAAATGTCGATTATTTAAGCCGAACTACTTATCTATGCAAATAATCCGGTGACATTACAATTTGTCACTCAAGCTGAGATTTGCGGCGATGGAATTGATAACGATTGCAATGGGAAAACAGATTGTGAAGATGTGATTTGCGAACCAGCTTTTTTTAGTATTACAATGACTGGGCTTACTTGCCCTCCTGAATCTCAGTTAGGAAAAATCATTATAATACCATCTGATTCAAAAACGTATCGTTATAGTATTGACGATAAAAAGACTTGGCAAAGTTCACCTGTTTTTTCTAATGCTAATGTTGATGTTTATTCTATTTGGATTGAAGATGTAACGACAGGATGTACTCGTGCCTACTTCGGTAATCCCATGTTAATATCCCCAGCTTTGTGTCCGCCCACTGATGGAAGAGATGAGGATAAAGTAATTTGTGAAGATGAATGCGTCACTATCGGAACTGAACCGACGGCTACTTACTGCTACAAATGGGAATCTGCCGAAGGCTTGGATGATAAAGACTTGACGTTGCCAAATCCTCGTGTATGCCCGACTCGTACTACTACTTATAAACTACAAATAACAGATGATCAAGGGAACAAACAAGGAACAGATGAGGTAACGGTAGTTGTGCAGCCTAAACCAACCGTGACCATTACGCCTACCAACGCAAAAGTATGTAATGGAACGCCCATTATTTTGAATGCAGGTGCAGGTTTTACGACTTATTCTTGGAGCAACAACGCTACCACTCAGACGATTCAAGTACAAACAGCCGGAACGTATTCTGTAACGGTCACCAATAGATTAGGCTGTCAGGCTTCTGCGAGTATAGATGTACAAGGCTCTAATGTAAGCGTTTCTATCACCCCATCTCAAGCAACTATTTGTGTCGAGCCTGTTGCTTTGCAAGCTACGCCGGGGTTCATCGGTTACACTTGGAAAGACCAATCAGGAGAAGAAATTGAGTTTACATCAACTCTTTCGGTAGAAGAGCCTGGCACTTACACAGTTGAAGTGCAGGATGAATTGGGCTGTACGGCTACTGCTTCCGTTACAGTGAACAAAGCAGTTAGTGATATAATGGTCACTCCTAACCCCGCCTACCTTTGCTTAGGAGGAACTGTTACGATTACAGCACCAACGGGATATAGTACTTATGAGTGGAAAAATGCAGGAGGGGCAATAGTGAGTACCACCCGAACCTTTGAAGCAGATAGAACAGGCAGCTATACTTTAACAGCGACAAATGCCACTGGCTGTAAAGCTTCTACCATGGTGAAAGTGGATGACTCAAAAGCCTCCTCACTTGAAATAACGCCTCCAGACCCTTCAATCTGCATGACGGAAGAACCGCCTGGACTAACGACGAGTAAGCAAAAGTTAGAAAAGCGGTTGAGTAGCGGTTGTGAAGCAAACAATGCTTTCCTAAATGCTGGAGATGGGTTCACTAATTATATATGGTCAACAGGGTCTGTCGCTCCTGCTATTATCGTAGGCACTACGGGTACTTACTCGGTGACGGTGACGGATGTCAACGGATGCCAAGCCTCCCAATCTATAGAAGTTAAATCTTGCGCAGAACCCGGATTGGAGATTACGCCTGACCCAGCGCTATTATGCGAAGGAGAGCCATTAACCCTGGATGCTGGGGTAGGTTTTCAAACGTATGAATGGTCGAAAGATGGTGCTACAGTTGCTACGACTCAAACTCTCGATGTCACAGAACCAGGTGAGTATAAGGTAATTGCTACAGATGCGGGTGGGTGTATGGCAGTAGATAAAGTTACAGTAGAAGTAGCAGCGGATAGCGCCGAAGTAGATTTGGAAATTTATAAACCAAGTGTTATAACTGGAAATACGACTACGCTGGTTGCTAACGAAGATAATATAGGAGGTATGACTTTTGTAAATCTGGATAATGACGACCGAAGTCCAGGTTATGATATTGATGAAACCTCAATGACGAGTGCAGATGATGAGTTTATGCGCATACGATTAAAATTGAGTATTAATGATTCGACTGCCTCTCGTAAGGTAACTTTGTCAGCAATTACCGGAGCTAATTCCATTATAGTATGGCAATCAGCCGATAAAAAAATGGGGAAATTCAGTTTAGGTAGTCAAATTGAATTGACACAGCAAGATGGGGCTTATTATATAAAAGATTTGTGGGTAGAAGGTATCCTGCCGCATACGATGCAGCGAGAGACTAAATTGTTACTGTTGTATAATACTAATCCTAATTGCCCAATTGTAGGGGATACAGTTGGTTTAACTATTGTGGGAGTTGATAAATTAGAATGGCAAGGTATAAATAATAATTTAATGTCGAATGGAACAGATTATCGGGTGTTCCCTGACGCAGCTAATCCTGGAGGTAACGCTCGACAAGAAATAGACCTCAAAGTGACTTTAAGCGTTGCCCCGGTAGAAGATTTAGATATTTACTTAAAGGCTTTTGATGTGGATGATCCTGAAAACAAGGATAAACAGTTTATTGATCCGAATGATAAAAAGAACGTGCAAGGGATGCAGCCATACGAAGGTAATGCTGGGCTGACTTATGATGAGAACAATGACAATCGGGGACTGCCTAAAGAAGGACATTTGCAGCAAGTCTCTCTCATCTTTCCTGCTAATAATGCAGTGGATACAATTCAGTTCCAACAATTGAGTCTCCATCCAGGCGATAATTATCAGATTGTAGCCAATGGAGATAGAGATTTTTTAAATGATCTCCGGAATAAAGATGCGGATGATGGGGCTGATATCATAAATATTCATACAAAAAAGATTGTAAAAGAACCTACCCATTATCTTTCTCCTGTACTTACAGTGTGGAGAACTTTACATTTAGAACATGATTCTATGATGGATTTTATGTGGAGCGAAAATGAAGTACAAGATACCTTCACTGATTTTGATGGAGGGAATAACCTAGGATCTAGAATCAAAGCAATCAAAGGAATATTGAAGGATTTGGAATCAGCACCAACAGGGAATGGGCGATTTGAAAATGGAAGTTTGATAATTGGAAACACTATTAATATAAATCAAGTTAAAAGTAATACGAAAAGAGAAGTCAAATTTCCGACTTCGAGTATAATAGGATTAAGTTATGAACTAAAGGATACTTTGAACACAGATACTATAAATGGGAATATAATCGAAGTAGAGAAAATTTCAGGCGATAGATATAAATGGACTTTAAAGATAGTGCCTGCCACTACAAAGTTTGACACATCTTTTATCAATGGCAGACTTTCTGTTGCAGGTGGACACGGTGTAAAAGTTTTAGCAGTTGATACCACTAAAGTTAAGATAGTTGACACTGTACTGGTGAAAATAATTACAGATTCTTTGTTTATACCGTTCAAATTAAGGGATGATGACCAGCCGCCTGGTACTTTACCAATTATTCCTCTTGATCTAAGCGTTTTAATGGGAGAATATGAAAAATCTTATCTTCATGTAGATTTTCCTTACACTGGCGGAGCTTGGATGAATGAAAATACTATTGATTTTGAAGCAAACGTACCTGATTTAATTAGATACGGCAGACTAATTGCTGGTAGGCGACAATCTGGGTTACGTGAATCAAATGTTTTTTGGGTTGTACATATTACTACTTGCTGGCAAAGTGCCGAGGATAGGGATTATGATCCAAAAACAGAAGAACATACAGGAATTACTCGAGGATTTACAGATGGACCTGCAAGTCATGTAGATGTAGCAACCGGAGGCACAACCTCTGCAATCTTTATAGAAGTTATCAATGATAAAAATTCTATGTGTCGTACTATTGCAAGAAATGTTGCTCACGAAATTGGTCATCAATTTGGACTTGATCATGGATATGATACTCCTACCAGCAAACCGATAATTCCAGAGTTCCCAAAAGTTGGATTAATGCATTACAATGCATGCGACTCTTTGAATACAAAAGGTGATGCACTTATAGAAAGGCATATAAATTTGATTAGAAGTCGTATCCAATCACCTGGTGGAATAAGATAAATTATGATTAAAAATAACAATATGAAACTCTTACTTATTAATATTATATTTTTTAATTATTTTTCGAGTACTCTCCTTGCTAATTCTAGTGCAGTAAAGTTGACAATTATGTTAACCCAGCAGAAGATAGCATGCTTAGATGCTTTGCCCATTAGAGTAAGACTAGTAAATTCAAGTTCATCAAATAAGGAAATATATGAGCCAAGAGCTAATTTAACTCTATATGCTGAAATTAAAAAAGTAGATGGTAAAATTTGGGAGTCACTTATTTTACTTGATCCGCTTAATGGAGCATTAACTTCTCCTGAAGATTTTCCTGTAAGTATAAATATTTTAAGTAAAGATACTATAATCTCATTCGTTGCAGCAGCACCATGGAAATATAAAGGTGAAAAGGTAATATATTCATATTTGGAAAAAGGATTATATGAAATTCGATTTAGTTATATCAGCAAAGCTAAATCAAAACCAATTTATTCAAATATAGAACAATTTGAAGTAGGAGATTTTGATGGATATGGTGAAGAAGCAACGGAATACTTAGAGAACTTATCAGTTCCATATTTTATTTATGACATCTGGAGTTATGTCGGAAACCTTGAGCCAAACAACTTCCTTGATGCAAGGAAACATCTTCAGTATATAATGACAAATTTTCCTAAGTCTAATTATGCATTGTGGGCAAATTTTTTCTTATTAGAAGCAAAATACTATTACCAAATGGATATTATAGTTATTAATAATGATGCCTTTGATAAGTATTTGTACGACGTACAAAATACTAATAATCCCTTCTTTCAAAGGAAAGCAAATGCATTACTAGAATATATAAAAAAGAAAAAAGAAAAAAAGAAATAGAATTCAAAGTCCTGGAAAAGGACAATAAATTCACAAAAATGAAAACTTGTATCAATTTTTTTATCTGTATCCTTCTATTTTTTAATTGTAGTTTGTATTCTCAAAAAATACAGCTAAGCATTAAAATTTATGACAAGGAAATTGGTTATATAGAGCCAGTAATACTGGAAGGAGCATTAATAAACAAAAGCAATGAGACAAGATTTATTGTTGCCCCCAAAGAAGCAAGTATCCAAATTAGAAAGATCGGCAACAAAGATTGGTTAAATATTCGCTCTCTAGATCCAATTGATGATTTAGAGCGAATGGCAGAGGGGATGACTTAATAGATAGACATATTAATTATCTTAGGAGTCGAACAGGGTCACCGGGTATTAGTATTAAATAAGTATTAATAAAAAAGTTATGAAAAATATTTTTTGCACTGCATTATTTATTCTATTTGCTAAATGCATACTTGCATTTAATGATGGGAGGTCTTTAAATGTTTTTATTGAAATCATTAATAAAGAAATAACTTATTTAGAACCTTTACCTATTCATTTAAAACTAATAAATCCTCAAAATGCAAAAAAAACAGTTTACGAGCTATTTCCAGACGAAACTATGAGCGTAGAGATAAGAAAACACGGAGAAAAGGATTGGGAACAAATAAATTCATTTTTACCCCAAGAAGGCATTATGTCGCCTTTAGATTATTTTCCTAAGTATATTGATATTTCCCCAAAAGATACAGCTTCAATAGTAATAGGAACTATTCCATGGCTTAAGAATAGTCAAAAGAATTATTATCCATATAAAAAAAGCGGAATATATGAGGTTAGAGTCAGTTATTTGCCTGATGCTCGAAAAAAAAGAATTTACTCAAATATAACTTCATTTAAAGTTGATAGCAGATTTGATCAATACAATGGTAAGGTACTAGATTATCTTGACACTTTATTAGTTCCACATTTTATGTATAGTGCTTATTACTATGGCAATTATATAAAACCGAATAACAAATTTTCTCTAATAAAGCATATTGAATACATACTTTCAAATTATCCTAACTCTAATTATGCAGCTTGGATTAAATTATTCCTAATAGAATCAGATATTAAGTCAGAACAAGATATAACAAAGAAACTAAATATAGATAATGAGCTATTCTTGCTATCACAATCTTCCAATCCTCTGATTAAAGAAAGTGCAGAAGAAGTTATTAAGCTCGTTAAATGGATACGTCAAAATTGATAGCAATAAAGCTTACATAAATTGAGTAATTAATGGCTTCTTAAAACAACACCAGATGACCTTATTTACACTAAGCCTTCGAAGTATTTTCACCATAGGATTGCTATATTTTACCTACGCCGCTTTTGCTACCATAACTATTGGTGAAATAACCCCAGCCTCAGCAGGCGCTTGTGATGGCAGTATACAGGTGATAGCCAATGGTGATGCTGGTCCGTTTGACTTGTATGTAAGCGGCTCTAATAGTTATCTTAGTTTTAAAAGCGATCTCACTACCGGTCAGCATACCTTCACTGGTTTATGCGGCGGCGGGTACACCATCACTGTCATCAACGCCTATATGTGCGAAACTACCCTCAATACCACCGTAAGCTGCCCCCTCACCTTCCAGAAATTGGTCACGGAGTCTTGTACAGGTAGTGGCAGCGGGTCTATCACCATCACCCCACAAGATGGCACGGCACCTTATACGTATATATGGAAAAACAGAACAGGTGCAACGGCAGGTGGTAACACCACCACTATCAATAATCTTCCGCCGGATCGGTATTTTGTTACCATCACCGATGCAAATGGCTGTAAAGCAACCGGTGATTTTTCAACTGTGCCGACGGGCGAGCATGCAATATATCCTTATATAAAAAAAGTAGAAGTATATGCCCTGGTTAGCGGAACGGAGACTTTGATCTATCAGGCAGAGTGGGTACTGACAGCAGCAGGGTGTATCAAATACACTGGTGGCTCCTTACCGATCTCATTGGCTATATTCAATGCTTTTAAAGGTGGCACCGCAGGTATGCGGGTAGAAGCTACGGCGAATAAGGAATTGCTGGATTTGGATGTTTTTGTGGGTTCCAATACACCTTCTCAAAAACAATTATTTGGTAGTAGTACTTGGAAATTCACTTTTTCAAATATTGACCTAAACTTAACGGAAGATGGAAAAATCAATCAAGTCTTAGCATTCCTGGGAGAAGATAATGATGGTAATGAAATCCTTGAGCCATTATTTAGGGCAGCAGAAGTAAGTTCTTACTTAGAATTCGTGTATGAAGCTAAAAGTATTTTGATTGCTGTAAATAATGATATAATCATTTTCGAGCCATATAAGAATTTAGGTGAAAAACAAGGTTTTATTCCAATAGGAAATAAAGCTATACAGTATATTATGAATGAACAAACTGTCGGAAAATTAGGGAAATGCATACTTAAATGTTTTGAACTAGCTGAATAACTTAAAAGGCTTCAAGCAAGATGAATTTACAAAGGTTTAAAAATTACTTTCTTTTGTTAGTAGTGCTACTGTATAATCACGCAGGGGCTACGACTATTCATAATATTTTTTGCGAAAATAGAGCTATACACTTCTCTGCTAATGCGGAAAGCGCCTTGAAGATATGGAAGCAAGTAGATGACCTCAATATGGACTTGGCGGCACGCACTCGCCTGTTCAACTGGCTCTTAGACCCTGCTAATGTCAAAGACCTTAAAAAGTTTACTGATTTATTTGCCAAGCAGCCCGATTTGCTTAGATTCTGGAAGGAATTTAATAATACGCCTGATCTTAATTTAGAAGACATCTTTTCTAAGTTTCCACAGGGGAGCAGTGGATTCTATACGAAGTTTTTTGAGACGTTTAAAAATACCGATGGAACTATTAGTGATGATGCGCTGAAATTTTTACAAGATGTACAGGATTCAGGGGCTGATTTTATTGGCGCGTTTAAAGGTAATGCAGCACTTTTTGATGCGTGGAGGGCAATCTTTGCAAAAAGTGATCTTAGAAAAGACCCTAATATATTGAATCTTGCTTCTGAAATTTTGACTTCGAATCAATTAGGAATTGATGAGGCCATCCTTAAAGCAATTGTGAACGCTCAACAAGCAGGTGGTGCTAATGCTCCAATTTTCAAAGAATTATTGGAGAACATTTTATATGCTGAAAAATTTGCCGGCTCGACAGGATTTGATGTGCTTATAAGTGCATTGAAAAATGCTGGTCTTAATGGTGCTTCTCAAATTGGTGCAAATTGGACTTTAGAATATTTAAAGAAGTTTGCGGGTAATTTAGACCCAAGGTTTATTCGGTTTGAAGTAGATATAGCTGAGGATGGTACAAGATTTGTGGACATGGTTTATGAAAGCCCCGTCGGGCGAATACTGTATGAATTCAAAAGTGTGAAACCACCATTGCCTCCTACAGATTTCACAAGGCAATTCATAAATGATTTGGGAAACGCCAATTCTTTAAATGAAATTCAATGGATTTTTGATGGCAAAAAGGTAAGTAGCTTAGACCCTGAAAGTTTTATAGAAGCATTACGTGGGGTAAATATTGACCAAAGTGTAATTGATAAATTTTTGGGAGCTGGCAAAACTCAAAATGATTTAATTAACGAAATTGCTAATCGTTTTAATGATTTATTTAAGATAGTGCCATGAATTATAAGTTAATACATAAATTAACAGATATAAAATATTGTTCTTACTTTTCATTTGCTTCCATGGTAAATTTAGGGTATATAATTTATTACGATAAAGACTATCTGTTGCATATTGCTAATTCTATATCTTATTTAGAATTAGCTTCAATGAAATTTGAAAAAGATTTTTCCCACATTCTCTATGATAAGAAGGTTTATTTTGGATTACGTAATCGCATTATAGTTCTAAATTTAGAGAATTTAAAATTTAGCGAGTTAATTTCTTTACAACAAGAAAATTCTAATCTATGGATGCTTAATCATTCGACCGTACATAATAGAATGGTAAAATTTCAAAATTGGGAAATAATAGAAGAGAATAATGAAATATTTAAAATACAGGATAATACGTTACTTTACAAATGGGAAGATAGTATAAATCTATTATTATTTAGTGAGAGAGAATGTTTATTTGAAACTAGGTTCAAAGGAGATTTAGTCAATATAAATATTGAAACAGATAAGCGGTTATGGAAAATAGAATTGGATGAGGGAATAGGTGGAAGAAGATATATAAATGAATATAAGGACAAACTCATTGCGTGGTCTATGCCCCATTATCTTAATAAAATAGATAAACAGACCGGACAAATAGAATGGAGGGTAGAAAATATGTCTCCTTCTATAATTAGTAGCCACACAAAATATTATTATATACTTAATAGGTTTAATTTTCACGAAATAGATGTGGAAAGGCATCATGTTGAAACTTATGATATTGAGGGCGAAATGAAAAGATTTAAGGCAAATCCATCCTGGAAGAATATTTATTATGAGCATATCATTTATTTTAGTAATGCCACTGGTGGAATTTTAGGAGCATTTAGCATTACTGAAAAAAAGATGCTCTGGAGTTATGATTTATCAGAAGCAATGTTGGAACTCGGCTATCAAGCTAATTTGGATAGTCCTATCGTAGTTAATGAAAGGCTATACATCAGAGATCATCAAGGAACTTTGTGGATTTTTGAGAAAGCATAGTACAAATTCATTATAAAATTTAAAACCAGATAAGCCTTATATCTCAATCTAATACTCGATTGTAGATTATGATTTTAAAATTATATAATGATTTAAAATGAAGTACATTTTCTTGATATGTTTTACTGTGTTCAGTTTTTACAATACCCAAGCACAGCATACCCTTGAGCTCAAGGCGAATGTATTAGGCATTTTTGAGTCGGCGGTAGAGCTATCGGGAGGTTTTACAAGTGGCGGCAGCTCTATTTATTTACTCACGCCGACACTTTTACCTGATCCCTGCCGACTCGATTGGGGGCATCATAGTCTCGAAAACTTAAACAAAGCGCTTAATAAACTTCCAGATATAAGGGCATTTTTTGAAGCTAATAATAGTGTAAAAGCCAGAGAACTTTCGGACTGGTTATTGAATAGTGGTATTCAGGACTTAGCCCTGCGCTTCTCTGCCAATGCCGAAAGCGCCCTGAAAATGTGGAAGCAGGTAGATGACCTCGGCATGGACTTGGCGGCACGCACCCGCCTGTTCAACTGGCTCTTAGACCCTGCTAATGTCAAAGACCTTAAAAAGTTTACTGATTTATTTGCCAAGCAGCCCGATTTGCTTAAGTTTTGGAATCAGTTTAAAGATGTACCTAATTTTAATCTGGAAGCTATACTCTCGAAGTTTCCAACGGGCAATAACGGATTTTATAAGAAGTTTTTTGAAACGTTTAAAAATACAGATGAGACTATTAGTGCGGATGCGTTGAAGTTCTTGGAAGATGTGCGGGATACGGGGGATGATTTTATTGGGGCGTTTAAAAGTAATGCGGGGCTTTTTGATGCATGGAAGGCACTCTATCCTAGAGCTACTAGAACAGATATAAAGCACCTAAATTTCTTTTCAGATCCTCGAATGATCACCTCTAGGTCCAATCTATTGAACCATCCTACTATCGATTTTGAGCAACTATTCCCTTATTTGTCTCAAGAAGAATTAACTGCAATACATCATTATACTACAAGGGCATATATAGATTTAAATGCTGCTCTCAGATCGTCAAACCCTTTAAGTGCTTATCATTCAGCCTTTGTGGATATTTTAAACGAGGCATTAAATAAGATGCCTAAATATCAAGGACCTTTTTTTCGAGGTACTTCAATCCCAGAAGCTGTCTTACAAGATTACTTAAATGCTTTACCACCTGGTAGTGGTAAATTCGTGTTTGACAAAGCATTTTCATCAAGTAGTAATATAGATATACATATTGGTACTTTTCAAAATCTTAGAAAAAAGGATGGCGAAGTTAAGATAATTATTACAGGCACAAGCTCCACAGGAGTGTACATAGATGATTTATCGTATTATGGCAAAAATTTTCAGACAGATCCTTTAGAAATACAACACGAAGTTCTATTTAAACCAAATACTAAATTTGAACATTTTGAAGAACCCGAAATATATCAGAATAGTACAGGGGAAACAATCTACCATTTCTTCATGAATGAAAAATTAGATTAATGGAACACGATAAAAATTATTTTCGTCAAAAAGTACAACGTAGTCTTTTAGAGTATGAAAAACTAAGTGATGAAGAGAAGCTAAAGCTTGCTGCTACCGTTGAAAGAATGTCTGATAAAATTCGCTCTGAGATTATGGCAGGTTATGAGTTAGGGTATGAATACTATTTTTTTTATGGAGAGGATAGTCCTTTTTCTCAATGGTACAAATGCAGCATTGTAATTGATGATATTAGTTATACTTGTACAGAGCAATATATGATGTTTTGTAAAGCTATTCTTTTTAAAGATGATAGAACGGCTGAACTTATTCTGAAGAGCGGTTATCAACCTAGCCTTCATAAGGAGTTAGGAAGAAAAATTGAAGGTTTTGATCAAAATATATGGGATGCGAATAAACGGGCAATTGTTTTTACAGGTAACTATTACAAATTTATACATAGCGATAATCTTTCAAAACTTTTATTAGGTACTAGTCCAAAGATACTTGTAGAGGCTAGCCCGATTGATAAAATCTGGGGAATTGGACTTTCTATTGACGATGAAAGGCGATTTTATAAAGAAAAATGGGAAGGAGAAAACCTGTTAGGGTATATACTTACTGAAGTGAGGGAAGAAATTAGAAAAAAGCAAGCTGATCCATCTAATTAACTACTCCATTTTCTTTTTCAATCAAAGTACCAAAAAGAATTTTTTAGAAATGATTCATAAAACACAAATTGATAAATATAACGGCTCTTTGCAAGAGCTAGTCGAAGATATTGGAAATCTTCGTTACGATACGCTGGAATTATTTCTGATAGCGCTATCGAAAAAGATCAATGATGATGGAGAAAAAGATTTTAAAAGGGGTAGGTATAGGTTAGCATCTCATTTAAAAGAAGGATCTAAACATCTTGAAATGGCGGCAGATCAGATAAAATTAGCATGGAGAATTTGTGAGCCATTTACTAAATGATATATAAGTTTAAAATGAAAAACATTGTTTTAATCTGTAATCTTCTACTATGGTTTTTCAGTATCCAAGCGCAAAGCAAAGTAGAGCTGAAAGCCGATGTCCTCGGTGTCTTTGAGTCAGCGATAGGGCTATCGGGCGAGTATTTGCTATCACCTCGCTGGGGTATAGAAGTCGGTGGAGGCTATCAAGCATATAAGTATATTGATGATGCTTTTAAAGCGCAAATTAGATCAGTACACGGAGATATAAGTAGTTCGGCTTAAATAATCGACATTTTTAATATCTTTACAAGATGCTATATGTATCAGATCTTCCAGCCCTAGAAAAAGAGACCCTTGAGTGGGGTTTTCGCCATCATAAAAAGCCGTACTTT
>Ga0163154_10007948_pt1 | contig 12503 bp, 14 predicted proteins | sample OliLakLV19MP9P1_FD_148649 | JGI IMG/M metagenome (GOLD analysis project Ga0163154, IMG submission 148649) | Freshwater microbial mat bacterial communities from Lake Vanda, McMurdo Dry Valleys, Antarctica - Oligotrophic Lake LV.19.MP9.P1 | ecosystem: Environmental > Aquatic > Freshwater > Lake >... | reverse complement strand
CTGCTCCCCCGTCTGCTGGGTCTCCTCCAAGTTGGGCCAGCAGCACCGGACCATCCTGAAATCCGCTCGGCTCAACCGTGGCGCCTTCGGAGTCAGCCACGCTGACATCGCCATGGGAATTCCGGGGTTCGTCCTGTATGTCGTCGGCTTTGCCTTTCGCCGGATCACCGAGCTTTATATTTTTGGCGGCGGGGAGCGCCCATTTGTTGCCACCAGAACGCGGGATATTTCCCGGTTGTGAAGCCGCAGTATTATCGTCAGTGACGTTATCCGGTTTTGAAATGGCAGCCATTTGAATCCCCTATGTATATATAGTCTATCGGTATATTATTGTTTTACATATCGAGAACAACTAGCTTGCTGCCCTCCATAAAGAGGGCTCGCGCTATCTGCTGGGCAGGCAACTCTTCCCTATAGAGATACTAGTTGAGGCCTTATGACCCAGACATCACCCAAATGGGTGAAAAGCAGTAATATGTGTGTAGAGAACGCGCTATGTCCGTTTTTCAAAAACAGACTTTCGACCTTATAGAATCAATTTATGCCGCTTCTTTGGATCGGCGGCAGTGGCCGAGCGCGATCGCGAACATCGCAAGGGCGGTTGGCGGACAAGGCGGAGTGCTGAACTGTACAAACTACGCCACACAGGAAACCCAATTTTGGGGAGTGGTGGGTTACGAAGAGAAGTATCTTTCCGCTTACAGTAAATACTTTATCTCCATTGATCCCTACCGGAATTTCTTCGAAAACAATCCGCTGGGCACGCTGCAACTTGCACCCCGATTCAAGGACTTCAAGCCGATCACTGCCGGGGAGTTTCACCTCGACTTCATGCTGCCCCAAGACAAAGTGTATGTGGTTGGTGCAACCTTGGCGCGAGATGATGATGTAACGGTGAAATTTACCATTCATCGCAGCAGGAAAGCGGGGGATTTCGGGCAAAAGGATCTGCGGTTGCTGTCCTCGGTGCTACCCCATCTTTCGCAATCAGCGCGGGTGCAACTCATGCTGACGACCAGCGCTACTCACACAAGCATGGCTCTCGCAAGCCTTGATCAGGTGCGTGCCGGAGTTTTCTTGATTAACTCCCTGGGGAAAGTGCTGCATATCAATCGCGAGGCGGAGAAGCTGCTAACCTCCGGCGAGTTGGTCATTCATCAGCAGCGCCTGTCATGCGCCGGTTCAGACGCCACGGCACGGTTAAACCAACTCATCGCCTCGGCAGCACGACCCGCACTGAATGGGAAGATCCAGGATGGCAGCATGCTCACGCTCAAGGCAGCGTCGGGCAACGGCGATCTGGAGCTGCGCGTTGCTCCCCTGGTCTGGCAGGAAAGGCTCGCCGAATTTCCTTTGAGTTTGCGTAGTACCGCAGTGTTTGCTTCGCGCGTCGGCGCTTTACTTTTACCATGGCAGAAAGTGGCTGCCCTCTATCACTTGAGTCCTGCGGAAGCCAAACTCGCTGTAATACTGGCTGAAGGCCGCAGCCCTGAACAGGCGGCGGAGCGGCTGCAGGTTTCCATCAATACCGTTCGCTCGCAGTTGAAATCAGTATTCGCCAAGACGTCAACCAGCCGCCAATCCGAATTGGTTGCAAACTTGCTGCGCGGAGCGCTGGCCAGTCCCGAAATGATTTCTAAAGAATGACCGGAACCCTAACGCTGCCCGATGGGCGCAAACTGGGTTTTGCCGAATACGGGAGCCAGAACGGATCGCCCGTGCCGCGACTTTTTTCAGGATGTCGCGCTCCATCCTCAGTTGGCCACCTGAAGGAGGTGACTCCGGCCTCGAATAGACCACCAGTGCCGGTTGAAAGCTGACCAGACAACGAACTGCTTAGCCAAGACTGGCGGCCTTCCGCGAACAGATATGCTGGTCAAGTCTGGATCGGCGCATTGTGGGGAAAGTGATCAGTTTGAGAGCGGCGGCAACAATAAACACCAACGGCACCCCTTGTTGCGCTAACTAGGATCGACATGCAGAAGATGGCCTTGGATTTGCAGCGCAAAATGAAGGGGGATTTCGAAATTCTATGGCACAAATACGTTCTATGGCACAAATCCGCCACCACACCTTTGCAACCTATTGTTTTATATAATAAAAAAAATGGCGACACTGGTTCGATCCCAGTACCGCCCACCAATGAAAATCAGTCACTTGGCACCATTCCCCGACTGATTACCCCTCTGAAAAAACCGTGGTTACACAAATCTTACACAGTGAGGTTTGCGTATGGCCACGATTACCCGCCGCAAGGCAGGCTACCAAGTCCAAGTCCTGTTGACGCTGGCTTCGAATTGACCACCAGTGCCGGCTGAAATCTGACCAGGAACAACGGACTGCTAAGCCAGGACTGGCGGCCTTCCGCGAACAGAATATGCTGGTCAATTCTGGATCGGCGCATTGTGGGGAAAGTGATCAATTCTAGACAGGCGTCAACAAGTCAAGGCTCTCGATGGCCGATTCACACGTTGTGAATAGCGGTCGAAATCCGCGACCAAATGGCGGATCGCACTATCAGGTTCCGACTGCGTTACAGCGCGACGCAAATTACGCGCTAAAAGCTGACGCCATCAGTTCCTGTTCTGCCCTTGGAATGCCAAGTCTGGCAGCTTCGCTTCGCCACGGCGTTACGGCGATACGTACCTGGTTCAGCACGTTGTCCGCCTCCTGTCGGGACAAGCCATAATCATGGCAGGCATCCATGGCGATCGAGACATCACATGCCGCCTCCACTTCGTTGATGGCCAACGACAGCTCACGGCGTTCGACCGATGGATTCATGTCATAGGCCGGCGATAACCGGATGCCCTGCGCGTCGATGAGAAACCCGTGGTTGCGCATATGGTCGTCAGTATTGTGAATCAGGATGCTGAAGACAACGCGGCGGAAGAGTTGCTCGCAGTCAGCCTGAGTATTGGCACCTCTGGATTGCAGCAAATCTACCAGTTCGAGATAGCTGGCACCGGCCTCGCCGTCGGCTCTTTGCGTCAGCGTCATGGCTGAAACAAAAGCCAGCCGAGCGCCGCGCGGCGTGCGGTCAAACCGTTTCACAATAAAGGTCGTGTACGGGTTGTCTTGCAGGCGCAACGGCCAAGTCTCCGGCACAATGACACCGGCGTTCGCCGCGAGGCGATGGGCAAGCAGTTCCCAGGCGCCGATGTCCCGCGTGTCCTGCTGGCTCGGGAATTTGGCCATACACAGGACACCCGCCTCGTCACGCACCGACGCCTTGGGCCGAGCGCCGCCAAGGGAGGTACCGGGCGCAAAAAGCTGGGACAACCAACGCTCATAGTCCGGATGGTCCTCCTCGTCCTCATGCTGCTCATAGTGTAGGCTGGCAGCCTGCAGCTCGTGCAGGGATGTGATAGGCGGCGCAGCAGAACCCGCATCGCTATCCATGAACGGCCGACCTGCTGCCGCGCGAAAGCGCAACGCCCCAAGTCGAGTTTCATCGTGCACACCCAGCAGGAAGTCCCACTCCGTCAAAGTGCCGGGCCTTCGTCCCTCTCGACGCGCTCGTGTATTTTCGCGGCGCTGCATTAGCACCCTGCCCCATCGATCTGGCGAAGAGTCCAAAAAGATGCCGAATGAGACGCGATCCGGTGCGGGGTACTGCGACCCTGAGACTAGGGCGAGATCGGGGTCGAACGCGAAAACCTCGGCGCGCTGTAGCCACGACGGGGCATACTCGAAGGAGAAAATCTCCCCGGAACCTGCGTTCTGGCAATGCAAAGAGCCCATGAGCGCGGGTTCCCCGAAGGGCTCAAGATCGACGCATACCTGCACCGTGTTGAATCTGACCATCAGGTAGCTCCTGGGCCGCCATCGGGATCGACCTCGCCATCTTGCGGCGAGGCGGCACGACGCTTGGGAGAACGCTGCTTGGGAGCGAGTTGGGCGTCTTGGAGTTTTCGCCCCAACTCATCATCCGCCGCCAGGAGTACCAAAGCCTGTTCCAGTCGCAGCACCTGCAACACCCGCGCATAAATGCCAAACGCCACCGCTGGATCGCCCTTCTCGACTCTGTACAGCGTCTTGCGCGAAATGCCAGCGCGTTGCGACACGGTCTCTGCCGAATAATTCCGACGCAGACGGGCAAGCTTCAAATTGCCTCCGACCTTCTCCAACAGACGTGAAAGACGTGGCAACAGTGATGGGGAGGTACGCGTCATAATGAGTCATATAATACACCAAATTAACGATATAGTGGCAAGATATGACCTATTAGATAATGCCTGTTAACGCTGGCCTCGATTTGACCACCAGTGCCGGTTGAAAGCTGGCCAGGAACAACGGACTGCTAGCCAGGACTGGCGGCTTTCCGCGAACAGCTATGCTGGTCAATTATGGATCGACGCATTGTGGGGAAAGTGATCAATTCTAGACAGGCGTCAACACACTGCATCACCTGAGCGCGCAGAGCATCGCCAAGCTCTACGCGCAGCGCCTGCGCATCGAACAACCGTTTCGCGATACCAAGAACATGGCCCTCGGCATGGGACTGTCACACTGCCGCAGTGCCGGTGCTACACGCCTGCTGATCCTGTTGTTGATCGCGCATATCGCGCAGCTTGCCCTGCGACTGATCGGGGAGGCCGCCAAGGCCCCGGCAGCTGGAACTTCAGTTGATGAGCACAGGGCTGCGAATTCCAGTTCAAACTGGACACGCATTCCACGGCAAACTGGACAGCCATTCCAGTCGAAACTGGACACTGATTCCACGACAAACTGGACAGTAAAATAGAGACGTAGCGGTACGCGGGATAACCGTGGAAACCTCGAAGATTTATCGAGGAGCCACATGGCCAATAACAGGTTATCCATGCGCAAGATTACAGAAGCACTCCGACTGCACCACGAATGCGGTCGTACCCAACGAGAGATTTCCCGCGCCATTGGCGCATCGCCGACTACCGTTGGCGACTACCTTCGCCGCGCCAAGGCGGCGGGGTTAAGTTACCCGCTGCCACCTGGCTTGGATGAACCGGCGCTTGAACTTCGGCTATTTCCACCTGTTGTGCCATCCGATGTCGTTCGGCCAGAACCGGACTTGGTCTGGATGCACAAGGAAATGCGCAAGAAGAGCGTCACGCTTGAACTGCTGTGGCAGGAATATAAAGCAGATCATCCTGACGGTTACCAATACAGTTGGTTCTGTGAGCGCTATCGGCAATGGGTCGGCAAGCTATCGGTCACGATGCGCCAGACGCATACACCCGGCGAGAAGCTGTTCGTCGATTATGCCGGGCAAACCCTGCCAATCATTGATGGACTGACAGGCGAGATTCGGCGAGCACAACTCTTTGTTGCTGTACTCGGGGCATCCAACTACACCTTTGCTGAAGCAACCTGGACACAGCAATTGCCGGACTGGATTGGCTCTCATGTGCGCACCTTTGAATTTATGGGCGGCGTGACCGAAATCGTCGTACCAGACAACCTCAAGTCAGGGGTCAAACATCCTTCCTATTACGATCCAGAACTGAACCCGACTTACCGTGATCTGGCGGCGCACTATGGCATCACGGTATTGCCGGCACGTAGTCGCAAACCACGCGACAAAGCCAAGGTCGAGAACGGCGTGTTGGTGGTTGAGCGCTGGATATTGGCACGGCTGCGCAATCAACGTTTCTTCAGCCTGGCCGAAGCCAACCGCGCCATCTCGGCTTTGCTGGCCGACCTGAATCAGCGCCCATTCAAGAAACTGCCCGGATGCCGTCACAGCGCCTTCGTCGAGATTGATCGTCCCGCACTCAAAGCCTTGCCGGTTGATCGTTATCAATATGCCGAATGGAAGATCGCCCGTGTCGGCATTGACTATCACGTTGAGATCGTTGAGCACTATTACTCGGTGCCGTTTAAATTTGCGCGTCAGCAAGTCGATGTGCGCTTTACCGCAACCACTGTCGAAATCTTCCATCGTGGCACTCGCATCGCCGCCCATGCCCGAAGTTCACTCAAACATAGGCACTCCACCATTGATGCACACATGACACCGGCACATCAGCAGGTGGCCGGTTGGGATTCCAAACGCCTGCTCGACTGGGCGCAGAAGATTGGGCCACATACCCATACCACGGTGATCAGCATGTTGGGTCAACGTAAACATCCGCAACAAAGTTACCGTGCCTGCCTTGGCGTACTGCGTATGGGCAAAGATTACAGCAACACCAGATTGGAGGCGGCGTGTTCCCGCGCACTGGCGATCAATGCGGCCAATTACCGCAGCGTCAGCTCCATCCTCAAAAACGGGCTGGATAAGAAAAACCGGATCGAGGCAACACAAACCACTTTGCAACTCACGCACAGTGAGGTGCGCGGCCCGGATTATTACCACTAATCAACCAGCACCAATAACCAAAGGAGAAATACGATGTTGAATCACCCCACCCACCAGCAACTGAATCAACTGCGCCTGTTCGGCATGGCGCAGGCGTTGAACGAACAGCAGACATTACCTGAGTTGGATCGCATGTCGTTTGAGGAACGGCTCGGCCTGTTGGTCGAACGGGAAATCAGCGAACGCGCCTCCCTGCAAACTACTGCCAGGCTGCGCCGCGCCAAGCTGAAACATGCGGCTGCGCCGGAAGATGTCGATTACAAGGTGCTTCGTGGCCTTGACCGCGCGCTGTTCAACCGGTTGCTGACCGGCGCATGGATCAAAGAGCGCCAGAACGTGCTGATTACGGGACTCACCGGCTTAGGCAAGACTTGGCTGGCCTGCGCACTGAGCAATCAGGCGTGCCGACAAGGCTATTCCTCTCTGTACCTGCGCGTGCCGCGTCTGTTCGAGGAATTGGCCATTGCGCATGGCGATGGACGCTACGTGAAATTCATTACGCAACTCGCCAAGGTCGATGTCCTGCTGCTGGACGATTGGGGCGTGGCGATGCTGACAGATTCCGGCAGACGGGACTTACTGGAAATACTGGATGATCGTTATGGCAATCGCTCGACCATCATTACCAGCCAGTTGCAGGTGGACGACTGGCACGCCTCCATCGGTGATCCCATCTTGGCGGATGCCATTCTGGATCGGCTCGTGCATAACGCGCACAAACTTAACCTGTCCGGAGATTCAATCAGAAAGAGTAAAAAAGGAGTAAAAGAGGTTTGACGAAACCCAACAATCAGGAGTAAAAAACAACCCCCGCGTCGCTACGCTCCGACTGTCCAGTTTGCTCTGGACTGGGTGTCCAGGTTCCGTGGAATACGCAGTTCCTGGATGCCCAGCACCGGGTATTGGCGTCAGAAGAGCTGTTCCGGGGCACCCTGACCCAGACCAGTGTCTACCCGAGGGAGATCGTCAAAGCAGCCCTACGCCACAATGCGGCAGCCGTGATCTTCGCCCACAATCATCCGAGCGGTGTTGCCGAGCCTAGCCGTGCTGACGAGATGCTCACGACCGCGCTGAAACAGGCATTGGCCCTCGTGGACGTCAAAGTCCTAGATCACTTCATTGTGGCGGGAGGGTCGGTAATATCGTTTGCTGAGCGGGGATTGCTTTAAGTATTAGTCTTTCCCTAGCCTGTTCTTATGGCGCATCTTGCTAAACACGTTCAGGCGCTTGGCCATACCCTGCGTCCCCGAACGTATACCCTGCCACGCAGATGCACCTCCTCTTACCGTAGCAGATGCAAAAGCACTACTGCGAGTCGCCACAGGTCGCCATACCTGTTGGCGCCAACCGGCGCCAACATCCCAGGTCGACCATGCGCAAAATATTAGTCAGCTCAGATCCAATATCCTTTAAATTTCCGCCCATTTACGAAACATCGTCACCCCGCCCCAGAGTCTTCTTGATGCGGCCTTTTATTTTGTCCGCAGCGGTCCCGGCAGCCTGGGAACCATTCTTAACACCATCAACAGTGGCATCAACTGCGGAAATTGCCAAGGCCTTTGCTGCTTGTGCGGTATCCGTAATACGGTCGGAAATAGCATGTGTAACATCACTGAGAGTCTTACCAAATGTAGCAGCGGCTTCACGGACAAAATCTTTGATCTCGGCTAAATTTTTTGAATTCATCAATTCCTTAGTGGTGGAAATAATGAAATTCACGACTGATTTGATGAGTTCAACTCCAATTTTCAAACCTGCGCCAATTGTTTCCAGTACATTTTTTTGCTCATCACTGGATAAGGCGCCCCATCCATAACAAATAGCCCCTACAGCCGCACAAGTCATTGCAAATGGATTGGTGAGTGTTGCTGCAGTGCCAACTGTTATTGCAGCCTGTAAAGTGTTACCGAGGAGAAATTGCCCCACGGCAATTGCTGTGACTGGCACCACGTAGCCAAGACCGAAGCCCAATTTGGCTCCTTCGAGCACCTTCCCTGTTCTAGCTACCGTCAAGTTGTCACTGTTCTGCAACTCCCGGAGGTGATTGTCAGTCCAAGTGTTGACATCGATTGCGATGCCGTAAAGTCCTTGGATAGCCCTCACCATCGTACTGGTTGCAAAACCAGCCATCGGCAATGCAGCAGCAATCATGTAGCCTCCCCTTGCTTTATGTGGTGCCTCATTAGAGCTCGTTGCCATCGATGCCGTGCCAAATCGAGCTTTCTCAACTATCTCTCTAAAACACCTTACGCCACAGTATAACGATAGCCATCACAATCACAATTACCAACGCCAAAAATAAGCCACCTTTGAGCACGGTTATCCAAACTGACATTGCCCCCAATTTTGCAAAGACGACTGCAAGTGCCGAGAAAATTAGAAAACCCCAAAACATGACATCTCCTTTAAAGTGATGCGTCATGTGGCATCCTGCCAATAGCGGATGACAGGACGTGTCGTTTCAGGGATTATTTGTAATAGCGCAGAAAATATTGATAAAACGACACAACCTGTCATCCAAATACATCACCATGCAGTCCCATAGCGATAATAATAGGGAGCTGTTCAAATGAGTGTTGGCAGTCACGACACCTTGGTCTACAGGCTGGCCCAGATGTTAGTTAAGTTGAATCAAGGCGAAAAACTTGATCCTCAGCAGCTTGCTGATGAGTTCGGCGTTAACCTTCGAACCGTCCAACGTGATCTCAATGAGCGGTTTGCCTACTTGCCCCTGTTAAAAGCGAACGGCCTCTACCACCTGGATCCTACCTATCTCGGCAAACTCAGCACACGCGACCTGGAGCGGTTTGCCAGCCTGGCCGGCATACGCGGCCTCTTTCCCTCCCTCTCCGACGATTTCCTACGAGATATCTTTGACAGCCGGGTTCAGTCTGCATTGCTGGTCAAAGGACATAACTACGAAAACCTCTCCGGCAAGGAGCCTCAGTTTCGCCTTCTGGAACAGGCAATCGTTGCCCGCAATCATGTTTGCTTTGACTATCATAAGGAGGACGGCGTAAAGCAATACGCCAAAGTTGCCCCCTTCAAACTCGTTAATCACAAAGGCATCTGGTATCTGGCGGCCCGTGATGCCAACAAGCTCAAGACTTTCGCTTTTAAGAAAATACAGCGTCTACTGCGCTTGGATAGTTTATTTGAAGCCGACCCAAGCATAGATAAGATGCTGACCGAAGAAGATGGAATCTGGTTAGGTGAGGAAAAAAAGGAAATAGTCCTCAAAATTACAGCAGGGATTGCTGGATATTTCAAACGCCGCAAGCTCATCGCCAATCAGGTTATCGAAAAAGAATTGGAGGATGGCGGCCTGATCGTCTCAGCTAAAGTTGGCCATCTCAATCAGATTCTCCCTATCGTCCGTTACTGGATTCCCCATATTCGCATCATCAGTCCGGAAGGACTACAGGAATCGCTAGAAAAGGATTTGGAAGGATACTTGGGCGGTGCTTCAGCGCAGCTTTCTAAGCAACGTTTAACAGTACGCAGCCCTCGCAAAGCAATCACGAAAAAGTAGCCTCCTACACAAGAAAATTAAAAAATATATGATGCATAAGGGAGATTTATGAAAATAATATTTATTATTTCCACTATGTTGTTTGTCTTTTCAGCACATGCAGCAGAGCAACGGATTTACCAGACTGACAGTCTGGGCAATGTCCAGTATCACAAGCCCTCCCACACCGTCGAATCGAATGGCCGGATCGTAGAGACAGATTCAGTGGGCAACAAGCTGTATCACAAGCAGCAGTATCAAGTGAAAGATGGAAAGATTTATCAGAGAGATTCCGTCGGCAATATCCAGTATCACAAGCCGGGTTTTGTCGTTCAGGGTAAAAAATGATGGCTGAAATTACTGCCGCGCTGATCATGTTGATCGGCGCATGGATCTTCTACCGTAGCCGAAAACGTGCGTTTGATCGGAAAAATGCATTCGGAAGGGAGATTTTCAACTCGTATTCAGGCAAGCTAATGCACAAAACAATAGACATTTCGATGGCGCTCTTCGGCGGTTTCTTGACGCTGACCGGACTAATCTATCTGGCCATCGAACATCAGGACTCATGGGGCTGGATTGTTTTGCTGCCCGTCGCGTATTTATTCTTGGTCGGTTACATACCCGGAGGTCGTCGCTAGGTTTCACCGGCACGAACGCCATTAGTTTGCTGCTACTATCCTGATAAATTACAACGATCAGGCCCGAACGTCTCATTACCTCATTTCAAGGAGAGCCGTTTGTTTAATAACAAAAAACCATGCAGATGCTTGCCTGGCTACAAATCACCTTAAGCATCTTTCTCGCAGCAACCATTATTTGGGTTTATGTCGAGTACAGGAGGCCGCTCAGCCAAATTCTTGAATCTGGGACTGCCGTAATCGTTTCAACCGCCGAGGTGATAAGTCAAACGGCTGAATCTGTTCAAAAAAATGAAATCATCCTTGATGACACGCTGAAATTACTCATTTCCAGCAGGACACTTATTGAGGAGATAAGAACTTCAACACAGAACCAAACATCCTATGCATCAAAGTATGCGGATGGCGTTCGCGGCGCTTCCAGTCTGCTGATCACCGCAGGGAATTCGGTCTCAACAATTGGGGACAGTTTGATGCTTTCCTTTCCAACTCGATTTGAAATGGATGGGGTCCGACCCACCGTGATAATGACAAAGCCATTTGAAAAACATGGTAAATCCATGAAGAGTATTGCACTCGAACTGAAGGCCACGGGAGAGAGCGGTATGGCGATTTCTACTTCCTTGACAAAGGATGCGCAGAATGTCGGCGCTGCAATTGTTGAAAGCAGCAACCATGCAATTAATCTTCTCGACAACATAAAAAAATCACTGGGCCAACTGAAGGGGCATGATCTACCGAAGGCGGTATCTGAATTACGGTCCGCCTCAGAAAGCCTTCGTATTGTGAGCTCTCAGGTCGAAATTTCTAGAAACATTGGGGTAGTGCTTCTAGTTGCCGGCCTACTGCTCACGGGTTGGTGCTTCCTTAACAGCATTAGCTTGCTTTATATGCATTCAAATCACGGAAACACTCAAGGTGCCAAATGATTAACGTTTCAAGCGATGCATTTGGCACGGTGCTTCCGGACCGTCCGCACCACCTAGAGTTGGGTTTCATTCCGCAACTGTGGAATGTGGGGTTCAGTTCTGCCCCGAAAAGTCGACGAATGAAAAGGAGCAGAAAGAACGCGGTAAAGCCGCAGCATGGCCCATAGAAACAGCAGCGGCAGGAAAATGGTTTGTACTATAAAGACGGCGGCCAACCTCACAATATGCTCAACCCAACCGACGGACTTTGCCTGCAGCGCCTCGATCTTCTGCGCAATATTTAGATTATGTTCCCAGAAGCGTTTGGCCCTTTCGACAAGACCTTGCCCGGCCTGGACTTCAAGATTGGGAATTTCTGCACTCGTGATTGTGGCCTGAGATGCGTCGTATTTGTTCGCCAGCAGAAGCCAGTAAGTCGCCTCACTTCCAAGCGCCACCACAGGCACAGCGAGGCGGAGGCATAGTAGCCCCAGCGCAAGTTTCGGCAGCCAATCCGGTGGTGCTCGACCTTTTAAATGAAATGCGCTCCATGCGAGAAATAGAACGGTCAGAAGCACGGAAACCGGCCATGCACCAGACACGTCGATCAGAAGGCGCTGAGTGGCAAATGACAAGGTAGCTGCCAGCATAAGCGCGGAAAACTGCTCCACGAGATCATCTAATGGGTCGAGTACAGCACCCAGCTGGAGGGACGCGCCGACACCGATCTGGAGATTGACCGAAGAACTTTGAAGCACGCTGATGAGTGCGTTCATTCCCCTCGCAGCCGCAAACGTTGCAAATGCTCTCTTCAAACCAGATTCGGTGTACTGCACGGCGACTGTGTCTAGCGGACGAAACCAGACCAAAGCCAACAGCAGGGCGAGAATGAGTACCCCCAGCATCTTCCGTTGCCCAATGTGCATGGTTAGTCCTTTAGTTAAAGGAATCATACCTGTTTGTGGAACTGCCGTTCCTGATCTTGATGAATCGCCCCGGGTATTGAGGAGGCTCCAATACTTGAGAGAATGGAGCCATGAGCAAATCAAACCGATTTTCCCCCGAAGTACGCGAGCGGGCTGTTCGGATGGTGCAAGAAC
>Ga0163154_10007946_pt1 | contig 12503 bp, 11 predicted proteins | sample OliLakLV19MP9P1_FD_148649 | JGI IMG/M metagenome (GOLD analysis project Ga0163154, IMG submission 148649) | Freshwater microbial mat bacterial communities from Lake Vanda, McMurdo Dry Valleys, Antarctica - Oligotrophic Lake LV.19.MP9.P1 | ecosystem: Environmental > Aquatic > Freshwater > Lake >... | reverse complement strand
AGTTACTACAATGGCACTACTAAGCGTTCAGTTCCGCCTAAAGTTCGCGATCGCGTCATCCTAGAGTTAGACCGAGTAGATCAGGCATTAGCACAGGGACGTTAATCAATTTAATAATTAGATTTAGTCGAGTTAAGTAATGGGGCTGATTTTGGTTTTATGCCCTGTTTTAGCTTTGGCAAAGTTCAAGCAATAACCCAACTCTTTTAGCATTTGTCGTAAAAGTGGCAGACTTAAACCTAAAACATTGGTGTGACAGCCTTCTAGACCTTCAATTAAAAATCCGCCTAAGCCTTCTAAGGTGCAACATCCCGCACAATTTAGCGGCTCACCTGTATCGATATAACTCATTATTTCCGCATCGGTAGCATTGGCAAAATGTACGACAGTCATACTATATCGGGTAAGAATATTCTGGTTTTTAGTGTCGATCAGGCAATGTCCTGTATAAAGTTGTCCTTTATGACCGCGCATTTTAGACCACATGGCGATCGCTCGTTCTTTATAAATCGGTTTACCAAAAATTTCGCTATCAACTACCATTACGGAATCACAACCTAGAATTAAGGCGTGTTGTTCGCTAAACCTCGATCGTACAGCTTCGGCTTTACATTTTGCTAAAATTTCTACTAGCTCTATCGGTTCGGTAGTTGTGATTTGGGATTCATCAAAGTTGCTAACGGCAATAAAAGGATCGATTCCTGCTTGGATCAAAATGGCACGACGCGCTGGAGAGGCAGAGGCAAGGACAAATAAAGGTTCTGACATAAAAGGATTTAGTGAGTTAGATGAAATTATTAGAGATTTTAGGAATAAATTTTTAGAGACTGAAGCGAACTAAGCTCTAACTCTGGAATCTTGACTCCAGAACTATTACAAGGCTCTAAGGGAATTCGCACTAATTCGATTTCGATGATTTTAGGCTGAGTTTCGTCTTTAAGAATGCCTAAGTGAATGTGTGCCTGGTTGGGTAAAATTGCCGCGATCGCTGTCAAAGTATCTTGCTTATTTTTAAACATAATCGCCTGAGAACCAATACCTGCCCGTGGGGAAAGCCGAATATCTTTGACTTTTAAGCGTTTAGCATACCCTTGAGCGGTAATCATCAGTAATTCCAAATCGGGCTGAGTTACAGGAATCACTCCTACTATGGTTTCCGAGTTACGAAGTCGTAATGCCATCGTTCCCATTGCCGATCGCCCTAAAGTAGAAATCTGCTCTTCATCGGTATTCATTCTTAAAATTCTGCCAGTGGAGGTGGCGATCGCTAGTTGTCGATCCAGTGGCACTATCCCGCCCCAAAATAGTCGATCTTGCTCTCCAAGCTTAATTGTCATCAATCCTCTGCTACTAATTCCTGCCAAGTCTGCGAGGGATAGGCGTTTGATTTTTGCCTCGGTCGTTACTAAAACTAAGCTAGATTCGGGTTGGCGATCCCAGACAAAGCTGGAGACAACTGGATCTGCCGATTCGGGTAATAGTCTAATTAAAGGTGTACCTTTGGGTTTGCCCTTGGGAATATCGGCGATCGCCACTGGGAAGGCTTTTCCACTATTAGTTAACAGAATTAAATCTCGATCGGTAGAGGTTGCATAGTCGGCAATTACAATATCATCGGTAGGATTAGCACCTTTACTAGATTTGGATTTTGGCTCTAAGCGTTTGACATAACCCTTTTGAGTTAATTGAATTAAAACCTCTTGGGGAATTTCTGTAGGGATTGGAGATTGTTCTGGAATTTGGGGAGTTAATCCATTAGACGATCCATTTATGCATCCATTTGTAGAGTCGTTAATAGTTACAAGACGGGTACGGCGATCGTTGCCATGCTTTTTCTTAAGACTGCGGAGATCTTTTTTAATAGTTTTTAATAACTCGCGGCGATCGCCTAATATCAACTCAAAACCCGAAATCCTAGTTTTTAATTCGGTCATTTCTGCGTGCAACCCCGACTGCTCCATGGCGGTGATTCTCCGGAGGGGCATGGATAAAATCGCTTCTGCTTGTACTACCGAAAAATTAAATTGAGTTTGTAACTCTGCTTTAGCCACGGCATTACTAGCGGCAAACCTCAGTAAAGTAATCAGGGCATCTAAGTTAGCGATCGCCATTACCAATCCATCGACTAAATGCAATCTTTGCTGTGATTCTTCTAACTCGTGACGATAGCGTTTGGTCAGAGTTTCTTCTCTAAATGTCAAAAATTCTTGTAGAAGTTGCCGTAGGGTTAGCTGTTTGGGCATAGAGCCACACAAAGCCAGCATACTTCCGCCAAAATTAGACTGCAAGGCGGTTTGACGATAAAGCTGCTCTAAAACCCCGTCGGCAGTTGCATCTTTTTTTAATTCTATTACCACTCGCATTCCCGTGCGATCGCTTTCATCTCTCAGATCGTCAATTCCTTCTATCTTGCCCTGATTTACCAATTCCGCGATTTTCTCGATCCATGCCGCTTTATTTACCTGAAAAGGTAGCTCAGTCACGATAATTGCTGGACGCGATCGCTTATTTTTGCCGATCACATTCTCTAATGTCCAAACTCCCCGCACCGTAATACTGCCCCGACCCGTGGTATATAAATCTCGGATGCCAGTATTTTCAACTATGATCCCGCCCGTAGGGAAATCTGGGGCTGGAATTAACTCAAAAAGTTTTTCATCATCCAAGTCAGGGCGATCGATCAATGCAATCAATCCGTCTACCACTTCAGCCAGATTATGGGGGGGGATATTTGTCGCCATCCCGACCGCAATCCCCGAAGCTCCATTCAGCAAGAGCATGGGTAACTGCGCGGGTAGTACCGTTGGTTCCATCTGAGAGCCGTCAAAGTTAGGCGCAAAATCAATAACTGCTTCATTAATATCGCTCAGTAATACTTCATTGCCAATCGGTGACAGACGACATTCGGTATACCGCATTGCGGCAGCTGGATCGTTATCTACCGACCCAAAATTACCATGACCTGCCAACAAGGGATAACGACTAGAAAAATCCTGTACTAACCGTACTAGGGCATCATAAACCGACTGATCGCCGTGGGGATGATACTTACCCAACACATCGCCAACCACACGAGCAGATTTACGATAAGGACGTTCTGGGACTAAGCCTAGTTCGTGCATGGCAAAAATAATACGGCGATGTACTGGTTTTAAGCCATCTCGCACATCAGGTAATGCCCGTCCCACAATCACACTCATGGCGTATTCGAGGTAAGACTGCTGCATTTCGGTATGCAAGGCTACGCTAATTACCTTCCCTTCAGAGGGTTTTGAGGATTCTGGTGGTGTCAAAAAATCTAACTGCTCGCCCCGATTTGCCATATTCCGTAAAAATTTATCAAAAATACTATCTAGAAGCCTATAGTAGCTGCGATCCAAAATAGAGTTTTTAAAAACTTTAGGCTCGTGTTAGGTTTTACTCCTTTGCAGCAACATATTCTAGGCAAGCTCTTTCTTAGCGTATCATAATGCTAATTTTGTAATGCCCGAATTACCTAGATAACTATGAAGCTATTATTAACTGGGGATATTGGTGGAACTAAAACCCTATTAAGTCTGGTTAAATCACTACCCGATCGAAAGCCCGTAACTCTCCATAGCGATCGCTATCCCAGCCAAAATTACGATGCGCTCAAACAAATAGTCGATGAGTTTATGCAGACGGCAGCAGCTAAGTTAGGCTACATTCCCGAAGTTGACACGGCTTGCTTTGGTATTGCTGGACCTGTAGTTAATAACACTTCTTACCTCACCAATCTTAGTTGGCAGCTAGACGGTGATAAATTGCAAACTGAATTAGGTATAGATCGAGTTGTATTAATTAATGATTTTGCCGCAGTTGGCTATGGAGTTTTAGGTTTATCGGAGTCAGATTTAGCGACTTTACAAGTGGGCAAGCCTCAGCCCCGCGCCCCGATCGCCATAATTGGAGCAGGTACGGGTTTAGGTCAGGGATTCTTGACATGGAATCGAGATGGCTACGAAGTTCATGCCTCTGAGGGCGGACATACTGACTTTGCCCCGCGATCGCCAAGGGAAATGGCATTATTAAGCTTTTTGTTAACCCGCCACGAACGGATATCTACTGAAAGAGTTGTATCGGGCAAAGGTATTGTCTCGATCTATCAATTTTTACAGCACATTAATCCTGAGACAACAGAACTATCTCAGCTACTTCAAGCGATAGAAGCAGGCGAACAAAATATGGATATGGCAGCCGCGATCGCCAATGCAACTCTGCTTAAAACCGACCAAATGGCAATGGAAGCGATCCAAATGTTTCTCGATGCCTATGCGGCGGAGATTGGTAATTTTGCCCTAAAATTTTTGCCCTATGGGGGCTTATACATTGCTGGCGGAATTACGCCCAAACTTTTAGCTTTAATCAATACTAGCGAAAGTGTAGTCTGCGAAATAGAGCAGCCCAATCGATTTATGAGTGTGCTCAAACATAAAGGTAGGGTTAGCCCGATGCTGGATACAATTCCAATTCATGTCGTACTCAATCAAAATGTCGGACTAATTGGCACAATCGTCTACGGCTCCAAGCTGCAAGAAGCTAAAAGAAGTTAAAAACAAGTATGAACTCTAAACTAATATCTCGACTAATTCTGGCAATATTTTTTATAGGTGCTGGAATTTTGCACTTTGCGATTACTTCTACCTATGTAAAGATCATGCCTCCCTACTTACCCGCACACACCGAGTTAGTTTATATCAGTGGAGTTTTTGAGATTTTAGGAGGAATCGGCATCATAATTCCGATTTTGCAAAATCCAGCAGGTTATGGCTTAGTGGCATTAACGATCGCTGTATTCCCAGCCAATATTAATATGGTTGTTAACTACGATCGCATCGGGTTCGATTTTCCTTTAGCTTTATTGTGGCTGCGATTACCATTACAAGGGCTCTTAATTTGGTGGATTTGGTGGGCTACTGAATTGGGACGTAAAGATAGCAGAGATATTCAGACCTAAGACAAAAATTTAGGTATTAAATTCGGATAGTAACTACCATCCTAGTTTGACTGCCCAGTAAACTCCCCAAGTGTTAATTAAAATGCTGGTACCAATCAATATCCAAGCGATCGCTCTGGGCATTCTCAAAAGTCCATTGGCGATCGGGATAAATAGAAATGGAAGGTAATTTAGCGCATAGCGACAGCCAAACTGTACCCAACCAGTTGCAGTATAAGCAGAGCGTTGTCTGAGGACTTGAGGGAGATTCTTAGAGTTCCATTTCTTAGAGTTAGATTGAGTCCCTAAAAGTTGAACTCTCCTATCAATTCGTTTAACTAAAGATTCTATAGCCCCTGAACCAATAGGTATACCCTCACTCTGAAGATAATCATAGTTATGAATACGAGACTTGTGTTTATGCAGGTAAGCGATGAAATTATTAACCTCTATATCGATTAGCTTAACCAAAGCGATAGCCTTTTCCATAGACAGTATTGATCAAAGAAATTTCTAAATCTCGGTCAATTTTGCGCCGTAGCAGCCGAATTTGCGCCACAAGGGTATTACTAGCGGGAATGTCATCCTGCCAAATATGCATCTGAATTTGCTCGTGCGTAAGAAGTTGATTGGGATATTGCATAAAGTATGCCAATAATTGACATTCTTTTTCGGATAATTGGATTGCTTGGCGATCGCGATATAAGACTTGGCTGATCACATCTAGCTCCAAATTTGCAAATAACAAAGTGGCGGTTTTAGGTCGATCTTGAAATCTATCTTGAAATCTAGCTTGAGATTCTATTTGGGATTCCATTTGCAGTCGATCGGATGGTATAGAATTCCGCCGTAACAATGCTCGGATTCTAGCTAGTAGCTCTTTTAGCTCGAAGGGTTTAACTAAATAATCATCTGCACCTCCATCCAAACCTTCCACGCGATCGTCTAAGGTATCTTTAGCACTGAGAAATAATACAGGTGTCCGATCTCCATTCGATCGCAGCGATCGGCATAATTCAACCCCAGACATAATCGGCATCACCCAGTCTAAAATTAAAAGATCGTAGGTTTGACTTTGTGCCAATTGCCATCCACTTTGTCCATTTGTAGCCACATCAACGGTATAGCCTTGACTGATTAATAATCTTTGTAGGGGTTCGGTTAGTTCTTCTTCATCATCAACTAGGAGTAATCGCATTTAGATATTCCTAAAAATTCTACAGATTGAGGTGTGACATGAAACCGATAGGGCAAGATCTTTACTCCTGCTGATGTTGCTGCAATTAATAATCTGGCATATTCAGGATCGGCTGCTACTCCCGCTCTAAAATCATGACAATCACTACGGTTGATAAAGTAAATTATGGCGGATTTGGTAGTTTTATCAATTACGGATATTAGTTCGCGCAGATGTTTTTGTCCTCTAGTGGTGACAGTATCGGGAAAGAGAGCAGTATTCCCATCATGCCAGGTGGTATTTTTTATTTCTACATAAGTCCTAATTGAGTTATCAGAATCAGTTAAGAGGAAATCAATTCGACTCTTTTCGACTCCGTAATTAACCTCAGGTTTAAAGATATTGTAGGGTTCGAGTTCGGGTAAAAGATGGCGATCGAGCATAGCTCCGATGATTTTATTCGGAAGTGATGTGTTTACTCCGATCCAAATCCCATTTACATTAATCATTTCCCATGTATATTTGAGCTTACGCTTAGGATCGGCAGATTGAGATATATAAACTTGGCTCCCTACGGTAGATATACTTGTCATGGATCCAGTGTTAGGACAGTGGGCGATAACTAGCTCTCCAGTTTCAAGCTCAATATCGGCAAAAAATCGTTTGTAGCGTTTGACAAGGGTTCCTGCAATTAATGGAGGATAGGTATGAACGAGAATAGATTTACTGGGCATAGATAACTAGATAGATAACTAAAAGAAAATAGGTTTAAAAAATAGGTTTAAATAGATGCTTGTACTTTTTGCCAATCGAGCAGATAGGTTAGTAAGTCTTGTTCGCTAATTTTTTCTTTAGGCGGATCTAAGAGATGTTCTAATTCTGTTTTTGGTCGCCCTGTTTGTTGCACCCAAGCAGCGATCGTAGTTTCTCGATCTTCATTCCTGATTCCTAATTTTTGTTGAAGTTTGGTTTGTTCGGCTTTAGCGATCGCTTTCCAGACGAATTCAGTTCTCTGTGCCTTTTGCAATACCGATGAAAGTGCTTCTATATATGCCTGACTGTTATTTATGGATGGTGATTCCGTGGCGATCGCTGCCCCAAACCGCCGATTTTGAGCGATAATCAACACAACCAATACCACTAACGCCTGTACTGCCCCTGCAAATAATGGGGTTTTCATTAAATATTCGATCCAATTGCGATCGCCTGTAATAGTCTCGGTATCTAGATCTTTATAGCCGTGAATGTATTCATCGATATAAATTGGAGACTTAAGCTCAGTAACTAGGTTTGCTAAAAACTTAAAGTTTCCCGATTCATTTTGATAGGCATTTGCGGCTAAATAGGCAGTAGTAGAAGAGATTAGAGTTCCCTTTTTATCCGTTTTAGTCTGCCAGACGATGCCACCAAATTCATCACTTAGAAGTTTTGTCAGTTTGGGAATATCATCGGAATTAGGGGTATTTTGAGAACCTCTATAGGAACCTTGACCAATATTTTGAGCAGTATTTAGATAACTTAAATATTTTAAAGAATAACCAGAAGCTAGTTCTTCATCAGGGCGAGATGGAACGATATACTCTCGGCGGCGGGTCGTGTCAATTTTGACTTTACCTGCCTCACTAGAAATTATCGAACTAAACGGTGCCTCAGTGGTTTGAGCATTTACGCCAAGGAGAATTAAATGATTTCCGCGCTCGATCCATTTCTCCTCTGCATCATCAATGGTATATCGATCTGGGTGAACTCGAATCAGAGTAATTGGGGATTTTAGACCTTGACTTAATTTTAAAAAAGGTTTTTGCCAACGCTGAATCTTAATTCCTCGAGCAGCCGTCTGTTCCATATAGGCATACCACGCTGCATAGCCACTGGGCTCGCGGTTATAAGTCGAGCCTTCGGAAACTTTACTGCGACTGGGTGGAACGATCAGAGTTAATAAAATCATCACCGCGATCGCAATTCCAGCCATCCACTTTTTAGGCGATATTTTCTTCATGTCCCATCCGTATCCGCTTGGTTAATTGCACTATAAGCATCTTGACAGGTATGAAAAATCTCACTGGAGATCGGGCGATCGCTAAAACATAATTGCTCGTGAGTGTTAAGTAAAACTTGATAAGCGGGTGATTGCGAAAGCTTTACGACTAGATGCCGATATTCACCATCAGTGCGACTATATTGCTGGGGTATAAGCTGGCGATCGCTCAAAGATTGCAACATTCCCATATAAAGTGCTCGACAAGCTTCGGTGTAGTTACCTTCGAGTTGAAATTTTCTAGCTTTTTTTAACCACCGATCGACTGAATATACGGGTATAGCTTCTGAATTGTCTCTTAAACGGCTGCCATTGATGCCACGGCGGGACTGGAATGCAAGATAGTAAGATTGGATTAATCGATATAGTAAAAGCATTAACCAAATTACAGTTAGACCGAAAATAATCCAAGCTATCCAAATTATTAATGAATTTAGCCAGTCTGGTAAGCTTTTACCTGAATCGTATACTTTTTTAGTGGCATTCATGAAGTTATGCTCAAACCACTCTGATACTTGTTGTTGGAATAATTGGATCTGCCAACCTATGCTTGTAGTCTCAGAATTATTTGCTGCCATTAAGTTATGCTTTATTTTTATCCTAAACTTTTACTCTAAATTTTTACTCCATATTTCAAACTATTATTTGATAGCTACATTGGCATTAGGCGGGGATTTCGGCATAATTAAAGCAAGACAACCAACCCCAAAATTCCAAACACGTCTTAGAAATTTACTCATAATCATTGGAGCGGCGATCGCCCAGATATTAATACTCAGGCAGACAATTCCCAAACTCAGCAAGATAAATGTCGGAGCCATTACTACTCCTGCTAAAAACCAAGTAAAGACGTGCAGGATTATGGCGATCGCATAAACTACCGACATCGTAATAATCGGAGTAATATAAATTTTTGGACGCGCTAGATTTGAAACTTGACCTGAAACTTGACCTAAAATAAGAGGCGATTCCCTTCGATCTGCGTCCCGCCGTCTACCCACGAAAATCATAGTTTGCAGAGTAGCAATCATGTTTGCAGGCACGAGAAAGCCACAGATAGCGAGGCAGTTATTTCGGGAAAACTCAAACAAAGAATTAGAATTCTCAAATAAAAAATTAAGGTCAAGCATTAGCTTTAAGAAATTTCATGTATTCTATATTAGCTTAATTACTGACCCTAAAATCTGATGTTAGTACTACTTATTAATCCGATCTGAATCCGACCTGAGAACTTTGCTTATTCTGCGTATGCCTCCATTGGTTGACAAGAACAGATAAAATTGCGATCGCCAAAGGCATTATCAACCCGACCGACAGTAGCCCAGAATTTATGTTCTTTTGTCCAAGGGGCAGGATAGGCAGCAAGCGATCGCGAGTAGGGATGATTCCATTCATCTTTGAGTAAGAATTGAGCGGTGTGCGGAGCATTTTTGAGAGGATTATCTAACTTATCCATTTCTCCAGATTCGATCTTAGCAATTTCGGCGCGGATCGAAATCATGGCATCACAAAAGCGATCGAGTTCCTGCTTAGATTCACTTTCTGTAGGCTCGACCATCATCGTTCCCGCTACGGGCCAACTGACTGTGGGAGCGTGATAGCCATAATCCATCAGACGTTTGGCAATATCATCGACTTCAATCCCGACCGAGGTTTTAAGACTGCGTAAATCTAAAATACACTCGTGAGCAACCAATCCGTTTTCACCTTTATACAAAATTGGATAGGAAGATTCCAAGCGTTTGGCGATGTAATTAGCATTGAGAATTGCAACTTCGGTTGCGAGTTTTAAGCCTTTTGCTCCCATCAAAGCAATATATACCCAAGAGATCGTCAGAATGCTAGCACTTCCCCACGGTGCTGCTGAAACTGCGCCCACATTGGGTTTGGAGGATTCGATATGGCTGGCAAATGTAGTATCGGGTAAAAAAGGCACTAAATGCGACATTACGCCAATAGGTCCGATCCCCGGTCCACCGCCACCGTGGGGAATACAGAAGGTTTTGTGCAAGTTCAAATGGCAGACATCGGCACCAAAATCGCCCGGACGACAGAGCGCAACCTGTGCGTTCATATTCGCCCCATCCATATATACCTGACCGCCAAAATTGTGAGTGATATCGCAAATCTCTTTAATCGATGCCTCAAATACGCCGTGAGTAGAAGGATAAGTTACCATTAACGCTGCGAGTTCGTGTTGGTGCTTTTCGGCTTTGGTGCGTAAATCTGCTAAATCCACATTACCATTGCCATCGCAGGCGATCGCCACTACTTTCATTCCTGCCATAACTGCACTAGCGGGATTAGTTCCATGAGCAGATTGGGGAATTAAGCAAATTCGGCGATGATGTTCTCCTCTGTAGTCATGATAGGCACGAATTACCAGTAAACCCGTATATTCGCCTTGAGAGCCAGCATTGGGTTGAAGCGAGATCCCGGCAAAGCCTGTAATTTCGGCTAACCATGTTTCTAGTTGTTGAAATAAAACTTGATAGCCTTTAGTTTGAGTGGTAGGCGCAAAGGGATGAATCTGTCCAAACTCTGCCCAAGTGACGGGGAGCATCTCTGAAGTAGCATTGAGCTTCATGGTGCAAGAGCCGAGGGGAATCATACTGGTCGTGAGGGATAAATCCTTGGCTTGAAGGCGATGGATATATCTTAGGAGTTCGGTTTCGGTGTGATATTGATTAAAGACTGGATGGGTGAGATAGGTGGTAGTACGTTTGAATGTTCCTAACTTGTCATCTAATTCATCATTTAATTCATCATTGAGAAGACTATGAATATCAAATTTTTTGCTCTGATCGGAACTAAGACTAAAAATCTCTAGAATATTGATTAAATCTTGCTTAGAGGTGGTTTCATCTAAAGAAATACCAATAGTGGATTGATTAATTTGACGCAGATTGATTTGCTTTTCTTCTGCGATCCGAATTAGTTCAGTGGTATTTTCTACATTAATTCTTAGAGTGTCAAAAAAGTAAGGGTTTACAATTTTGTATCCCAGCTTCTCTAATCCCTTTGCTAAAATTTTCGTGAGATTGTGGGTGCGATCGCCGATCTTTTTTAAGCCTGCCGCACCATGATAAACCGCATACATTCCTGCCATCACTGCTAATAAAACTTGGGCAGTACAGATATTACTGGTAGCTTTATCGCGGCGAATATGTTGTTCGCGGGTTTGGAGAGCCAATCTCAAAGCAGTATTTCCATGTACATCTTTAGAAATCCCTACTACTCGTCCCGGAATCTGACGCTTGAAAGCCTCTCTAGTGGCAAAAAATGCGGCATGAGGTCCACCAAAACCTAAAGGCACGCCAAATCTTTGGGAATTTCCCACAACTACATCCGCACCAAACTCGCCTGGTGGTTTCAGGACTGTAAGTGATAAAAGATCGGTAGCGGCGATCGCTAATCCGCCAGCATTATGAACTTTTTCAATGAATTCTGAGTAATCATAAATGGTGCCATCGGTGGCAGGATATTGGAGCAAAGCCCCGAATAATGAAGCATCAAAATTAAAATTCTCATGGTTGCCAATCACTACTTCAATCCCTAATGCCTGCGCGCGAGTTTGAACAACAGCGATAGTTTGAGGATGACACGCCTCGGATATAAAGAATTTTACGCAGTTATGATTTTTATGCAGCCCGTAGATCGTACTCATAGCTTCGGCGGCGGCTGTACCTTCATCTAATAATGAAGCATTGGCAATTTCCATTCCTGTTAGATCGATAATCATGGTTTGGAAGTTGAGCAAAGCTTCAAGTCTGCCTTGGGCAATTTCGGCTTGGTAGGGAGTGTACTGGGTATACCAGCCCGGATTTTCGAGAATATTACGTTGGATTACTGGAGGTGTAATGCAGTTGGCGTAGCCCATACCGATAAAAGAGCGAAACACTTGGTTTTGGGAGGCGATCGCTTTTAAGTCTTGTAGTAGTTCGTACTCACCTTTAGGGTCGGGTAAATTTAGTAAGCCCTCGTAACGAATGGCAGTAGGAACCGTTTTACTAATCAAATCCTCTACAGATGCCAGTTCCAAAACTTCGAGCATTTCGCCGATCTCTGTAGAATTAACGCCAATATGTCTGGGAATGAAAGAATCAGTATGTGCAAAAAGATCTGGAGATTGATTTACGGGATTTGCTTCGGTACGCATCCCACAGGGAATCGCTATTTCTGACATATGTAAAATTTTGTTTATTTACTTTGAGTAATCTTAACTTTGAGTAATTATAGCTAATTCTTAAAATCTTGGAACTTATTTGCCTTATCTAATCTAGTAGAGCGTCAATTTTATTTTATGGGATGTAGGGGTTTCACCCCTACGT
>Ga0163154_10007945_pt1 | contig 12504 bp, 9 predicted proteins | sample OliLakLV19MP9P1_FD_148649 | JGI IMG/M metagenome (GOLD analysis project Ga0163154, IMG submission 148649) | Freshwater microbial mat bacterial communities from Lake Vanda, McMurdo Dry Valleys, Antarctica - Oligotrophic Lake LV.19.MP9.P1 | ecosystem: Environmental > Aquatic > Freshwater > Lake >... | reverse complement strand
AACTTCCGCGGGTTGCCGGTGCTCGGCTCGTGCTCCCGAATCGGCATGATGCCGTGTCGGCCAGTGTCCTCGGCGAGGGCGATGGTCTTGCTGAGCCCATCACTGATCCTGGAGACAGGCTGGGGCACATGAATGAGCGCCCCGCACGCCCGCATCGCTGAATTCGGCGTGCCGCTCGTAGGATCAAGATCCACGAACGCCGTGCTGCCGTAGTCCGTGTAGCCAAAACCTTCTTCGTCCGCGGCCGTTGTTCGCCACGATTCCGACGGACAGAGAAACGTGCTCACCACGTGCCGGGTCGCCAGGAGGTTCTCGGGGCTCGCGTGGTAGGGGATGGTGCGATCAATCGAGTCGTAGATGGCCTGTTGCTCGAGGTATGGGAGGAGCGTGGTGAAGAGGGAGTGCATGGACGACACGGTCTCCGGGGGATTGACGGAGAAGTTCGTACCACGGCCCCCTGCCGGCAAACGGCCCGCGGCCCCAGCATGGAGATTCACCGCAAGCCCTGTCTGTCGAAGGTGGTTCGAGCACTGTGTTCGACGGGACGACTCCCTCGCCTGCTGGACGGCCGGGATGAGCAGGCCCGCGAGGACCGCCAGGATGGCAATGACGACGAGAAGTTCTACGAGCGTGAAACCATGGAAAGGGCCACGGGCATGACTGCTCGTGGCCTCTGAAACCGATGCTCCGCGGAGCGCTTGCATGCGAGCCTCCTGCCCGCCGCGGTGCCGGAGCCGCGCGGGCCCTATTGCCCTGCTCCCACGCTAGCCGCGTCCCGAATCCGCATCTGTGGGGCAGGCCACACTCCAGGGATTGCCGGCCTGGGCCTCAGCCGAAGCAATCCTGGGAGCATCGCGATGACCATTCTTTGCCGTCCGGCCCCCGGCCTCCCGAGCACCCCGGGATTGTGTCGCTGCGATAGCCACCGGTGGCGACGTGCTGACCGGGCTTCTGCCAACTCATCACGGAGAGTGGCCGACTCGGGTGACCCCAGATCTCGTGGCCTTCCTGGCCGAGCTCGACATGTTCTACCTGGGGACGGCACACGCCGAGGGCCAGCCGTATATCCAGTACCGTGGCGGTCCGGTCCGCCGGGGTTCCTGCGAGTCCTCGACGACGCGACGCTTGCGTTTGCCGACTCTAGCGGCAACGGGCAGTCCATCACGGCAGGGAATCTCTCCGAGAACCCGAAGGCGTTCATCTGCCTGATGGATTGCGCCCGCAGTCGCCGCGTCAAGCTCTGGGGCACCGCCCGTATCGTGGAAGACGACGCGGCCCTCCTCAACGCGCTCAACGATCCGAGCTACCGCGCCACGGTGGAACGGGCCATTGTCTTCACGCTCGAGGCCTGGGATGTGAACTGCCCGCAGCACATCCACAAGCGGTTCTCGCAGCGGCAGGTTTCCGGCGTGGTGGAATCCCTCCAGGATCGCATCGCAGCGCTGGAGTCCGAGGTCGAGAGACTCGGCGGACTGCCGCGAGCGTCACTCAAAAATCGTGGTGCCGGGGCGGAACGCGTGCCAGGCAAACCAGAGTGAATACATCCACTGCACACCGTCGTCCGCGGCTTCGACACGGAGGCTCTCGGGGCGACCGCCACGGTCATACATGAGGACGTTGCTGTTGTAGAGGAGACCGGAAACTCCAAACTCGCGTTCGCCCAGGGGTGTCCGGCGGTCGAACGCGACCACGGAATCGCAGAGTGGACAGTAGGTGACGGCGACGGGCGTGTCGCCGATGCGGTCGTTGACGATCTCGTGATAGTTGAGGATGTTCAGCGGATACGCACGGGCGTCGTCTCCCGAGACGATCCCGACAACACGATCGTCGGGCCGGAGCGGAGCCGCCGCGGCGGCGATCAGCTTTGGAGTAGCGATCGCCGGAATGCCGTCTTTCGGCGGCCCCCCGCCGCGAATCTCCTTGGCGGGTACCGTCACGTTCGACAGGTCAAACTCGGGTTCGCCGCGGGACTGACTGCCCGCCTGGCCCAGTGCCACACGGCTGATGCCTCTCCCCAGCAGCGCCGCGCTGGGATCTCCGTTTGTCCGCAGCACGTGGATGTCCCAGGCCACGAGGGCGACGATGATCGCCGCAAGCGCCGGTGCCCTGAAGCGCCGGGCAGGGGTTGCGGGAGCAGTGGGGTGGCAGTCGCCCCACGCGGCCTCACGCCCATCGTCGGTCGACACGAAGTGACCTGGCTGCTTTGGGAATCCGGTCATGGCAACGTTCTCCTCGGTGGCGGCGGTCGGGTGCGCACGCTCCCGCGGCCTCCGGTCACACAAGCAGACACGAACGCCCAGCCTGCGGTCCGTATCCTGGGTCACATTCAGGACCCGCGGGCCACACTCGCTGCGGTCGAGCCGTCAATGGGCATGAGCCACCGCGTGACTCAGCGGGTGACGGCGACCATGCGAGTGGTCGAGGGGCGGTGTGAACCGGCCGCGCCTGGCCACGGCGTACGGGATGGCCCGCGGCATTGGGGGCACGCACAGTGCGCCCAATCGCGATGAGCCACCATGAGCCACCATGAGCCACCATGAGCCACCATGAGCCACCATGAGCCACCATGAGCCACCATGAGCCACCATGAGCCACCATGAGCCACCCCAGGCGATCGCTCGCCCATCTCCATTTTCTTCATCGCCTTCATCGCCTCTTGGCAGGCCGGGCATTCGGCGAGGTGCACGCGGATTCGCTCTGTGAGGTCCGGCGGCAGCAGCCCCTTCTTATAGGCCTCGATGTTTGCATGGACGTCGCTGCACGCGATGCCGCCGAATCGGTTGTCACGCTGTCCCCCGGGCCGTGATACGGACCAGACCGTCAGGCCCACCGCCGCGAGGAGCACGACCGCGCCGGCGGCTTGGCCAATACCCCGCAGCCGCCGCCGACCGCGGGCCCGTGCGGCGAAGCCGCCGAGCGTCCCCGGGGCACAAGCCTGCCAGTGTTCGGTCTGATGTGCGTGCATGTCGGTCATTGTTTCTGCCGCCTCACGCCCGATGCCAGAGTCGTGACATGCCAATACGTCTCATAGGGAAGTGTCCACTGTCAGCCCGCCCAACTCTGTGAAATCGGTAACACATGGCTCAAAACTTCCGTGCCCCCATCGTTCCTGAACCTACCGGGAGAGGTGGCCGCACGGGGGGATCGGGCAGTGTTGGCTGGGCCGCAGCGACGCAGGCCGCCAGGCGGGACAAATCCCGCACGAGCAGCCGTAGCCTGGCCACCTTGATGAGCCCGTCCAACTGGAGCTCGCCCAGCACAACGGTGACGGTTTCCCGCGTCGCGCCAATCGCCGAGGCCAGGTCTTGGTGCGAGAGCTTGACGGCCAGGAGGACGCCCTCCGGAGTCTGTTGGCCGTATTGCTCGGCCAGATCCAAGAGGAGGTGGATCACTCGCGCACGGTTGGACTGAAAAAGGAGCCCCTTGAGCCGTCGCTCGATGCGCCGCCGCCGCCAGCCGATGAGCTTCGTCACGCCGAGGGCAAGCGACGGGGACTCCGCCATGAGCCCCTCGATCTCGTCCCGCGGAAGCAGGATGACGGTTGACGGTGCCACGGCCTCGGCAAACTCATCACGCGCGGTCTCGCCGACGAGCGACAGCTCCCCGAAGATCTCGCCCGCCTCGATGAACGCCAGGATGGCCTCTTTGCCATCGGCCGTCGGCGAGCAGAGCTTGATGCGGCCCTCGGCGAGGAGGAACACACTATCGGCGGCATCAGACGGCAGATAAACGGCCGACTTTCGAGGGTAGTGGCGAATCCGGGCCCGACGTTCCAGCTGGGTCAGTTGGTCCGCCGAAAGCATCTCGAAGAGCCGGCAATGCTTGATGTACCAGTACCGCTCCATCGTTCCCTGCCGTCCGCGACGGGCCGATCGATCGGCAGTCGTTGTCCGTGAAAAACGAAAACGACAGTGTATCCGTGCGGCGCGGAGTGCGCAGGCAACGCCCGAGTTGCCCGGAATGCCGGTTCACGGTCTCATCTGGACGACGATGTGGGCGATCAGGCTGTGCCGCTCGTAGGACAGCAGGTAGATGTGGAGCAGGTCGGGGTCCGTTTCGTCCCGGTGCAGCACAGGGCCGTCGATGGCGAAACTGTGGTGGTCGATCCACCGGCCCTCCTCGCCCAACAGCACGCTGACGTACGGGCTCTTCTGAGGCGGGTTCTTCTCGAGGTCGTCATACGACTGAAAGAACGGCGGCACACCGATCCCCATCGGCATATACATCCCCTTTGGATAATTCTCGACAGGCAGTTGCGGCAGGGCAGCCAGGTCGATGCCGCTCACGAGAAACCTACTTATCCCTCCCCGCTTGGTGCTCGAGAAGATCAGTTCCAGCTCGTGGAGCGTCTTGTCTGTGGCTGGCGACTTGATCTCCCGCAGGATCGCTTTGTCGAAGCGGTCCATACGGCGGTACTCGTTCTTCCAGGGGTGCTCGAGGCTGTACCGACCCGGCGGAATAAACGTGGCGAAGCGGATCTTGCGACCGTCGAAGAAGTCGCCCCAGTGGACGATGTTCTTCCCAACTGTTGTCCGCCGCTTCCGCGCCTGTTCGCCAGCGGCGATCACCCGCTCCGACGTGTCGAATGTCGCCGGCACCTCCCGCTCACTGACGACCTCGCGAAGCTTGCCCATCGGCACAGGCGTGCCCACTGGGTCGAACCAGTGTTCCAGGTAGTACCAATGCTTCGCGTAGGGCAGGCCAGTGTTGCGCTCGAACAGGTGCTTGTAGTGGCCCAGCGGGAAGGTGAACCAGCCCTGGTAATAGAGCGCCTTGTCGTCTCCCTCTTTCGTGAACAGAAGCACTTCCCACAGCCCGGCGTTGAGGCAGTTGCGGGCCAGCTCGGCAGAAAAAAGGTTCTCCTTCTCCCAGCCATCGCCGCCCGTAACCTCGACATGCGGCGTGTCAGGACCGCCGAACCGCACCTGCTGGCGGTTCCACTCCCGGTCGGTCAAGGCAATCCGCAGCAGACCAGGATCGTCCTTGGCCCAGGCAGGCGGGTTCACCGTGAACAGGCTCACGTCGACGTCTTTGAAGACGACCTTGGCGACGTGTGGGTTGTCAGACTCGAAGATGAAGTCGAAGTGGGTCTCGTCGTTTTTGACGAGCGTGAGCCGCCTGCCGTCGTACGTGCCGTGGTGAACGCTGCGAGTGGCCGGGTCCTCAGGGTATTCCGGATTGGAATACTCGCGGACCGTCACATCCATCGTGTCGGCGGCCTGATAGCGGAAGGAGGTTCGCACGGCCATGGCGACGACGGCGACCAGCAGCACGCAGGCTGCCGCGAGGCCGATGGTGCGCCACCGCACCTTCCACTGAAAAAATTTGCGGATGGCCAGGGGCACGATACCGAGCAAGGCCAACGCCCCGAGCACCTTCCACGACAAGAGGCCAGCGGGCGAATCGAGGGTGGCCAGCTCCGTCCCGGCGTTGACGTACAGAAACGTGCCGAGCAGCATGCCCAGCCAACTGACGACGACAAAGGTCGGCACCGGCAGGCGGGTCAGGCCCATGCCGAGATTGACGAGGAAAAATGGAAAGACCGGGGCCAGTCGCAGCATGAACAGGTAGTACGCCCCGTCCTTCTCGACGCCCCGGTCAATCGCCTCCAGACGGTCTCCAAACTTCCTGGCGACTGAGTCTCTCAGGACGTAGCGGCTGCTGAGGAACGCCAGCGTGGCCCCGAGGGTCGAAGCGATACTGACGACGGCCGTGCCCAGCCAGCGACCGAACAAAGCGCCGCCCACCATCGTCAGGATCGCCGCCGCCGGCAGCGACAAGGCCGCCACGGCGACATACGTCAGGAAGAACACCGCCAGCGCCAGGACGAGGTTCTCCCGCACCTGGGCCTGCCAGGCGTCGAGGTTGCCATGGACAAAGTCCCAGGAAAGGGTGCGGTGAAGCCCGAGAGCATAGAAGCCGACCACGGCCAACACGAAGACTCCGGCCAGAGCCCCGCGGCCCCACGCGGAGCCCGTGGATGGGGAGGACGGTTGGGGTTGGTGGAGGTTGATTCCGTTTGGCTGGCCATTCATGGTCTTCATGCGTCTTGGGACTCCTGTTCACGTATGCGGCGGCCGGCCTTGGTGCCGCTGCACGTCAAGGCATCCTCCCGGTGGAGCGGTCACCGAACCACACTGGCAAACTCTCCAGTATCCGCGGTCAGCCCGCCAAGCTCTGTGAAACCAGTCACACATCGCGCGAGGGTTTCTCAGCGGTGGCCTTGGCGGTGGTCTTGGCGGGATGGGGGCATGGAGGCCTTATTCCAAGGTCACTTAGCGTTCGCAGAGAGCGTCAGACTGTTTCAAATGTGCTCTCGCCCGAAAGCGTCAGGCCACTGACTCGCCGAGCACGAGCAGGTCTTCGGCGTCGAGCCACGACCGGTGGTCCGTGAAGATTCGCTCGATGGCCGCCTTGTGAATCTTCATCTTCACGACACCGACACCAAGCGCGCCATAGCAGGCCGCTTTTCCATCGAGGCGTCCCTTGTCGCTGGCCGCGATCCCGTGGATGCCCGCTGGCGGCACCGCGTTGAGATCGATGACGACACTGGCGTGTGCTAAGGCTGCCCGTCCGCCCTCGTTCAGGACGGTCGCACGGGCCGCACCCGCGGCGACGACAACGTCCGCCGCGGCGAGAACCCTGGCCAACGGTGAGCCGGGCAGAACGGTGCCGTGCGATTCCATGGCTGCCACCTGGGCCCCTGGCACCTGTTCGCGGACCCGCGTGGCAGCCGCCTCGGCTCGGTCGAGCGACCGCGACGCGATCGTCACACGATGTCCCTTCCGAACGAGGAGCCGCACGACCCGTTGGCCGACCGGCCCCGAGCCTCCGAGCACGACGGCCTGGGCTGAGTCGCAATGAGGCAGATGACGAAACGCAGATATCACGGCCGCCGCGGCGGTGGTGTTGGCGCCGGAAGGATCAACGAGCACGCCGACTCGCATCGACCCGAAAAACGTCCGGCGGATACTCTCGGCCACAGCCTCCGCGGCCACGATGTCTGAACCGCCCACGAAGATGGCCGTGGAGGCAAGGTCTGCGCCTCCGCGCGTGAAGATGGCCCCGTGCACGAGCGGCACGACTCCATCGGGGGTCACGCTCCCGTGCCGCAGCAGCACGTCGATCCCGGCGTCTACCGCCACGATCGAATCGAACGTGCTGGGCTGCGAATCACAGTCGAACTGAATCAAAACCCGCTTCGGCATGAGTGCCCCTGTCCGGAAGCAAAGTTCAGAATCCCCTAATCAGAATCCCCTAAATGGATGCGCGGCTTTGTCTTTGCCAGCGATCATCTCGTCTACCGTCGGCTTGCCCTTCATGGCGCTGGCGATGGCTTCCATCGTCGCCTGATGGTTGTAGTCATAGATCTTCTTGTCGTCGGCGGCCTCCCAGTGGATGAACACGCCGCAGACGATGACGAGGTTCTCGCACTCACTCTTCGGAATCACGCCAGCAGCCACGCTATCGGCCACGGCCTTCGCCACGGCAGCCTGGGCTGGGCCGAACATCTGCACGGCCTGCCTGGCGCCCTTGATCGTCACCTTCGTGATCATCACCGTGGCCGGCTTGACGGCGAGGTTCGGTGTGAGCACGGCGAGGAGGTTCGAGTGTCCTTCGCTCTGCCGGGCGAGGGCGTTGGCAAAGGCCACGCCGACAGGCCCATCTTTGCTTCCAATGAGGAGATCGATATGAGCAATCTCGTTCCCGTCGCCAGCCAGTGCCTCTCCGATGAACATCGACATGGGTGATCCCTTGAAGGTCGTGTGAATCCAAACGAACGAGCCGAGAGGATACCATGTCACCACAGGCCCTCAACCGCGGGGCATGCTGCGGCTGCGCGGCGAGAAACGACTGCCTTGATAATGCCTGCTGATCGCACTCTTCCTGCTTGTCATGGTTCGCTCATCATCGTTGGAGCAAGCGTGCGAGCGATGGCGGCCTCCGCAGCCCGCGCGGGCTTTCGCGTCTACGCCGCTGACATCTTCGGTGATCACGACCTCCGAGAGGTGGCCTGTGAGGTCGCCTTGATCCAGCCCTATCCCGCGGGCCTCCCAGCCGCCATCGGGGGATTTCCTGACGCTCCCTGGCTCTATACCGGTGCGCTCGAGAATCATCCGCGCCTGCTTGCCAGCATGGCAGCGAGCCGACCGCTCGCAGGCTCGTCGCCAGAGGCTGTTACTCGCGTCCGTGAGCCTCACGAACTTGCTCGTACGCTCCGTGAGGCCGGGCTTCTGTTTCCCGAAACATGCAGCGCGCCCGCAGGTGTGCCGACCGACGGGTCATGGCTCGTGAAGCCGCTTGAATCCGCAGGGGGTCGCGGCATTCGCCCCTGGTATGGCATGGACGCCGATGCCCAGCCACACGGCCAGGTCTGGCAGCGCCGGGTTGCAGGTCACAGGCTCTCTGTCGGATACGTTGTCAGTGCCGAGAAGAGCGGCGTGATCGCGGCGAGCCGTCAGCTCGTCGGCCGCCGCTGGTGCCGCGCCGGCAGGTTTGCATACTGCGGATCGATCGACTTGGATCCTGATGCCCTCGATGCCCCGCTCCGCGACCAAGTGGTGCGACTCGGGAACCTGCTCGCCGATGGCTTCGGGCTCCAGGGCCTCGTGGGAGCCGATCTCGTGGTCGATGCCCGTGCGCGGATAACCATTATCGAAATCAATCCCAGGCCCACCGCGTCGCTCGAGCTTTCCGAGAGGTCAACGGGAGTCTCGCTTGCGGTCACGCACCTCGCGGCCTGCGGCATACGCTCGCCTTCGGTGACCGACCATTGGCCGCGATCGGGCACGTGGGCCAAGGCGGTTCTCTTTGCCGCCCGCAGCCTCGACTTCAGTGACGCGTCACGTGCCGCCGTCGTGGCCCACAGCGCCTGCTGGTCGCGCGCGGACAACTGGCCTTCAGTGGCCGACATCCCCGAGCCTCCATGTCCGATCCCGGCAGGCGCCCCGGTCTGTACGGTGTTCGCCCACGGCGCGTCACCAGGAGCGTCGCTGACACTCCTCCGACGCCGCAGCGCAGCGATCGAGGCCGCGATCCTCGGCTGACCCTACCCCGCCATCCGGCGTTCGGCCGGGAGTGGATCGGCCGCGAACTGCATCATGTACGCGTCCTCGGTCGAGTCTTGATAGAAGTCCTTGAGCACCGTGGTGGCCCGGAAGCCCAGCGAACGGAAGAAGAGCTGCGCCGGGAGGTTCGTTTCACGAACTTCGAGGGCGATGCGCCCACGGCGATCGGGCGTGAGCTTCGCGACGAGCTTGTCTATCATCCGCGTGCCGATGCCCAGACGGCGGTGCGAACGGAGCACGGCGAAGTTGAGCATGTGGAGCTTCGTGCGATGAAGCTCGTAAATCATGAAGGCGACGACCGAGTCGGCCATCTCGGCCACCATGCCGATGCAGTTGCGTTGCCGGAGGCAGTGCGTGAAATCCTCTTCGGACCATGGAAACTCGAACGCCTCTCGCTCGATGGCCACCACTTCCTGCATGTCGCGCCGGATCATCCAGCGAACATGCACACCCAGCGAATCTCCCTGAAAGGCGGTCACGCAGTCGGTCTCCGTCTCAATGAATGCTGCTGCCCATACCCTCGGCGGTATGCCAGGGCGGCGGTCGCGAACCGTAGCACGGCACTGGTGGCACGCCAAGGCGATTCCTCGTCGGCACCGGGATCCTTTTTCAGGGCTGACTTCCGCCCCAAAGCCCACTTGACCCTCTGTTGCCACCGTTTCTATTCTCCCGCTCCTTCCGGAGCCTCGGCGTCTCTTTCGCCGGGCAGGCCCCGGGGTTCCCTGCGGAACGACCTCGCCATGCCCCGCACTCACAACCACATTCCGTGGCCGAAGCCATCCAGGGCCTGCGCTCGCCATGCTTGTGGACTTCTGCTGCTGGCCGCGGGAACCGCGCTGTCGGGCTGCGCTGGCCCGGCAATCCGAAGCCAGAGCCCGGAGATCGAGGCGCTTGCCCACCTCGAAGAAAGCACCAAGCTCGTCGGCGACTACACGACCCCGTGGGGTCTGGGTGCCAAGCGAATCGAACGAGCAGCACTTATTACGGGCCTTGCCGACACCGGCAGCGATCCTCCTCCGGGGCCGCAGCGGGCGGCGATCATGGCCGACATGCAATCCCGTGGAGTTGTGGAGCCCAACCGTCTCCTCGCATCCACCACGACGTCCCTGGCGTGGGTGCATGGCTATCTCCCTCCGGGATGCCGCAAGGGAGACCGGTTCGATGTCTTTGTCGAGGTTCCTCCGAACGACGACACGACGAGTCTCGACGGGGGCTGGCTCATGCAAACCCGGCTGGCTGAAATGGCTGTGATCGCCAACGTGATCCGCGACGGGCATGAATTGGGCGTGACCCAGGGGCCGTTGCTCGTGGATCCGGTGTCGAGCGGAACGCTTGACTCGAAGGCAAAACTCCGCGCACGTCTTCCGGGCGGTGGCATCGCGCTGACGGGCCGTGATCTCGGCCTCGTCATCGCACCTGAGCACCGCTCCTTTACGATGTCAAAGCGCGTCGGTGACTGGATCAACCGTCGATTTCATGCCGTCCTCCACGGGGCGAAGCGGGGTGTAGCCACCCCCAAGACCGATCGCTACATCCATCTCGAGGTGCCACCCGTCTATCGGCATAACCTCGCTCGGTATGTGCGCGTTGTCCAGTCCGTGGCTGTCATCGAACCGCCGGAAGGCCGCCATGCGAGGCTCCAACTCCTCGCGCGGCAGCTCACCGATCCCGTCACAGCGCCGGCTGCCGCGATTCGTCTCGAAGCCATCGGCAAGGATGCGATCCCGGTCCTCCGTAAGGGGCTCGAGGCGAAGGATGCGGAGGTGCGATTCGCCGCCGCCGAGGCCCTGGCCTATCTGGGCGAATCGGTGGCCGCCTCGCACCTCGCCGAGGCTGCCGCAAATCTCCGGAGTACTCGTCACGATGCCCTCGCCGCGCTCGGGGTGCTCGATGATGCCAACGGCATCGACGCGCTCCAAGGCCTTCTCGCGAACCGGAGCGCCGAAACCCGCTACGGCGCCTTCCGGGCGCTGCGTCGCATCGATCCGGCCATACCCTTGATCCGGGGCGATCTGCTCGGCGAGGCCTGCTCACTCCATGTGGTTGACGTGCCTGGCCCACCGCTCGTGCATGCCGCACGAAGCCAACGTCCGGAGATCGTTCTCTTCGGCACCACGCATCCGCTCGGCCGTGGCCTTCGGGCCGAGGCTGGGCGATCGATCGTGGTCGTTGTGGACGGCCCGACCGCACAAGTGAGCCGGTTCATGCCGGGCGAGCCAGACCGCCAAAAGGACGTTCCGGCCGACGTGGCCTCGGTCGTGCGCAGCATCGTGGATCTCGGTGGCGGCTATCCCGACGTGATTCAGTTTCTCCAACAGGCCACAGCAAGCCGCCATCTCACGAGCCGCCTGGCGTTCGACGCCGTCCCCGATTCCTTTGATGGTCGGCCCGCCATCCGCGAGGAGACCGCCACCAGTGACGACACCACCGCCGCGGCCACGGAGGGCCGGCCAGGGGACGACCGCTCATGATTTGCCTCAAGGCTCTCGAACTCTTCGGTTTCAAGAGTTTTGCAGACCGCACGCGATTCGAGTTTCCCCAAGGCGTCACGGCCGTCGTCGGCCCCAATGGCTCTGGTAAGTCAAACGTCGTCGACGCGATCAAGTGGGTTTTGGGCGAGCAGTCGGCACGCAGCCTCCGCGGCAAGGAGATGACCGACGTCATCTTTGCTGGCACCGCGACCCGCAAGCCGCTCAACATGGCCGAGGTGTCGCTCGTCTTCGACAACACGTCCCGCGAGCTGCGACTGCCCACCGACGATGTGCAGATCATGCGGCGGGTCTACCGCAACGGCGAGAGTGAATATCTCGTCAACGGTGAGACCGCGAGGCTCAAGGATATTCGTGAGCTGTTCTCAGGCACGGGAGCCTCGACCGAGGCCTACAGTGTCATCGAGCAAGGCCGTGTCGATGCCCTCTTGGTCGCGTCAGGGCGCGATCGTCGCATCGTGTTCGAGGAGGCCGCTGGCATCACGCGGTTTCGCGCTCGGCGAGCTGAGGCGCTCAGACGACTCGAGCGGGCCGAGGTGAATCGCCAGCGTCTGGCCGATATCGTCGGCGAGGTGTCGGGCAGACTCGACACCGTGCGAAACCAGGCAGCGAGGGCACGGCGCTGGCGGAGCCTGAGCGATCGCCTCCAGTCCCTCCGGATTGTCGCGGCTACTCGCGACCTCGCTGGCGTCGACGCCCAGGTGTCTGCTGGTGAGGCGGCGCTCGCTGCCGACCGGGCCGCACTCGTCGCCTTCGAAACGGACGCGGCGGCCGCGGCGGCCGAACTCGCAGCGCTTGCCGACGCAGCAGCCTCGCTGCAGCCGCGAGTCACGTCAATTCGATCTGAAGCAGGAGCCGCTCGCCAGAAGGAGGCAGCAGCCGCCGCCACGCTCGATTCCCAGAGGCGTCGCCGTGACGAGCTCGAGGCCGATCTTCGGCGAGCATCG
>Ga0163154_10007944_pt1 | contig 12504 bp, 9 predicted proteins | sample OliLakLV19MP9P1_FD_148649 | JGI IMG/M metagenome (GOLD analysis project Ga0163154, IMG submission 148649) | Freshwater microbial mat bacterial communities from Lake Vanda, McMurdo Dry Valleys, Antarctica - Oligotrophic Lake LV.19.MP9.P1 | ecosystem: Environmental > Aquatic > Freshwater > Lake >... | reverse complement strand
GTCGGCCGCGGTGCCGCATGGGGATCCGCCACCGAAGTGACGGTTGATGATGCCGGCGCGGGAGAGAATTTCGGCGCTGCGCTTGCCACCAGTGGCGACCGCCTGGTGGTCTCACGTCATCTGCGTGATTTCGCGGGCACCGATTCGGGGACGGTGGCCGTCTTTGCCGGGCTTTCCCTGCGCGATGAGAACGCCAACGGCATTCCCGATGGTTGCGATGTGTTCGGCGATGCGAACGGCAACGGCAACACGCACCTTGATGACCTGCTCATGGTGCTCAGCGGGTGGGGTCAATGTCCCGCTTCGCCGGCGCTGTGCCCGGCTGATCTCTCGGGCGATCGGATGGTGAACGTCGATGACCTGCTCATCGTGATCAATGGCTGGACGATGTAGCGGATTTTGCCGGGTCGCGTTGACTCGGCCCGCACACCGTGCGACAATGCGGTACGCGAGGCATGTCCGGCAGCTTGAATGGCTGCGGCGAGGTTGTTGGCCACGCGATCACCTTGGACAGGTGGCAGAGCGGTTGAACGCGCCGGTCTCGAAAACCGGTTTAGGCTTTTTGGTCTAACGTGAGTTCGAATCTCACCCTGTCCGCTGCTTGAGACAAAGTGAAGATCGTGGCCGGTTTCACCACGAATCGGAGCCGCACCCATCACGGGTGCGGCGGTGTTTTTGTGGGCAAAACGGCTGTGATTCTGAACAAGTTGCCACGCGCCGCGTGGCTCGAAACGAAGTTCTCGGTTCAACAGGTGCAGGTTCGAACCAGTCTTTTTGAAGAAATCCCGTTTCTCTGACTCGGAACCGTTTTTTGCCAAAACGGTGGCCTGTTTCGCGGCTTTTACGAATCGGATGATCGGTTCGAACCGTGTCTCGACAGTCGCATGCGATGATGCCAGACTCTCCTTGACTTGTTGTTTGTCCGCAACGAGCCTTCTCTTGGCTTCGCGATACTCCTCCAAGCCGAAGGCGTCCTCCAGATAAGCGTCGGTCAGCCGGTCGATCTTGCGGTCCATGTCCTGAAGCCGGCTTCGCAAGTGGTCTCCGGCAGCCTGGTGAGCCGCAGCCTCGCTAGTCCGATCGGTCGCCAGTTGTTCAAGCATCCAGTCGGCGACCTCGGGCGTCAGAGCGACGGCCTCAATGGCTGCCGTGATCTGCCTGCCCATTTCCTCCTCCCGGACGAAACGCTGCGAACAATCCTTCTTGACCCGCTTGGTGCAGCGGAGGTAGTTGTGCCCTTTTTGCGTCTCGGTGGTGATGAAGCATCCGCACTCCCCGCAGCGAAACATTCCGCGGTAGAGATAGGGTTTAAGGCGTGACTTCTTCTTGCGAGCCTTACGGACGATGACTTCCTGGACCTGATCAAAGAGTGTCTTGGTGATGATCGGCTCGTGGTTGCCTTCGTGATGCTCGCCGCTGTAGGCGATGATGCCGCAGTAGATCGGGTTCCGCAGCACTCGGTGATATTGCGAGCGGAACAATGGTTCTCCCGCTCGGCCAGTCAGGCCAAGTTCGTTGATTTTCCCCGCGAGACCGTCAAGCGTGAACTCGCCGGTGGCGTACAGCTCAAAGGCCTTGCGTATGAGCGGCGCCCGTACCGAATCAGGCACGATCGTTCTGGTGGTGCGATCGTTGACATATCCCAACGGAGCGAAGCCGGGCCAAATTCCGCGAGCTAACTTCTGCCGCTGGCCACGCTTGATGTTCTCCGACAGGTTGTCGACGTAGTACTTGGACTGGCCGAACATGATCGACAGCAGGAACTTGCCTGAAGGCGTCGGGTCAAACGGCATCGTCGGAAACTTTAAGTCCCTGATCACGCCGGTATCGACGAGATAGATGATCCGGCCGCCATCGACCGAATTGCGGGCCAGGCGGTCTGGGTTCCACGAGAGAATGCCGGATGCCTCGCCCTTCTCCAGCCGATCAAGCATTGCATTGAAGATCGGTCGGCCCGGCACCTTGGCCGTCTGCTTCTCGATGAGCGTATCGACAACCCGAATCTTCTCTCGTGCAGCCATGACCCGAAGCTCGGCGATCTGATCGTCGATGCTCCTGACCTGATGCGAAGCGTCATCGGTGGACTTGCGGGCGTAGATGAAAAAGCGTTTGTCGTCCATGATGCGATCAGTGTAGCGCGAATCTGCGTGGGCGCGAAGAGTGGAACAAGGATTGCCATTCACATCGATCGCAGTGTGCGTGATATGCTTCGATTTTCTCATGTCGATGCACACTTTTGCACCCCGATACTCTGATAGCCACGCGTTGATCGTCGGGATCAGCGCGTACCAGCACGCGCCCAAGCTCGGCCATGCGCATCAAGATGCCGATGCGGTTGCGAAAGCGATCACGAAGCTTGGATTTCCCGCCGAGCACGTGACTCTGCTGACCGATGAGAACGCGACGCGATCGAACATTCTTCGTCAATACCTGTCTCATGCAATCACGGCAGGTGCCGATGATCGGCTGTTCGTTTACTTTGCCGGACATGGTCACACGATGTCAGGACATCGCGGCGACACCGGGTATCTCGTGCCGGTGGATGGCGATGAGCGTGACCTCTCGACTTTGGTCGCCTGGCGGGAACTGATCGACAAGGCCGACGTCATCCCTGCGAAGCACTTGTTCTTCGTGATGGACGCGTGTTATGGCGGACTCGCTTTCACGCGCCGCCCCATCCAAGGGGCATCCCGTCTCATCCGAGACATGTGCCGGCGATTCGTACGGCAGGCGCTTACCGCCGGGAAGGGTGACGAAGTCGTTGCGGATGGCGATGGCATACGCCCCGGCCATTCAATTTTTACAAGTCACTTGCTTGATGCCTTGGACGGCAATGCCCGCGACGAGCACGGTAACCTTACGGCGAGTCTGGTTATGGCCTATGTGCATCAGCATGTCGGGTCGGATGGCCGGTCGCGGCAAACACCGCACTATGGCTTTTTGGAAGGTGACGGCGACTTCATCTTCGACGCCCCGGCACTCGCGACCGATCCGCCACAACACACCGGTGATGACCAATTCTATGTGATCCCCAGCACCTTGCCGGACATTGAAGTTGAACCTCCGGTAGAAGAGAAAATTCGGTTGTATCTCTCGGAGCCAAGTCGGCGGATTGCTCTTGACATGCTGTCGGCGACCCTTTTCAAACGATTCGACGCTGCGGTGTCTGAGGATCATTTTCCACTACAAGGCGGCAATTTCAAGAACACCGACATTGATGAACGGCTCGCAAAGTATGACACCGCCGTCCGCGATTTGGAATCGTTGGTCATCCTCACCGCTCATTACGGAGGAGCGGAGCAACTGACACTCCTTCGGAAAGTCATGTGCGGTCTGTGTGAGCGATTCGACATGCAGGGTGGTATGACCGTATGGCTCGCGATGCGGTGGTACCCCGTCCTCCGGATTTTCTACAGTGGCGGCATCGGGGCCGTCGCCAACGAAAACTATGCCGCGCTCGCGGCGATCTTTTTTCCGATCTGCAATGGCGATCGCTCGCACCAGATGGTGGTATTGCACATGTGCGAAGCATATGTGTCATTCCGACGCAGCGAAGCCTTCAAACGGGTTTCCGGTCACGAACGGCACTACGCACCGGAGAGCGAATACTTGTTCAAGGCATTGCAACCGCATTTGGATGAACTGTTGTTTACAGGCCGCGGATATGAGTCGCATTTTGACCGGTTCGAGATACTCTTCTCTCTTGCCTGCCGAGTGCATGGAGCATCGGACTGGTCTCCTTACGGTCGGTTCGCTTGGAAGGCGTATTCGATGGGGCGCACGAATGATCCATTATCGGCTGTGGAAAAAGAAGCGGCGGACGCACAGGACAATTGGCCGCCGGTGAGGGCAGGCGTGTTCCGCAACCATCTTATTCTGGAGGAGGGGTTGAAGCGGCTCAAGGCCGGCATCGGCAACCTGAATTGGCATTAGCGAGTGAGCGAATTGCGGCTGAGTGTGGTAAACCCGTTCACGAACCTGCACCTGTTGAACCGAGAACTTCGTTTCGAGCCACGCGGCGCGTGGCAACTTGTTCAGAATCACAGCCGTTTTGCCCACAAAAACACCGCCGCACCCGTGATGGGTGCGGCTCCGATTCGTGGTGAAACCGGCCACGATCTTCACTTTGTCTCAAGCAGCGGAGACTGTAGGACAAAGTTCGATCTTCTTCAATGCCTTCGTCGGTTCTTCCATGACCATCCGGGCTGGGAATGACCTTGATGTTCGTCATCCGAGGGTATCCCCACACCCTTCCTGCCGTGGGGAACCCCTGCGGTTCCGGTTGATGCCGATGGCATAAGGACTTGCGATCGTTTCGATCAACTGCATCACCCCCGACATCGGCCGGTTCCCTCACGGCTGCGGTCACTTCTCGCTCACGCTCGTCGTGACGAACCGGCCTCGTCTCGTCCCCTCACGGGGACTCGACCCGCCCCGCCCCGCCGCAGGGCGGGTGTGGGCGGAAACGTGTCTAGATGCTCAACCGATTCGCTCCAACCGGTTCTCGATGGCACACGGGTTCGGGGAGCTACCGCTCAGAACCCAAACTAAACGGGTTGCGGAAGAGAGGGGGACGGGTGTCCTTTACGGATGTCCTTTATCCGGAGCCCAAGTCCATTGACAGGAATATACTGCGGTGGATGCAGGGAAGCATTGCAGAACGGGAAGGTTTGCGACGCCACGAATGGTGGCGACTCAGCTACCGCAGTCGCCGCTACCTCGAACTGGTTTCGGACGGTGAACTACAGGAGCATGGTCGGGATCTCATCAACAACTTGGTCACACTGACACCACAGGTGAAGATTGGGCTTCGTCATGACAAGGTTGCGACGGACTTTTTTTGGCCCCGATTCACACACATGCTTGAGGAGTACGGCCTCCGGAGTGGAGGCTCGGTGCCGTACGACATGATGCGGAATCACTCGCTGCCGAGCCTCATGTGGCCGCGTCGAGGCGGGTATGGGCGAACCGAGGCGAAAAGCTGGAGCGGTCTACTTCGTCCTCTCCCCGAATGTGCAATCGTCAAGTACGGCAAGTTAGAACACTTGGGTCCAATGTTTGAAGGCGGTCATGTTCGCCTCTGGCCGGCCTCACGGTATCAAGACATGCGCCTTGATACCCATCGTCGGGATGACGAACGCAGTCGGAGAACTGTCGTTCATCCCCGCGGGATGAAGGTTCAGCTAGTACAACGTGCTGACGGCACGAAGGTGATAGATTCGCCGCAAGTCGAGCCGATCAGCAATGTCACGTACCTTACGGAATGCCGCGACTACTACGTGTGGAGCGCCTCGCATTCTCTGGAACCTCGCCTGTTTGTCGACTTTGAGGCTGATGCTTGCCTCATCATCCACCGGCCGCGGGAGTTCGTGAAGCGGTTTGGGTGGACGTTGACGCAGCACTTTGGCCGTTACCACCCGCCGCTCGAACGCTTCAACCTTGAGTTCCACGGCGTCACGTACTATGACCCGTATAACCTGCCAGAGGCTCCGCATCGTGCGTGGAAGGAGAGCTACGCACCATGGCTCATTCCAACCGAGAGCGGACCATGCCTCAATGTGCCCTGGATCAAGCAGCTTCGATATGCGTATCAAAAAGAGTGGCGTATTGTGGCCGAACCGACGCCGGCACGGGACGGTGATCTGCCGGAATTGCACCTGACACTAGGCTCGCTCTTTGACGTCGCTGAGATCGTCTATGTCGGCGAGTTTGACGGCCGGGCGATGCACACCGAGCGCACAGCCATCGTGCCAAGGATGGTTTAGGGCGAAACCCGGATGCAAGCACTTCGACCTACTTGAGTGTGTCGTAGATCACGCAAGCTTGGACGTAATCGCATGAAAGGTGCATTCTTCAGCGGGCTGAGTTTCTGAAACGCTGATCGTGGCACCAACAGCATCGAACAAAGCGCACCGTTGTGATTCCAGCCTCTGTAAAGTAGCCTTATCAGGATGCCCAACTGGGATGGACACTACTGCAAATGCGGCGAGGCGGGCTTCGACTCCGCGAGTGAATCACCCCCAGAGGAACTGCAGACTTTGCGAGGTCGCATCGAGCCGTGGCTCGCCGCGTTGATGCAAAGCGAACATCTTTCGCTCCTCGTTGGGAACGGACTCACCACCGCCACAGCGTTCGGTCTTGGCACCAAGCCCGCGCCGATGGACCGCCCCAAGTTCGCCGGTGTACACGCAGGCAAGGTTACAGCGTACGCGGATGCCACCGCGAAACGGTGTAATCGAGGGCAAGCGAATCTTGAGGATGATCTTCGTGCCGCACAAGTGCTCATTGAAGCTCTCCACCTGTTGGAAGATAAGGAAGCCAAACCGTGGCAGGCTGCGTACTCGAAGGTACTCCTGGATTTGGTCAACAGCGTTCTTGACACAGAGCGGCAGATCGGCACCGTGCTTACGGCGAACGATGGGGACGACTCATCCGGTCTGTTTGATCTCTTACTGAGTTTTGCCAATCGTCCGCCAACGCGGGAGCGTTTGGAAATCTTTACGACCAACTATGATCGACTGATCGAACATGGTTGTGATTGCCTCGGCCTTCGGATTCTTGATCGCTTCGTAGGCAGCATTACACCGCAGTTTCGCACGTCTCGCCTGAGTGTTGATCTTCACTACGATCCTCCGGGGATTCGAGGCGAACCACGATACTTGGAAGGCGTTGTTCGGCTGACCAAACTCCACGGCTCACTCGATTGGCGGCTTGAAGGCACTGCGGTAGTGCGCGCACCAATTCCCTTCGGCCCATTAACTACGTTTCCCACCGGCTTGAGCGATCCTTACCAGTCGTTGATGATCTACCCAAACGCGGCCAAAGACGTTGAAACTCTGGCTTTTCCATATGCGGAGCTTTTCCGCGACTTCGTCGCTGCAACATGCCGTCCGAATGCGACGCTGTTTGTCTACGGCTATAGCTTCGGTGACGACCACATCAACCGAGTCATCCGCGAAATGCTCACGATCTCGTCAACCCATCTCGTGATCGTATCCTTCGACAACTGCGCGGGTCGTTTGCAGACATTCGTTGACAACTGCCGCCACGAGGACCAGATATCGATTCTTGTCGGCAAGCACTTCGGTACGCTGCGAACACTAACAGACAATTATCTGCCCAGGACTCTTGTCGAGCCTCTTCGACGGCGCAGCGCTGCAATCTCTGTTGCGCGGAGCGGAGCGGCTGCTCCTCGTCCTGCGACGGGCACCGGTCCGACACCGGCATCAACCCCGACCGGGAGCGTTTGAGATGACCACGCCACTCGAACGATCCGCCGGCCTTACGGTCGGGACTATCGAATCGGTTGCGCCGAATGAACTGACAATTCAACTCGATACGGAGGCGCCACACGCAACCGCACTCAATGCGGGTTCTCCAATCGCGTTTCCTCGTATCAACAGCTATCTCCTCGTGCCAGGTCAGGCAGGTGCGGTTGTAGGGCAGGTGACGTGGATTGGAATCCAAGCGTCGCAGTGGCCAAAGCGAAAGGGATTGAAGGACTACGACCTTGTCGATTTACCATTCCCACTCCGGCGACTGAAACTCACGCCGATCGGAATGTTGCGAGTACGAACTGATCCACCCACCGGTCATGAGCATCTAGAACTCGAACGTGGAGTGAGTTTGTTCCCGTCGGTCGGTGACCCAGTGCTTTTGCCGACCGCGAAACAGCTTCGAGCGATCGTTGAAGTTGACCCAACTGAGGCACCGCTTGAGATTGGTCGGTCCGCATTGGCTGATGACCGACCGATCCGTGTACATCCAGACCGGATATTCGGCCGGCACCTTGCTGTTCTCGGAAACACTGGTAGCGGCAAGTCGTGCTCTGTGGCTGGATTGATCCGATGGACAATTCAGGCAACCCAAGCCGATCGTACAGCTGCAATCACTGCGAATGAATCGATGGCCGAAGCCACCAAGCGACGAGGATGTCGCTTTGTGATTCTTGATCCGAACGGCGAATACAAGGAGGCCTTCAAGGACAGCGGTGCCAAAGTCGTTGTGCTGAGTCCACCCCCCGCGCCCACTGAAAACGCTTCGCTCGTGGTGCCTGCATGGATGTGGAATGCGCAGGAATGGTCATCAATACTCCAGGCATCGCCGGGCGTCCAGCAACCGCTCTTGTTTGAGGCACTTCGTAGGTTGCGAGCCAGCGATCTCGCCATAGCATCGCAAAGGCATATCTTGATCAAGGCCTTGCGACAGTACGCCGAGCGATTTGACGCTATTCTAAGTAACGTTGCTGAGGCATTTACTGGATTCAGCAGGCGGAGTGAGTCCGGGGCCTGCCTCGTCGGTTTGAAAGGCCTTGCTATAAGCATCGCCAAAGACGCAGGAACAGATGACCCACCGCTAAAGACGGCTTCCGATCAACTGTCTGCTAAGGTGTCCCCGATCGAAGCTCGCGTAAACAAAGATTACTCGAAGGATGTTCCAACGATTGAAGAGCTGCAAGGCATTCAGGCAGCAATTGCACGTGTCCTAACTCTGTGTCCGTCCACAGGGCCGGACGTAGCGCCGAGTGCCGATCATCCAGCGCCATTCAGCGTGAAGAAGCTACCGGCGATGCTCCAGCTCTGCGCTCTTGCATCAGGCGACAATCGGGCAACACAGATTATCGCCTATCTCATCGGCCGGCTCGAATCACTTTTGCGAGACTCCCGACTGGCGGGAATTATTGATCCTCCGCAGCCTGTAACGCTGCGGCAATGGCTGGAGACATTTCTTGGAGAACCTGAAGACGCAGAAGACACGATCGTGATCGTCGATCTGGCCTTGGTGCCGTCTGACGTGACGCATCTGATTATCGCTGTCATCACGCGCATTCTCTTTGAGGCTACCCAGCGATATCACAAGCGAAACCGAGAAGCTTTTCCGACTGTTCTTGTCCTTGAGGAAGCCCACACATTCATTCAAGAGGGCCGAGACGATCCTGGGGAAAGCCCTTCGCCGGTACAAATGTGCCGCCGCATCTTCGAGAAGATTGCCAGAGAGGGTCGAAAGTTCGGAATGGGTATGGTCCTGTCGTCGCAGCGCCCGTCGGAAATCTCGCCGACCGTATTGTCACAATGCAATACGTTCCTGCTGCACCGTCTCGTGAATGACAGAGATCAGCAACTGGTACGAAAACTAGTACCCGATAGCCTCGGAGCGCTGCTTGGCGAGTTGCCGGTTCTACCTTCACGATTCGCGATTCTGCTCGGTCACGCATCACCGATTCCAAAGTTGGTCGTGATCAGAGAGTTGCCGAAGGCACATCGACCGACATCGAGCGATCCTCCATTGTGGGACGTGTGGCGTGGAAGTCTTCCCCGCGCAGTTGACTGGAAGGCACTGGCGGAAGAATGGGCTGATCCAAGCAAGGCAACAGCTCATTAGACCGAGAGATTTGGGCTTTAATCTGAACTACACTTGTGGTAACCGTATTGGCTCGGCTGCGCAGTTTCAGACGGGAAGCAGCGATCGCACCGCAACGCTGTGAGAAAAATTGCACATGGTAGCATGTGATGGTGCCGCACATCCAAGGCAACGACCTCGAACTCGGACAGGTGGTCGGCCGGAAGCGAAAGATCATCCTTCCTCGCGAAGCCCGCAGCACGCACCTGTACGTCTGCGGCAGCACGGGCACTGGCAAGTCCAAATTCCTGGAAAGCCTGATCCGGCAGGACATCCTCGCCAACCGCACGAGCAAGTGCGGCATGCTCGTCATTGATCCGCATGGCTCGCTCTTCGACAACACCGTGGCGTGGCTCGCCCAGGTGGGTTTGGATCGGCCGATCATCCCGATCGACCTGCGGCGGAACGACTGGATAATTTCATACAACTTGCTGCGGCAGCGGATCGCCAGCCCGTCGGTGATCGTCGGCAATATCATCGAGGCGATGGCCCACGTTTGGGGCGAGACGGGCACGGACAAGACGCCCCGCTTCGCCCGCTGGGTGGGCAACCTTCTGTACGCCCTCTACGAGAAGAAATACACGCTTGCCGAAGCGATGCACCTGCTGTCGGATCAGGTGGAACTTCGCCAGGCCCTCACCGCTGACCTCAAGGACCAAATGGCCCGCCGGGACTGGCGGCTGGTGAACAGTCTCAAACCCAAGGAGTTCGAGGAATACATCGAGAGCACGGTCAACCGCCTGGAGCGGTTCATCCGCAACGAGAACTTGCGAACAATCTTTGGCCAGCCGGACGTGTCGCTCGATCTCGGCACGGCAATTGATGTAGGCTCGATCATTCTGGTGTGCGTCTCGCGTGAGAAGGCCCGCATCCACGGCCAGGAAGCGGATCTCTTCGCCACGCTACTTCTTGGCGACCTGTGGACGGCCGCCCAGGAACGCGGCAAGCGGAAGAATGTCAAACCCTTTTACGTCTACATCGACGAGTTCCAAGAGTTCGTGACACCGACGATCGCGAAGACGTTGGACCAGGCACGCGGCTTCGGACTTCACTTGACAATGGCCCATCAATTCCCCAATCAATTGCTCAACCAGGGCGAGCACGGCAAGCAGCTCTACGATTCGATCATGGAGAATGCCCGCAACAAGGTGGTGTTCAGCCTCTCTCACGAGGAAAACCTGAAGCCCTTGGCCCAGTGGCTATTCCGTGGCGTCATGGACCCCGATCAGGTCAAGCATGAGTTGTACTCCACCAAAGTCATGAGCTATTGCGAAGAGTATCGCACCGCGTACAGCAGCAGCATGACCACAAGCCGAGGCGGCACTGATCATTCGAGCGAAAGTCGGGGTGAGGGCGAGAGCAGGTCAAGTTCGTTTGACGCAGACAACAACCCAGCCGGTGACACGAACGCATGGAACGAGCATTTCAGCGATTCGCAGGGACACACCAGTTCGTGGTCGGAGTCCGACACAGAAGGTACGAATGAATCACCCATGCTCATCCCGATCATGGGCCAGGAGCTCTCGCATGTGCAGTTCCGAAGTCTGGAGGAGCAGTTGTTCCGGGCGATGGCCGTGCTCTTTGATCAGAAGCAGAGACAGTGTGTGGCGAGGCTCATGGACATGCGGGCGCCGGTGTCCATCTTCACACCGACGGTGAGCGAGACATACATTTCCCCCGAAAGAGTGGAGCGATACCAGCAGAAACTCTTTGAACGCTTGCCGTTCGCGTTGCGGACGATTGAGGCCGTGCAAAGGTTGACGACGCGGGATCGTGAGTTGCCCCAGCGGGTGCTGGACGAGGCGAGGAAACGCGGAGCGGAGGATGAGCCGGTGACCAGCAAGCGAAAAATGTCATAGGTACGGGGATGCACGATTCCCCAACAGTGCCAGCCGCGCTTCGGAAGACCAAGTCGCGACTCGGACCCGGAATGGCCCGTGATATACTGTCGGCATGACACGGGTCAGGGCATCAAATACATCGCCAGCACTCCAGTTGCAAGACCGGGATATGGCCTTGCTGCGTGGGCTGCTGGAGTCCCGCGTGATGGCGCTTCCGCACATCGCGGCACTCTACTTCGATGGCAGCCGGGAGGCGGCCAAGAAACGACTCCAAAAACTCAAGAGCGGCGGATTTGTCGCCGAACGGCCGCGTCGAACCAATGAGCCTTCCGCGCTGCTCTTGACCGCCAAAGGCCTCAAGACACTTGCCGATCAAGGGATATTGCGGAACTATCCCGACCTGGGTCGGACAGCCTGGGCCAAACGGTCACAGGTGAGCGACCTGACCCTCAATCATGAACTCGAAGTCATGGCCGTCAAGGCATCGCTCATGCCGGCGATCAATCGTTTGGATCGCTTTAAGGCGGTCGAGTTCAGTACCTGGCCGCTTCTCCATCAGTTCACGATCGAACGCAGCGCCTTTGATCCGAGAACGCAAGGCGCCATGACGGTCAAGCCCGATGGTTTCCTCCGCGTCGAAGAGCGCGAAGCCGATGGCGGGCGTGCAGAGCACACGTTTTACCTTGAAGTCGATTGCAGCACCGAACCGCAGAAGACGCTGGGACAAAAGGGACTTGCATACCTCAACCACTACCGAAAGGGCGGATTAGCGGTGCGCAATGGCGCGTCGCCCGAACAATTCCGCGAGTTTCCCTTCCGGGTACTCTTCGTGGTGCGGAGCGCCGAGCGCCGTGACAACGCCGCGGAACGACTGCTCGCCGGCACCCCGCCCATCAAGACAATGGTGTGGCTCACCACGCTGGAGGAGATCACGAGCGATCCGCTCGGAGCCATCTGGGTGAGGCCAAAGGACTGGCGTGACGCCGTAGTACACACGTACGACGACCAGTTGGCTGTCAAGTGCTCGTTGCTGGGATTATGACGCAAGGACATGATTGACTTTGTCACGATGCTGTACCCATACAGCGGGCATGCTGCGGGATTGATCGGCGACATCCGGGCGCGTTGCGTGATGTCTCCAAATGGCGAGATCGCCTATCTAAGAACGCCTTTCAGAATGAGTGAATCACACGCACTCCTATGAGAATGCATCCGAGGGTGAGGAAGGCCTGATGGATGTCTGCTCGTCGTTCATAACGCACAC
>Ga0163154_10007941_pt1 | contig 12505 bp, 16 predicted proteins | sample OliLakLV19MP9P1_FD_148649 | JGI IMG/M metagenome (GOLD analysis project Ga0163154, IMG submission 148649) | Freshwater microbial mat bacterial communities from Lake Vanda, McMurdo Dry Valleys, Antarctica - Oligotrophic Lake LV.19.MP9.P1 | ecosystem: Environmental > Aquatic > Freshwater > Lake >... | reverse complement strand
TTTTAATGCTCTTTTAGAAAAAATGTGCTGCAAAATGCAAAAGCACCTCAATACCCCTCTTTGTCTCACCTCATCGTTTCGTGTACACTTACTCCATGTCTAATCAACCGCAGGGTCAAGAGCCTCACCGTTACCAGCCTGCAGATCAATTTCTCCAGAATCCAGCTCCAGATGAGTCTAGCCAAGCTGCAGCCCATCAACTGACTCCCGAGCCAGTTCAAACCCAGCATACAAACTACAATCCTCAGCCGTTCGAGCCAGTTCAACCCACTCAAACAGTCGCAACACCAGTATCGCCACCTCCTGTGTATCAACCATCTCAGCCACCCCTACCACCGTCGCCCTCCGCCTTCAACAGTGAAGCCATGATGGCTGTGCCCAAGCCCTTGCCCGAAGAAATTGTCGTCGAGTGGGAGGCTATGAGCCGCCCGCACAAAAAGCGCAACCGACAGTACTACACCACGGTCGCCGCCATCGTCATCCTCCTGTCACTGATCTTGTTCTTTGCCGGTCAGTTGCTACCCATTGCCGTGGTGATTGCATTTGCTTTCCTAGTCTATGTCCTGGAAATGGTGCCACCCTCAATCGTGCGCCACGCCATTACTACCTATGGCTTACGGATTGAAGGAAATCTCTATTATTGGGATGAGATTGGCCGATTCTGGTTTACCCAGCGTCATAACTTGCCGGTACTACATTTTGAGATTGCTCGGTTTCCTAATCGCTTGACGATTCTGATTGGTGATTTACCTGAGCCAGAATTGACTGAACTTTTATCAGAAATGTTGGTTAATGAACAGCCAGCACCTACTTATTTTGAGAAAGCAGCCGCCTGGCTAGAGCGGACAATTCCTCTCGACACGGATGACAAGCCTCAAGCTACTGCCGCATCAGTGCCACCAATCCCTGAACCAGCGCCACCTACAACCTAGCTCGCACTCTTTACTTATACTGTCCTCCAGACTAAAATACGATGTCATGCACCCGTAGCTCAGCTGGATAGAGCAACAGATTGCGGATCTGTAGGTCGTGCGTTCGAATCGCGCCGGGTGCACTTTGATAAAGCATGAAACTCCTTTTCCCTCACAAGCCCATGACGTTGAAAAATAAAGCAGGAAGGGTCGCATAGTGGCTATTGCACCGGTTTCGAAAACCGGCGTCTTCACCGACTCGCGGGTTCGAGTCCCGCCCCTTCCGCAGTGAGCTACAAAGCCTGCTAAAATCTAACTCATGACCAAGTCCCCAATCACCCCATCACACCTCTCTAAAGGTCACTGTCTGCCCTGCGAAGGCGGTGTCGCGCCACTGACCAATACTGAAGAAGACTTGTATCACAGCTCAGTGGAGCATTGGGACATTGAACGCAGTCAAACGCCCCATGTGTTAACCAGGACAATTAAAGCCAAGAACTTTAAAGATGTTATCTCACTGGTCAATGTCATTGCCGAGCTGGCTGAAGCAGAAGGTCACCATCCCGACCTCAACCTTCACGACTATAAACAACTAACAATTACACTCTCTACTCATGCCATCAACGGCTTAAGTCTAAACGACTTTATTTTGGCTGCAAAAATTGACGAAGTTGTCTCTCAAGCCAATTACTGAAGATATACGGTCTTCCAGACTTACCGGTGACCACCTCGCTTTGCAGTGTATGATTAATTTGTAATGCAACAAAATGAGAATAGTGGTATAACCAGAAGAAATTTTTTGAAGTTCGGTTTTTTAGCGGCCGGTGGTGTTGTCTTAGCCGAGTTACCACCAGAGACAGAACAGTCACTCTATCACACTATCGAGCTGGAAAATGCCAATATCGTGTTGGCATATGAGAATCATAATGTCGGTACTGACACTAACTCAGTCCCAGACACTTTTGATGTGCTGATTCTTGAAGGTGTTCAAAGAATGACAGATGTTGATCAATTTGAAGCAGTGGACAATCCTAACGGTAAAACTCAAGTCACCTTTGATCTGGTAAATGTCCCCAATGAGTTGCGTCAAAAAATGAATCCTCAATCACTTTTTATCGCTGATTTTGCCGTCACAGACCCCGATCATTTTGCAGTATTTCTCACATCTTTGGGCGAACAGTTTCAACAGAGCTGAGCAGTGATTGCGCATGCCTTGTTGAAGGCTAGTGAAATTGAAGTCAAAAACCCAGAAACTGAGGTAGAGCCAGTTGCACAAGAAGTACCTCCTCAGACAACTCGTAGAAAAGTACTGTCAGGAATCTGGAAAGTCCTAGTTGGTTTTCAAGCGGTTCGGATAGGAGTTCATTTTGCTAATTCCTTGTCCTCAGCGCAACCCACAACTAATCAATCTCTTCATCGAATTATAAATAGAGTAGATGGATTGATGTCACACACCAATCCATTTTCTACCTTAGTTTTTTATCGCAACTTGCTCTGGGCGATTAAAATACTGCACTTCGCTCAGGTGAAAAAAGATCAAGGCACCTTTGATCATAAGCCCACATTTGTATTTAAGCTTGGCGCTTCACATTCGGGAATTGAGGATTTCTTGTACTTAGGGACTGACATGTGTCTAGAAATTCTCCGGCATTGCTCACCACAAATTTTGCAACACCTGATTGAATTAAATGGCAATGCTGGTTTATTAGCCAGTGGTTTATGTCTGGATCAAGAACCTCCCGAGGATCAAACTTTAAGGCAAAAGTACTTGAAGTATCCCAAGCTGGAGCAGGTATTAACTGAAGTGACTCAGCCATCGAGCTAGTCGATAGAGATGTTCTCAATTGCTGCTAGCTGTTCCGTCGTGTTTACGCCACTGCCCACTGCGGCTAATGGCACTTCGTAACAGGCTACCGTTTTTTGAGTGGCAACAGCCATACCGATAATATCGGTTACATAATACTCACCGGTGGTTACCGAAGGCTCCAGCTGATGAATAGCTTGAGTTAAAAACTCATACTCAGAGCAGTAAAAGCCAGCGTTGAGCAAGGTCACTTGGCGTTCTTCAGGACTGGCGTCTTTTTGTTCAATGATGGCTTGCACAGCCCCTTCTTCATTGGTAATGATTCTCCCGCAAGCTAAGGCATCAGGTTGATCAAATCGAGCGGCAACCAAGGTGACCGTGGCTTGCATTGCCTGATGTTTGGCGATGATTTTTTGCATGAGGTCAGGCGTGTAATGCATCAAGTGATCGCCGTACTGAACCAGCGGCTTACCTCGCAGTAACGAAGCAGTTTTATTTCGATCTGACACTTTAAAGCGTGTCGCTTTACCAGCTGTCAAAATAATACCTACAGTTGTTGTTTCATGCATCTTCAAAATTGTACAAGCTTAGTCGGTGAGGTAAGGGAGCATGATGAGAGGTTCTCTGATCACAAAACTGGAAAACTATCAAGATAAGGGAGAAATATCCTACTTTAGCTTACTGACAATCAATACTTTTACCATAATTTTGGGCAATTAGTGCTTGATGCGACAATGTCGCATATGATATAGTCAATTTATAATAAGTAATGGTTAAACTGCTATGAGCTCAACTTTTATCACCGACAATATTCAGTCAAAAATGATGTTCAAGAACATGCCTAATTTAGGCAAATACTTAAAGTGGTTAGTACTAGGAGCTATAATTATTTTTATTCTTATAGCAGTCCTGTTGATTGGGTTAGCCATTGTGGCATTTCAGTTTATTCTTAACGCATCTACTGGTCAGCTTCCAGCTATTGGCCAGGAGGGCAGCTCTCTTTTTCAACAGGCAACGTCTTGGTTTGGTGCATTTTTCCCCGCGGAACAGCTCCAGCTGGAAGGAATTATGCAGAAAGTCGATGGAGTTCAGCAAGTTATTCAAGAACCAAACATTGAAACCGCTGAGTAGACTTTTATAGTATTTGACATACATGCAGACAGTTTCTTTGAATCCAACAGTGCTACTGAAAAATGCTCACTTGAAGGTGACCAGAGCTCGTCAAGAATTACTTGCCAATTTCAATGAGTTTGACCGCCCTTTTACCGCCGATGATGTGTGTTCCAAGCTACAGGTAAGCGGTGGAGGAGTGCATCGAGCCACAGTGTACAGAGATATGTCCACTTTCGCCCGCAGTGGAATATTAAAAGAGCTGAGCATTCATGGGACGAAAGCTCATTATTACGAACTAGTAGACGGTACCCATCATCACCACTTCGTGTGTAAAAATTGCATTAGTATCACAGCGATCCTATCAGAAAAAGTAGAGACTACTTTAGAAAAATTTGAACACGAACTCACCCAACAGGAACTGAAAGTGGAGTATCACAGTCTGAAATTTTATGGATTGTGTGCTCGCTGTGCAAAGTAAAATGAATATATTTCTTGATGATAATGATCGGCATACAAATCTTGTTGGACTTGATTCACTGATGAAAGAAAATGATATCAATTATGTGCGTCAGATTCCAACTATTGATATCAACCAAATCGGTCAGCTGATCAATCAGGGTGTTCATCACAGAGTATATGAGTACGGCAGGGATGAGGTACTAAAGGTTCCCCGGCGCCGGTTCAACTTCCTTTACTCAAACAGATCTCATTTGGAAGCTGATCTGAAGCTGATAAACTCTTACTTCCCTGAATTAGCAGTTTCGACAGTCGTCCATTCATCCAAGAGTCATCAGCACCACTGTATGATTCAAGAGAAAGTGAAGGTGTATACCTTGATAGATCCAGTTTCATTTAGAGAGGTGGGGGACGATTTTACTAATTTGCTTCAGAAAAATAAGCAGTTGGAGATCAACCATTGTTGCTCCCTCGATCTGCTCGGGGGGCAGGGTTTACTGTCCTGCATTCGCTATTTCTTGGGTCATAAGGAGCTTCCGTATTTTTCCAATACCGTTCTAGTCAAGAAAAATGGCAGGTTTAAATTAAGAGTGATTGACACAGAGTTACTGCGGTTATCATTAACTAGTCTCACATTCACGGGGATCTTAAGCTATGTTTCTAGTCACTGTTCTTTAGTAGCTACCAACATATGTTTGAACAGCTTTTATTTAAGAGCTAGGCATTAACCTGAGTCTGGTATCGCTATTATCATTTTCTTGCCCCCAAAACTGAGTGCAGATGATATGCTTAGAAGCTTATGATTGATCAACTTCTTGCATTCTTAGTCAGCCTACCTTTGAACTTGCTAGTGATAGTGGGCTCGTTTCTTGAGGAAATTATCGCACCAATTCCTTCACCTTTCGTCATGACTACAGCGGCGCTATCAGGCATGCAGATGAACTTTACCTTTGTAGATTTTTTGATTTTGGCCACTATTGGTGCAGTAGGTAAAACCGTTGCCTCAGTCATCATCTATGTCCTGGCGGATAAAACTGAAGATCTCCTCTCCACTAAAATTGGTCGCATGAGTGGCATTTCACATACGCAGATTGAACAACTAGGGAAGTTGCTTAGTCACGGTTGGTGGGACGATATAATTTTATTTTTGCTCAGGTCCGCACCTTTTATTCCCTCGATCTTAATCTCGGTGGGGGCGGGTGTATTAAAGCTCAATCTTAAAACCTATATTCTCACTACATTTTTAGGCACCATCGTCCGCAATGGATTTTACCTATTTGTAGGAATTTATGGTATAGAACAACTCATGCTGCTGTGGAGATCTAATTCATGGCTGTTGTTGGTACTGTTAATTGTTGGCCTGATAGCTGCATTTGCAGGATATCTGAAGTTTAAAGATCGCCTCAGCGATCACATCTTACAACTAAAAAAAGCCCCCCTTCCAAAAAATCAGAAGAGGGGAAGTTGAAGTGAAAGCTGCTACCGCAAAACTTTCACCTCTCTTTTTTTGCCGCGTCTAAAAAATCCTTTTTTCCCATATTGCTCCGGCATAGCCGGAGGCAGGTGAGGGTCCAATGCTTTGACCAGAAGGATCTTCCCGCGTCTTTTGCTCATTTCCACTCATTGTTTTAATAGGGCGAATAAACAAACATACCAGGCGGCACACCTGGCACAGTTGGGGATTATAGCAAAATTGACAAAATTAGCGAGTTATAATAGTTCCATACTTCACCTCAGTTCCTCGAGTTTACATCACAAGAAAAACCAGCTAAGCTCACACCATGAAATCATCAACTCCCACCGCTTTAATCACTGGAGCCAGCAGTGGCATTGGTCTTGAGTTAGCTAGGCTGATGGCGGCAGACGGTTATAACTTGGTCATCATTGCTAGAGATCAAGAAAAACTTGATCTAATTGGCGATGAGCTGAGTGAAAAGTATCAAATCGAGATCAAAACTATTGCCGCCGATTTAGCCGAGCTCCGAGCAATCTCTACCATTTGGCAACATCTGAAGAAAAGTCAGATTACGATAGATACGCTAATCAACAATGCGGGCTTTGGCGATTTTGGAGAGTTTGCCGATAGTGACTGGCCCAGAATTCAACAGATGATGGAGCTAAATATGGTTGCCTTAACCCATCTGTCCAGGCTGGCCGCGCCGGGAATGATCGAAAGGAAGCAAGGAAGAATCCTCAATGTTGCCTCTCTAGCTAGCTTTTTACCCGGACCACTCATGGCTGTCTACTACGCTACCAAAGCCTATGTTTTATCCTTCTCAGTGGCGCTGGCCAATGAGCTGGAGCCACATGGAGTAATCGTCAGTACGCTCTGTCCTGGTGCCACTGCGACCAACTTTAGTCAGGCCGCTAACTTAAGCGACTCTAAGCTGTTCAAAAACAGTGAGTTAATGTCGGCGTCCGAAGTGGCCAAGGTTGGATATGAGGGACTTAAACAAGGAAAACTAGTCATTATTCCTGGAGCACGGAACTCATTTTTAGCAGCCGCTAGCCGGATGGCACCACTGAAGCTGGCGGCCAAGATCGGGCGAAGTGTTCAAGAACGAGACAACTAACTCAACGCTAAAGCCGCGACGGTGGGAGATTGATGCTGTCCGAGGTGGTGCGGTAATTTTGATGGTGGGCTACCATTTTTTATTTAATCTTTATTGGTTTAACTTGATAGGTGAGTGGTTTACTCACCCACTTATTTCCTTTATGGCCCGGTGTGTGGCTGGCACTTTTTTGCTGTTAGTGGGGGTGAGCGTGCATCTTAGCTCTCAGTTCTTATCACCTGAAGAGTTTGCTGCTAAAAACACTCGCCGCGGAGCGGTTATCTTAGGTCTGGGACTGATACTTACCGCCATTAGCTGGTTGGCTTTTCCTAGTCAAACTATCTGGTTTGGTATTCTACATTTGATCGGAGTTTCTTTGCTTTTGAGTCCTTGGTGGCTGAAGTTGAAAGGTTACTCAATACCTGTTACCTTAGTACTTTTTGGTGGAGGAGCGTGGCTGATGACTCGGTCATGGAACTTTAGCTGGTTGCTACCTTTTGGCTTTATGCCTGAGGCGTTTCAAAGTTTGGATTACTTCCCGCTCCTGCCTTGGCTGGGACTGGTGCTACTAGGATCAGCTTTGGGCAGGTATCTGTATCTGGAAGCTGGACGGCGACGGTTTGAGCTACCAGACTTTGGTAGTAATCCTTCACTTAAAGTGCTGCAAATGATTGGCAGAAACTCTTTGGCCATCTATGTGCTGCATCAGCCGATTTTGTGGCTAGTGGTGTGGATGTTTGCTGCGGTCAAAGGCTGGCTTTTTTAATTGGTGCAGCTTTGATCACTAAACGTTTAGTATTAAGGAAGCCGGCGTTGGTAAACAAAATCAGGACTTCTTGGTCGGTAGACTCAAAAACAGTGGTGTCACTAGTGCTGATTACCTTGGTTTCACGGACCAAATACGGATGGTCCTTGCCCTCACTGGTTTTAACCGTGATCATGTCACCGACTTTCACAAACTTAAGCGCGGCCACATTTTCAGTTTTATTGAAGCCATAGATAATGATATTACCGGCTTCGGTGGGACGAGCAGAAGTAATTTGATACGCTGCCCCTTGAAGAGGTGAGTTCCAGTTTTTTCCTTGAATCTTGGCAGAATATAAATTGAACTCTAGCTTGACGCTAGGAATGGTGACCTGAGCTGGAAGTGCTGACCGTGATGCACTTGTCTGAAATGGATTAGGTGGTACTTCAAATGATAAAAGTGTGCTTTCGTAGTGCGCATACCCGATTCCCGCTGCAAAAATACTCAAAATCAAGACCACTGTGCCCATCGACCAGACCCATGGCAGTGAGAGTCCGAACTTCTTTTTTTTAAGAGTGAGAGTTGAAGGTAATCCGAAAAGAGGATCACTGCTTTTAAGTGGAGTGCGATAAGAGGAGTTTGTGACACCAGTCTTTTTTCTGACTTTAGGACGAGGGGCAGGCGCTGGTCTGGGTTTGAGGTTAGCCATACGACGCTGGCTTGATTCTAACAAAGCACATCAGCAATGTGGAGCTCAATTTTGCTTTGAAAGAGACCCAAAATAATGTGAGATAATAGGGCATGTCAATTTCTAGACCGATAGTCTTAGCCACTCAATCCCTCCAACGTCAGGAGTTATTTGCGACGCTGGAACTTCCATTCCTGATTGAGCCATCCGATATTGATGAACTGGCGATTGATGATACAGATCACATCGTGAGAGCTCGCCTCGTAGCTGAGGGTAAAGCCCAAGTTGCGGCCCAGAAACATCCGAACTCAATTGTGATCGCCGCTGATACTTTTCTGCTCCTTCATGACGAACGATTAGAGAAACCGCTGACTAAAGATGAAGGCAAAGTCATGCTGCAAAAGTTATCCGGTAAGATGGCATTATGTTTATCCGGCTGGGCATACTTTGATTTGTTTAAAAATGAGTATAAAAGTGGCACGGTAGTGACAGAAGTAACTTTTCGGCCGTTGAGCTTGGCAGAAATAGAGCACTATGTAGCCACCCAGCCAGTCACAAAATGGTCGGGGAGCTTTTCCACCAGCCACTCAGCGGGAATTGCATTGATAGCTCGGATCAATGGCTCACTCAATGGCGTCATGGGCTTGCCGCTGGAAGAAATAGTCCCACTGCTCATGGCATCTGGTGTGCTCTAGGATCTAAGCTATAATTGGCCAGTCTCAACCACGAAAAAAGAGAAACAAGGAAGCGTCGCATAGTGGTTAGTGCAACAGGTTGCTAACCTGTGTCACCGAAAGGTGACTCGTGGGTTCGAATCCCACCGCTTCCGCCAGATTTCGGTTCAGCATAGCTGAAACCGTAAATCTGGGTGGGTTAGCTGAGAGATTTTCCGCAGGATAGCCCGCCGGCAAGCGAGCGTCAGTAGACGTGAGCCTGCCTAGTGCCGCGCAGCGGCCACCGCTTCCGCATAAAGTCTTCGGTTGCTCCAAGACCCGTCTACTATGCTCGATTAGCTTGGTGTGGCTTGCTAAAAAAGAGCAGAAAACCCTCAGTATCCCAAACATAGCCTGTAATGTAGAAAATCGCCGAAAAGACCCTCAAGGTATTTGCGCTCGGTTCTAAGCTTTTGGGGGAAAGAGCCATTTCTAGCCCTAATTTAGTGAAATATCTTCGTTCGAATCCTGTTCTTTTAAAGAAATGATCTACTTTGAGAGTTTATTGGAGATTAAGTTGTCTGTCTCTCAGGCTAAATTTTGAGTTCACACCTTTGAGGATTTTGAGTCGTTCTTCCGGTGTTCCAAATTGGAGAACGTGGAGGAGATATTCTTTGAGCATCTCAGTGTGTGTTTCAGTATATTCTCTTGGGTTTTGGTCACCTGTATTATGAGGAGTAATTTCAACTTGAGGTATATATTCACTAATTACGTTTGCTTTGAAATGCTGTAATCGTTTCACTTCTACTTCGAACTCCTGCATTAGGTATGAAGTATTCAGTTTGATTTTTGGGAGATAACCGATAAGCTGTTTAATCAACTCTTGCTCGGTAATGTAGGGTTCAGGGCAGTCGTATTTTTTAATCCGATTACAATGATAATAAATGTGAGAATTGATGATATTTGCTTTTGTTCTTCGATATTTAAGTTCAGCAGTCACACTTCCACCGCATGATCCACAGATACATATTTTCTTGAACGGAAACAATTGCTTGTTCCATTGCCTCGGTGCAACTTGAAGTTGAATCTGAACTCTTTCAAATAATGCTTTTGTGATGAGCGGTTCATATGTCCCTTTGTACCATATGTTTCCGTACTGAAATTCGCCGTAGTAAAAGGCATTTTGGAGAGCAACATAGATTTTACTTAGAGGCATCTTGCACCCGCTTTTTGTAGTGAATCCAATATCGTCTAACCATTTCTTTACCATTCGCCCCGAGAAGCCTTGATCCGCAACTTTATGAAATATCTGTTTAATGATTGGAGCTCGTTCAGGATCAAGTTCAACCGTTGAGATGCGATTTACCTTCAACACATTCCGATAGCCAATTGGTGCAACTCCTGGTCTGATCCCAATCTGGCATTTGTTCCGTAGTCCTCGTTTAACATTAACCCCTCGATTATCATTCTCCAGCTTTGCTTGTGAGCAGAGAATCATGAGAAGGAATTTTTCATTGGGATTGTCAGTAAAAGATTGGGAGTAGGTTTTGATATGAGTCAGCTTTCCCTGATCCATTAAATCAACGATTCGTCCCAAGTCTCCAGCGTTTCGAGATAATCGATCAGGAGCCCATGTGAGGATGCTGTTGTATCTTCCTTCGATAACTCCACGGAGCAGATTGTTAAACTCTGGTCGCTGTCCTGATTCTTTGGCTGAATGGCTTTCTGTAATTGTTTCGGTAATATCGAGTCTCTCTCGCTTAGCAAGAAGTTGCATTTCTCTGAGCTGACCATCAATGGACATTGCTTGTCGCTCATCCGATTCGCTCGATTTGCGGGCGTATAAGCAGTATTTTAGCCTGGTATTATCCTTCATCAGGACACAAGGTACCGGGAAGGGGCGAGGAAGTCCAGATGCAAGAAAATTCATTTTTGCAGCTCTAGTTGGTGTATTACCCTTGTTAATTTATATGTATTTCCATGTTTTAACATTCCAAGATATGAAGCCACTGATTCTTTTGTTCGTTTATGTTTTAAGTTTCTAAACATTCTCCGTTTGGTTGTTGTCCTTAATACCCGATGATAGGGGAAATGAATCCACCCTAAGAAATCAATTCCGGATGTAATTGGTTTGATAAAGAGTTTTTTTGGGTGCAAGGTTAACTTTAATTTTGTCTCCAAATAATCAGAAATTTTTGGGACGAGATTTTCTAAATATTGCCTGTCTTGGTGCAAGATTACAAAATCGTCTGCATAACGAATGTAGAAATGTACTTTTAGCTCCCGTTTCATAAATTGATCAAATTCGTTCATATATACATTGATGAGAAGCTGACTTGTCACATTACCAAGTGGAAGGCCAATATCAGTTGCGTTCCCTGTGTAGAAGCTATCTATAATCTGATTTAGCAACCAAAGTATATTCTTATCCGAAATGTGATTGCGTAAAATTTCTTTCAAAACGCCATGATCTATATTCGCAAAAAACTTTTGTATATCGCCCTTTAGTACCCAAGCTGCTTGTGTATTGTTTTGTGAAGCTTTTCTTCCAAAGGCCTGAAATCTCCTCATCGCGCGATGGGTTCCTTTGTCATTTCTACATGAGTAGGAATCGTAAATAAACTTTTTATCAAAATATGGATATAGAACTTTATAGACAGCATGGTGAATAATCCTATCCCGCACTTTTGCTTTATGAATGTCTCGGGGTTTTGGGTCATTAATCTTAAAGGCGTAATATAATCCATGTCTGTAGCTTTTTGTTTCAAGTTCTTTTTGAAGACTCAATATATTGTCCATAAAATGGATTGAAAACTTATTTATATCTTTCCGTTTCCTTTTACCACATAAAAATTCCTGCCATGACAGCAACAGGTTCTCAAGAGAGATGATACTATTGTAGGTACTATGACATCTCCCATTTCTGGCCTGAGTAATACTTCGATTCTGAATCGAATCAAAGATGGATATTTGATTTGGATGAATATTGTTCCGCATATTCCTAAAACAGCTCGTTATACGATCGGTACTCGTATAGAAAATAAATTTCTTAACCTTTTAGAACTTGCGTATGCGGCTTACTTTATTGAGAAAGAGAAGAAGGAAGAAAAAATATCAATGTGTATTTTTGAGTTGGATATTCTTAAATTTCTTATTTCCACTTCATGGGAGGCAAAATGTATATCTCATAAGCAATATGAGGAAATCGCAGTTAATCTTGATGAGGTTGGTAAGATGTTGTGGGGTTGGAAGAAAAGTTTGGACCCAAACAAGAAAAACCGCGCTAGGTAAGCGCGGAAAAGATTACACTTTCGGAGACTGAAGACAAACTCGTTGTTAGGATTCCACTTGTTGTCAGGTTTCGCCCAATTGTCGTTCAACCACAGACCATCCTCACCCCGTGCCAGATCGAAGACATTAGGATTGCCATCCGAGTCGGTATTGTATGACTTGCCATCTTATGCCACTGCTTGCTTAGTCACCAAATAATGAAGAAGCAGAGCTGTATTTTATTTGTGATATAAAATCACTGAGCAAATCACACCAAGTTTCTTCTTTTTTATGACATCGTGTATATCGCTCC
>Ga0163154_10007934_pt1 | contig 12515 bp, 13 predicted proteins | sample OliLakLV19MP9P1_FD_148649 | JGI IMG/M metagenome (GOLD analysis project Ga0163154, IMG submission 148649) | Freshwater microbial mat bacterial communities from Lake Vanda, McMurdo Dry Valleys, Antarctica - Oligotrophic Lake LV.19.MP9.P1 | ecosystem: Environmental > Aquatic > Freshwater > Lake >... | reverse complement strand
GCTACGAAACGCACATCGGGTGTGCGTTACTACGGACGCAGATACTACGATCCCAGAAATGGTCGCTTCGTGGGCAGGGATCCGATTGAGGAGGAGGGAGGGCTGAATTTGTATGGGTTTGTTCGGAATAACCCGATGAATGCGTGGGACGACCTGGGAATGGAGACGTTCTTAATGTGCGAGCCCTACTATGATGATAATGGGAACATGCTGGGCACCCGCATGGTTGAACATGACGAACCAGTCGTTCCAAGCGGAAGGGCTCGGGGTGACGATCGAATCGAGACGCAGTTTGGCTATCTCTCCGCCCAGTATTTCCAATCGTGGGGGGTGGCGAATGGCTGGCGCACAGGAGACCTGACGAATCCCTTCAATGCACTGAGTGAGGTGGCAAATGCAGGCGCTCTTTATCCTGACGGAACACCGATTGATTTTGGCGATTTTGGAGATGTGACGATTAGGGAAGATGAGCTTTCGGCAGACGCATTGAGAAATCTTGTGATGTCCGGGGATATGTTTGCATCCAGCGGCAGCCCTCGAATGCCGGTGCCAAATGGACCAAATCCGAGTGTTCGCCTAGACCGGGGGATTTGGGCGACGATACGTCCACCAACATCTACCGCGCGTCCCGGTCCTGCACCGAGTGATCTGCAGATAAGTGCTGTTGGAGCGAGCCCAGCGCGGGTCATTCGTATTTCTGTTCCGACGACGATGCCGGGAATCTGGACTGAGATGGCTTACGTCAGCACTCCCAATGGCTGGGTGCCACTTTACGCCCCTTCCGGCGGTTCCGTAGGGATTCGACCCAACGGGGTCGATGTTCACTCTTTCTATCCGAACGGTTCTAACGCGTTTCGTATCAATCCGCAGGGACATCTCGGCAATCCCACACCGCACATGCATGCGCATTTACCGGGAACCGGTCCTGGACCACGGCCCCCGGCGCAAGGGCCATCGCTCGACACAAATGGGAATGTGGTTCCCCCCAACAGCCCGGCCGCACATTGGCCACTACCGCCTCCATGAGTCCTGAAGAACTCATCAGTTCCATCTATCTCGGAGATAGATCATGCAAAGGAATCTTGCTCTACACTCTGCCTTCTCGCGTGGAGCTGTGGATCGATTGCATATCGCGGATCCGTGATCCGTCTGGCAATTGGAACTTCTACACGGAGGAGGACCTCGTCGATGGCCGAATAGTGTTCACGGGGGTTGAGGGCTTTAGTATGGAGCCTACGGGCTGGATACCGAATGACTTCATTGAATCACTGCGGCTGGTTCGACGCTTGGAAAGTGGCTTGTCCGAGTTCGAGTTTGTTGTCGGCGCTGTGGACTGTGAGAAAAAATCTGAGCTGGTGAAAATCCGGATTTTTGCGCGAGTCATTGAATTAGTTGAAGGCCCTCCGGTCGACCGCCCCTCTAACAGCGAGGACAAGCCGAAGACGTCGGGTTTCGACTCTTGACAGAGTGACGCGAACGGGGACGGCACCGATCTCGCTGAAGCAGCGGCACGTCTCGCACCAGCCCTGCGCCGAGCCTCTGGTCTGTCACGAGCCCTGCTTCCTCCTTCCGCTCCGTTGTCGCTCGGTCCGCTGGAGTGCGGTCGGGCCGGGCGGCGGCGTGCGCGGCAGGAGTGCCGCGCTGAGCGCGACGGGCATGGAGCTCGCCATCGCCCGCGTTCTCCCGCGTAACCGGGATCACGTCAGGCGCCCGCCGTGGAGTGCCCCGGCCCTCCGCGGCGCCCATCGTGCTTCCACGAGCGCCTCAACCGCCGCAAAACGGCGGGTCGGCGTCGCGCTGCACCCGCTTTGCGGGTTCCGGCCCTCGGTTCCGCTCCCGTCGGTCGCTTCAGGGGGGGCCGCATGGTCCCCCGCTCGCCGAGTCCGCGGGCTCGCCCCGAGGAGTCGGGGCGTTGGGCCGCCCGCGGCCCGAATCCACCGCTGCGCTCCTCTCCTTTGCTGTCGTTGCGCGTCGCTCGGTCGCCTCCACGTTCGCTGCCGCCACCACTCCATCCCGCAAAGCGGGATTCCACGCGGCCGGCGGCGAACGTTCCGGCGTTGGCCTCCTCGCGAGTCCGCGTGCTTCCCAATTCCGTGTTGAAGCGTTGGATGAGGAATTTCGATTCGGCGAACAAAGTTGTGTCACCGACTCGCGAGGCGGTTGAAGGTCAAATCGGCTTCTCCTTGCTGCGGTTGTTCCGATCGCCTTCCGCACCTTCGAGTGCCGGTAAACTCAGGGCGCAAGAGCCTTCCTTTGGGCTTGGAGCGTGTCGCATGGAGATCCCATTCACGCGGCGACGATTTCCAGCCTCACCTTGCAACCGAGGGCCGCTGCCGTGCGCGAGATCGTAGTGAGTGTGATCGAGGTGTTGTCGTCATCGAGCACGCGGTTTACCGCCGCGCGGCTTGTGCCCAAGGAAGCCGCCAATGCGGACACGCTGATGCCCTTCCGCTTCATCTGTTGGGTCAACGCAGCGGCAATCACCTTCTTGAGAGCGGCGGACTCCACTTGCTCGTAGATGCCTTGCTCGCGAAGAAAGTCGTCAAAGTTACTTCCGACGTGGGGATTTTTTTTGGACTTCACGTTTTCTCCTTTTGGCTAAATCGAGTTCCTGTTCGGGTGTGGCGCGGGTCTTCTTGATGAAGCCATGCAGTAGGACGATCGTCCCGTCCTGCACACAGAAGATCGTGCGTGCGATCCGGGAGGGCAATCGCGAGCGGACTTCCCAGAGGCCATCCCCAAGAAAATCCACCAATGGAAGGCCCAGCGGCCAACCGTACTGAACGGCTTTGATGTCGGTGCCGACCTGCTTGCGTTCGTCTTCCGGGAGCTCCAGCAACCACTGCCGTACGGGCTCGTTGCCAGCGGTGGTGCGGTAGAAGGCGCACGGAATCGGGCGTGGCGACGACATTGCATCTTCGTGTATCAAAAAAGATCCATCGTCAAGAGTCTTTTCGTGCGGCGAGGTACGGCGAGATGCGCCCACTCCGCGCTCGCTTCGAAACGACTCGGGAACAACTCATCGCAAGGGCGCTCGTCGAACCATGGTCTCCAACGGTCCAACGCCGCAATCTCCGAAGGCGCGATCAATAGGGAGGAACCCCGGAGATTTGCCACGGATTTGTCAGCGGACCTGTTTTGGCTTGTTGTTCTCGCTGCCCTTTGTTGCATCTTCCTTCCGGTTCCTCGCTACTTTCAGTGGGTAAACGAGGCGGCGATGCAAGGACCACGAGGGTCATTACGCGTGGAAAGGAGACCCAGCGAGTTGCCCGTGCCCACCCCTGCGCAGGCTCGCACCCCAAAAGACTCCCGCAGTTGAACCGGGCTCCGACCGGGATTGGTCCGCAAGCTCCATTTGGGGCAGCGATGCGAGGTCTGGGGGTGGAGGCGCCTTGTGGGCTGGATTGTTGCCTTGGTTGAGAATTGCCAACTCGAAGCCGCAACCCCCGGACCTCGCATCGCGGTGTTCGCGCTCTGGCGACGGCGACGGCGACTGTCCGGATCCCCTCCAGGCGGAGACGGGACCGGGCGGTCCCGTCGCGGCCTCGCCGAGGCCACCTACAACCGAGCCGGCTTGCAGTCCGGGTTGTCGGCCACGCATTCCCTACGCTCCGATCCATTGAAAACAACGAAGAACCTTCCTTCCTGTTCTAACTCACTATCAATCAACCTAAAGCTCAGTTCCATCAGGCTTTTAGGTTGTTGGACCCGAGGCGATTCGAATCCCTCCCTCCCCGTCTCGAGCCCGCTCGAATCTTCCGCTTACGCCAGCCCGAGCTTTGCGAGCACCTCCGGACCCGGACCCTCGAAGGTCGCGAGGGGCACGTTGCCCACATAGCCCACGTCCAGCATACCTTCTCTGGTCGTGTAGAACCCACCTGCGGTGAGGTCGCGGAAACGTTTGAAGAACCGTGACGGTTCAACCCACTCCGGCTGCTTCACTTCCTCACGGCAGATATCGTCGCAAATCGCGCTTTGCTGACCCTCCTTCAGCTCAATGAATACCCGGCCAAAGCGCGTCTTGGACTCGCCATCGAGCCAGACCAACCCCGATAAGATCCGCTCGCGGTCCCGGTCATGCCCGGGGTACGGGGCGCTGATCCACTCATCGATGAAGTCCTGCACAAGCAGCTCGCCGGCGCTCGGAGAGCGTTCGTCGGCTGGAATGATGACCGAGCAGAGCATGGTCGCGGTCCGGCGCTGATGATCGGTGAACGTCAGCGGCCAGAAGTCCCCCGGCTTGTACTCCTTGATCAGATCGGGATCGGTTCCGTAGCCTTTGCCACCGGACACGGGGGAAGATTGAGCAAAGGTCGCGCGGTCAATCACCATGACGGTGGCAGTGCCCGCCAGCATCCACTTGATGGCTGCCCGACGATCGAGGCGTCCGGAAAGAGGAGAGTTCATATCAAAGATTTCCTTTGCGCATTTCCTCGAGCATGTAGTCGGCGGAGCGCCAGGCCAGGGCCATGATGGTCAGGGTGGGATTCTTGTCGGCGTTCGAGCAGAACGGGGCGCCATCCGTGAGAAACAGGTTCTTCACATCCCACGTCTGACACCACTGATTGGTCACCGAATTGCGCGCCGTGGAACCCATGATCGCGCCGCCCACCTCGTGAATGATGCTGCCGCCGGGCTCGATGGCCTTGCTCCCGTCCTTCTCCGGGGCGCTGCGGACCCGCCCACCCATCGCCGAGATCAGATCGGCGAAGGTCTGCTGCATGTGCGCCGCCTGCCGGTTCTCATGCTCCGACCACTTCCAATGAAAACGGAGCACGGGAATTCCCCATTTGTCCCTCACCACCGGATCGATCTCGCAGAAGGAGTCCTCGTTCGGAATCATTTCCCCGCGGCCAGCGTAACCGATGAAGGAACCGTAGTAGCGGCGTGCATCCTCCTTGAAGGCGCGCCCGTACCTGCCGCCGTTGATCCAGTCGAGCGGGCTGAACGTGCCCATGCCGGGCATCTGCCGGCCGGAGGTGAACTCGATGTGGTATCCGCGGGCGAAACCAAGCTTGCCCGCGTGCTGTTCGCGATAGAGCCACCACGGCACGTACACGTGGCCACCACCGGCGCCATCCTCGTTGTGCGCCGGCAGGTTTTCCAACGCCGGAATCTGTCCGGAGAGACGCGCCCCGACCGTATCCATAATATACTTTCCCACCTTGCCGCTCGAATTGGCAACGCCGTTGGGATAACGCGCCGACTTCGAGTTGAGCAGCACCCGCACCGATTCGCAGGCGCTCGCCGAAAGCACGACAATCCGGGCTTTGACCTGCATCTCCTGGCGTGACTTGCGCTCGATGAATTTCACCCCGGTCGCCTTGCCCGCGTCACTCATGATCAACTCGCTGACCATCGCATCGGAAAGGATGTCGAGATTGCCGGTGGCCAGCGCCGGCGGCAGATGGACCGTGGTCGACTGGTAGTTCGCCTTGATCGAGCAGCCGCGACCGCAGGGAGTGGCCCAGAAGCAGGCCGCACGTTCATCCATCGCCTGCGCCAGAATGCTTTGGGCCCGCGGATTGCGCGGGTGTAATTTCGCCGGAATCGTCTTTGAATCGAGTCGGGTACTCAACACCGCCCGGTGGATCGGAATCACCGGCAATCCCAGTTTCCGGCCATGGTGCCGAGTAAACACTTCTCCCGCGCGCGCCTTTGGCGGAGGCTGCAGGACCCCGGGAGACGAGTTCGGAGTGTTCTCCAGCCCTTCATTGCTCCCATAAACACCGATGAGCATCTCAACGCGGTCGTAATACTCCGCGAGGTCCTCGTAGTTGATCGGCCAGTCGAATCCCAAGCCATCGCGGCTGTAGGGTTTGAAATCGTAAGGTCCGTTGCGGAGCGAGATCCGACCCCAGTGATTGGTCCTGCCCCCCAGCATCCGCGATCTCCACCACTCGAACTTTCGACCCGGCTCGGAAGAAGCGTTCGTATAGGGCTCGCCGGGCACCTGCCAGCCACCGTCAACCGTCGCATCGTAGAAACCAAACGGTTTGTCGGGAGTGCTCGCGCCGCGCAGGGGCGCTCGAAAATTCTCCTGAAACATCGGTGTCTCCGAGGCGGGATCGTAATTCCGTCCGGCCTCGAGCATGAGCACCTTCACTCCTTCCATCGCCAGGGTGTAGGCGGTCTGCCCCCCCCCAGCACCGGAACCGACAACAATCACGTCATAATTCGATTTCAGGTCTTTGGCGGAAATGTGGGGCATGGGGATGAGAACCGTGGGTGGATCGGGCGAGGTGGCAGTCAACAAAGATGCCTCCCGGCGGACGGACTGGCATGAAGCAGAACGGAACGTATGAGTCGAGCGCAGCTTCACGCGGCCCGGCAACTCCAAACGTTGCCTTCACATGGCAGAAGTGAGCTCGATCCGCAGTCACGCGCCGTTACCTTCGCATCGCGATGACAAATCCTCCGCGAACGCGTGTGTCCGTCGGCGAACCCCTCAGGAAACGGGTTTGAAGTCCGCGAACGGGACCTCCTCAGTTACAACCGACCACTCCGATCTCTCTCAGGCCGAGGTGCAACCCAAACAAACCACAGGCCCCGAGATTCTTATGCAAGTGGCGCATTTTTCTTAGGATTGTTTTGATTGGGTCGATTCTAAACTCCAGCCGTTCGCACCCAGCCCAGGACAAATACCCATTCATGGCATCTCACCCTGCTTCACATTCTGGAGACCAACACCCCTCATCGGGCTCGGTCTCGCCGACCGACGACGCCAAGGGCGTGCTGATTGTCGATGACGAGAAGCCAATCTGTGCGATGGTGGGGGAAATTCTTTCGTCCAGCGGCTACACGGTCTGGCAGGCGAATTCGGGCCCGAAAGCACTCGAGATCTGGGAAGCCCACGGTTCCGAGATCGGACTCATCCTCCTCGATGTGGTGATGCCCTCCATGGACGGCCTCACCCTCTTGGCGACGCTGCGACGGCAGAAAGTCACCGCCGATATCGTTCTCGTCAGTGGTCGTCTCGATGAAGATACACGCTGGTTGGCCAGCGAGAGTGGCTGTCACTACCTGCCCAAGCCGTTTGAAGTGTCCGAACTCACCCGCTTGACCTTCGAAATACTCGGTCCCGCAAGCTCATCTCCGCCACGCTGAGTCGACCGCAGGGTGCTATGGACGAAAACTTTCTGCTGACGCTCGAGACGCTCTCGTTGAACCGGGAAATCACCCGGGGGGCATCCGCGCGCGGAGTTTTTGCGATCAAGCAACGCCATTCAGGGACCTACCTGAACGTCAACGAGGAGCAATTGTCCACGCTTGAGGCGTTCCGCTCCCCCCAGACGGTTCCGCAGATGCTCAGTCGGGCGATTCACCGTCGGTCCTGCCTCGAACTCAGTGAGTTCTACGAGCTGATCCTCAAAGCGCATCGCGCCGGGGTGTTGACCAACGAAGGCTCGCTCCGGGCTCCCTCAGCTCCAAGCGCCCTGCGCCGGGGTTTCCCCTTTCCCGGTTCCTTGGCGATTGTCTGGGCCAGCGTGGCGCTGGCGGGGCTCGTCGGCGGCATCGCGGTTCGGCCGCCGCAGGCGCTGCCTGGAATCGTGGGGGCCGTGATCGGCTGGGCGCTACTCTGCGTCGCGCTCAGCGCCGGCCATTTTTTCGCCGCCATGGTGCTGCGCACCGCTGGCGCTCAGGTCCTGCGCGCGCGCTTCATTTGGGCGTCTCCGCTGCCCCGTTTTGTGGCCGACCTCAGCGACGCCTGCATGCAGCCCCTGAAAATGAGGCTGGCGGCGGCTCTCATGCCTTCGACGCCCCTGATCTCGGCGGCGGCAGTCGGCTTGGCTCTCTCTGCGGACTGGGCTTTTGTCCCTCTGATCGGTGCGCTGGTCCTGCTCAATCCGCGCGGGCCCGCGATCGAGGCGCTGCGACTTTTCTTCGGCCAGGCACCTCGGCTGGATACGGATCATGAATTTATCTTTTCGAGCAACCGCTGGCCCCGTCGACGGCTTCGCGCATTCCTGCGCTTCGATGACGCCGTCTCGACCGCATGGCACCTGGGATGCAGCCTGGTTTGGATCTGGATGGCCATCCGCGTGATCTACAGCACCGCGGGAGTTCCCCTGCACGATACCTGGGGCCGCCCGGTATTCTGGCAAGGCGTGGCGGCCGTGGTCATCGGTGGGGTCGGACTGGCGGGCTTCATTATCCTGACAACGCTTGCCGCGATCGCCGTCCGCCGCCGCGGTGCCCGCATCTTTGCGCAAACTCGCCGACGCGCACGTCGGTGGCGCGCACCCTCTGCATCGGTCCTCGGCGAAGCTGAATTGCACCAAACGATGGGGCTCAGCCCCCTCTTCCGCACGCTCGACCCGATCGCCCAGGCGGCGGTGGCGGACAACTTCGATCTGGCCCGCCACAAGGCCTGGACTACGCTCGTCACCACCCAACGCTCGCCCGGCCACGTCCTGCTCATCGCGAAAGGCAGCGCTGCCGCTTATCGGAGGCACGCGGACGGGCGAAAGGAGAAGATCCAAACCTTGATCGAAGGCGATCTCATCGGTGCCCAACCTCTGGTCGATCCGGATCAACCGATCTTCGAGGTGGAAAGCCGCACGCCCTTGGTGGCGCTGACGCTGTCCTACGAGGATTTCGAAAACGGCGTCATCAAACGACTGGGTCGCGAGCGGACCCACCGGCTCGCCCACGCCTGTTCGTTTCTGCGTTCACTCCCCCTGTGTTCAGGCTGGCATCTCACCTCCGTCACCCGCCTGGCCGATCTGGCCGAAGCGCGGGTCTTCGAAGTCGGCAGTCGCGTGGTCGGTTTCGGGGATGAACCGTGGACCTTCCACGTTATCTGGGAGGGACAATTTGAACTGAAGCGAAACGGCCGGCTGATCAAACGGCTTGGAAGCGGAGATTTCTTCGGCGAAACGGATCTGCTGCAAAACAGCGCGTCGAACGTGGACGTCATCGCCACGCAAAAAACCCGAGCCCTCTGCGTGCCTCGCACCGAGTTCCTCCGCTTCGTGACCCACAATCATCGCGTGGCCCTGTCCCTTGAGCGCATTGCCTCGGAACGGCTTGGACACGCACTTTTTCCGCTGCAGGCTTCGTTTGAGGTCCGCTGAGGCGGGCTTCAGTTCCCCCGGCAGGGGTTCGTCTGCACCCAAGCGAACCGACGGGGAATTTGCGGCAAGGCACCGAGCTCCCGTGCTCAGGTGGACAACGGTTGCTTAACGTTTACGAAAGATGATTTCACGATTATCGCGACCCTCGTGACCCCTCGATTCGTCCACCAGGCCGAATCGTCGAATCGCCATTGCCTCCCCTTGGCCTGTTCTTCTCGCTAGGTTCCATTCCATGCCCACCTGTTTGAACCTGCTTCGTCTTCTTGCAACCGGGTGCCTGATGACCGTCGCCACCGCCGGTCCCGAAGCCCGCGCCGCTTCGTCACGTGTGCGAGTAGCGCTCCTTCTTCTACTGAGCGCAACGATCCTGGTTTCGGTCGGTCTGGCCGCGCGGAGGCCCAACATCCTCATCGCCATCGCCGACGACTGGTCATTTCCCCACGCCAGCGCTTACGGAATCGGTTGGGTCAGCACCCCCGCTTTCGACCGGGTCGCGCACGAAGGTGTGCTCTTCCTGAACGCCTATACCCCCGTGGCCAAGTGTTCGGCGTCGCGGGCTTCGCTTCTGACCGGCCGGAACCCCTGGCAGCTCGAAGCCGGCTTCACCCACTGGAATTTCTTCCCACCGAAGTACCGGAGTTTCATCGAGGCCCTCGCGGAAGCTGGCTACACCACCGGTTTTACGGGAAAGGGTTGGGCTCCTGGAACCGCACTGACGGTGGATGGATCGCCCCGAGCACTCGTCGGCCGACCCTTCCAGCAAAGGAAGTCCCCGCCTCCGACCTCGGCGATCTCCAACAACGATTACGCGGCCAACTTTCTCGATTTCCTCGAAGCGGCGCCGGCGGACCAACCGTGGTGCTTCTGGTACGGCGGAGCCGAGCCGCATCGCGCCTACGAGGCCGGTTCGGGTGCGGCCAAGGGCGGAAAAACGACCGATGCGATCCGCAACCTCCCCGCCTACTGGCCCGATGTCGAGGCGGTGCGAAATGATCTGCTGGACTACGCCTACGAGGTTGAACACTTCGACACCCATCTCGGACGAATTCTCGCGGAGCTGGAGCGGCGCGGGCAACTGGACACGACCCTGGTCGTGGTCACCTCGGACAATGGCATGCCCTTTCCCCGGGGCAAAGGCCAGTCCTACGACCTTTCCAACCACCTGCCCCTCGCAATCCGCTGGCCGGCCGGGGTTCCTCATCCGGGAAGATCCATCGAGGACTACGTCACCCTGCCAGACTTGGCGCCGACCCTGATGGAGGCGGCGGGGGCCTCTTGGCAAAGCGTGGGCATGGCGCCCACGCCCGGGCGCAGTCTTCTGCCACTCCTGAACAGTGAAAAGGAAGGGCGAATCGATGCCGCACGGGATCATGTCCTCGTCGGTCGCGAGCGCCACGATCCAGGAAGGCCACGTGACCAGGGTTATCCCGTGCGTGGGATCGTCGCAGAGGGGATGCTCTATCTCCGGAACTACGAACCGGACCGGTGGCCCTCGGGAAATCCAGAGACCGGATACCTCGACACCGACTCCAGCCCCACCAAGTCCGCTTTGATCAAGGGCCGCCGTGCGCGCGGTGAAGACCCCCGTTGGTCGATCGTGCTTGGCAAACGCCCGGACGAGGAACTTTACGATCTCGTAAACGACCCAGACTGCGTGGAAAACGTCGTCGGGCACCTCAACTACGCCGCGACCCGGTTCACGCTGGCTGACCGCATGCTTGCGGAATTGAAAGCGCAACTGGACCCACGCGTGAGTGGTCCGATGCCGGACATTTTCGACACCTATCCCTTCGCCAACCCCGACTTTGTCGGTTTTTACGAGCGCTACCAAGCGGGTGAAGCCAACCTTCCCCGCAGCGTCGATCCGAATGACGTCGACCCCCCGTTGAAGGACTGACACCCGACGCGAATCGTGGATGGACCGGGCGAGCTCACCGTCCGCCTCCCTGATTGCCTCGACCACGTGAGGGGTTGCCTTGGCGGGAAAATGACGTTCGGTTGAACCTCTCCATGCCGGATCCCGTCGCCGTCAATTCCATGTTTGCCCGAATCGCCCGTCGCTACGATCTGGCGAATCGGCTGCTCAGCGGCGGAATCGACGTCTGGTGGAGGCGCAGGCTGGTAAAGGCGGTAACCCGGATCCATCCCTCCGCGGTCCTCGACCTGGCAACCGGCAGCGGGGACGTGGCGTTCGCGTTGAGCCGCGAACTGCCGCGCTCCACCGGCATCGTGGGCATGGATTTTTGCCGCCCGATGCTCGACGAAGCCGAAATCAAGAAGGCTGCAGCCGACGGTCGCTACGCCAACGTGGCGTTTCAGCATGGCGATGGCCTTGCCCTTCCCGTGCCAGAGGGGAGTTTTGATGTCGTGACGATCTCGTTCGGGCTCCGAAACATGGCTGATCGCTCGCGCGCGCTGAGCGAAATCAAGCGGGTCCTGCGCCCCCACGGCCGTTTGCTGATCCTTGAATTCTCCCAACCGTACCGCTGGTTCCGACCGCTCTATTTTTTCTACCTGAAACGGATCCTGCCCTGGATCGCGAGATGGATCACGGGCGACCGCGGTGCTTATGATTACCTGTGCGGTTCGGTGGAATCTTTTCCCACGCACCATCAGCTGACGGACGAACTGAAGAACGCACACTTCGGATCCGTGACCACCGATCGACTGACCTTGGGGATCGTCGCGCTCCACGAAGCCGTGAAGCCGGCCCCATCGGTCGGATAAGTCCGGGGCCGAGGGTCCCTCAGGCGAACGATTTGCCGCACCCGCAGGTGCTCTCGGCATTGGGGTTCTTGATCTCGAACCCCTTTCCCTGCAGCCCGTCGTCGAAATCGATGCTCGATCCGTCAAGGTAAGCCAAGCTGCTCGGATCCATCAAGATCGACAACCCTTCGCTCTCCAGAATCTGGTCGTCCGCCTTGGGCAGATCGAAGGACATGCCATACTGAAATCCCGAACAACCGCCCGATTCCACGAAGACTCGCAAACGTTTGTTTTCCGGAGAATCGACTTCCCGAAGCATCGAGCGAACGTGATCGGCGGCACGAGGCGTGAGCGTAATCATGCGCTGATTCTAGGATCGGCAGCGTTCCTGTCAATCGCTCGGGGCCAGATACAGCAGTTTTCGTGCTAGATCCGATTTCGCCTCTTGCCAGTTTGCTCCGTGCCGATTGTTCTGCGGACACGTGCGCGCACCTTCCATGAATGACCACCCGACTTGGGAAATCGCTCAAAACACGATTCCACCCAGGGTTTACGGCGCGATGGGCCTCTGCCCTTCCCAAACCCCATATCCGAGGTGTTCCAGCGCACCCGGAGACACCCTGAAATGTCACGATTCCCTTCGCCGTGTTAGCTCGTCGGCAGGCGGCGAAACGTTGGCGTCCAACTGCTGATCCGATATCATGGCCGGCCCCGGATTCAGTCAGGATCTTC
>Ga0163154_10007927_pt1 | contig 12519 bp, 15 predicted proteins | sample OliLakLV19MP9P1_FD_148649 | JGI IMG/M metagenome (GOLD analysis project Ga0163154, IMG submission 148649) | Freshwater microbial mat bacterial communities from Lake Vanda, McMurdo Dry Valleys, Antarctica - Oligotrophic Lake LV.19.MP9.P1 | ecosystem: Environmental > Aquatic > Freshwater > Lake >... | reverse complement strand
GCGATCGCCCCCAAAGTCATAATTGCTAACTTGTTCATGATTGGATCTCACACCTGACTTAATTTGGATTTATTTGAACTTATTTGAATTAAATCTACAGAAACTATCACTGTCAATTCTGTATATGACATTACATTATTTGTAAGCTTTAAAATCCCATAATTTACGATAATGCTACCTACTATCTAACCCAAGGTAAGGTTTTAAGCCGCTTTGATGACTTAATATCCAAGTTTAGCGGACTAACCTAAGCCTTCCTAAGCTATAAATTTCGATATAAAAGGTTTTTTTAGATAGACTTGTACTATGCATTTATTAAAGTGCATTTATTCAAATTGATGTCACTAAATAAGGTATTCAAAAAATAAGGTATTCAAAGAACTATGAGCAAAGTTATTAAAGGGTTGGTGTTTGTGGTAGATGACAATATTGATACCGATCAGATTATTCCTGCCGAGTATTTAACTTTAGTACCTTCAAAACCTGATGAATACGAGAAGCTAGGAAGTTACGCCATGATTGGGCTGCCCGATCGCTTTGGTAAATTTATGATGGCTGACGCAACTAAAACCCAATATCCAATTATCATTGCTGGGGAAAACTTTGGCTGTGGTTCATCGCGCGAACATGCTCCCATTGCTCTAGGTGCCGCAGGTGTAGAGGTGGTAGTGGCTCAGTCCTATGCTCGCATCTTTTTTAGAAATAGCACAGCCACAGGCGAACTTTATCCGTGGGAATCGATAGACAGACTTTGCGATCGCTTTAGCACTGGACAAACAGCTACCTTAGACTTCGATCAAAATCAAATTACAAATGAGACAACAGGAGAAGTATTTATTTTAAAATCTCTCGGTGAAGTGGCACCCGTGATCGATGCAGGTGGACTTTTTGCCTACGCCCGTCTAACAGGAATGATTCCTGCTAAATCTCTAGATAATCCTTCTAGCTAATTTTTCTAGCTAATTTTTAAAGTAATCGCTCGATCATGAGTCATAAAGGTAATAAATCTAACCTGCCAACTAAAATCTGTATTACCTGTGGATTGCCCTTTACTTGGCGTAAAAAATGGGAAAGATGTTGGGATGAAGTTAAATATTGTAGCGATCGCTGTCGAAGACAAAAGTAATTAGTTCTAATCGAATTGGTAAAGGTTTATGTTTGCTCAAAGAAACTATTCTTATTCAATAACAGAATATTTGGATGCCGAGGTTATTTCTGAAACTCGCCAAGAGTATATTAATGGAGAAATTTTGCCAATGGCAGGAGGAACACCGAATCACAATCGAATTGCTCTAAATGTCGGAAGTATTTTGAACTTTGCCTTAAAAGATCAGTCCTACGATGTCTTTGTCTCAGATCAGCGTTTATAGATCGACCAGATGTAAATCTATACCTATCCTGATATGATGATCGTACAGGGAATGCTTGAATATCAAATACTTCAGGATCAAAAAATTCGCAGAGATACGATTACCAACCCGATCTTGATTGTAGAAGTTCTATCAAAATCAACTCGCAGCTATGACCAAAACGATAAGTTTACCTTCTATCGGACAATTCCTTCATTCCAAGAATATTTGTTAGTCGATCGGTACAACTACCAAATCAATCACTATATCAAAGTTGGGCAGAAAAAATGGACACTTGAAGAATATAACACTTTAGAAGATCGAGTAACTTTCTCTCGTGTACAGGTTTCTATCAGTCTCAAAGATATTTACAACAAAGTTGAACTAAATCCCTCTCTTCAAGCATAGAAAGTTATGAATAAAACCACATCCCTACGATTACCTGAATGGTTGCGCCACTCTAAAACTGGCAGAATTGGCAAGGCAAGCGAGATATCTACAGTGCAAAAGATCATTAAAGAGCGAAATATTCACACTATATGCGAAGAAGGAAGATGTCCGAATCGGGCAGAATGCTATGCCAATAAGACTGCGACATTTTTATTAATGGGAGCAACCTGTACGCGCAATTGTGGATTTTGCCAAGTCGATAAAGGTCATGCGCCGATGCCGTTGGATCGAAGTGAACCGCAAAAAGTAGCCGAAGCGATCGCTCTATTGGGATTAGAGTACGTTGTTTTAACTTCGGTTGCCCGTGATGATTTGCCCGATCAAGGTTCTGTTCATTTTGTGGATGTGATAATTGCCATCCGCGAGCTTAAACCAGAGATTAAAATTGAGGTTTTAACTCCAGACTTTAGAGGCGATCGCAGTTGTATTGAAAAAGTTGTAAGTGCGAATCCTGTTTGCTACAACCACAATATCGAAACGGTGAGGCGGTTACAGGGCGTAGTCAGACGTGGGGCTAAATACGATCGCTCTTTGGGAGTATTACAGACGGTAAAAGAGTTGAATCCGCAAATTATCACCAAATCGGGCTTAATGGTCGGACATGGCGAAACTATTCCTGAAATTAGAGAAACGATGATAGATTTACGGACAGTAGGAATATCACATATTACCATTGGGCAGTATTTGCAACCGAGTTTAGAGCATTTACCCGTGCGGAAGTATTGGACACCAAGTGAATTCGATGAATTGAAAGCGATCGCCCGAGAAATTGGCTTTACTCAGGTCGAATCAGGGGCATTAGTAAGAAGTTCTTATCATGCAGGGCAAAACTCGGAATAGATAGTTTAATGATTATCGTTATGAACTTGAAAGTAGCTTTAATTAGTATTGTGATTCTGGCGATCGCTGCTTCAATCCTCTGGAGCCTATCTCTTACTATTGCTGCTAATTCCCTTTTACACCCTATGCGCGTTCCCATCGATATCCCTCGTCCTGATGGTTATAAAGATGTCACTTTTAAAGTTAAGGATGGAGTAAAAAACAAGATCCAAATCCTGAAGGGATGGGAATGTCAAGCTAAAAATCAGTTTAATAATGGATTAGATTCACCAGAACCAAAACCGAAAGGCACAATTATCTATTTGCATGGTGTAGCTGATAATCGCTTGGCTGGAATTGGTGCTTTAGAAAGGTTTACCGCTAGGGGTTTTAATGTTATTGCCTATGATAGTCGCGCTCACGGTGAATCGGATGGAGAGAATTGTACCTATGGTTATTTTGAGAAAGAAGACCTGCGCGTTGTCATAAGTTCAGTTAGAGATTATCCAATTATCTTAATGGGAAATTCGATGGGAGCCGCCGTCGCACTTCAAGCCCTAGAGCTTCAAGCCGCAGAGAATGATTCGAGAGTTTTAGGCATCATGGCAGCCGAATCTTTTTCAGATTTAAGAACGGTTGTCCGCGATCGCGCTCCAGAGATTTTAAGTGATGATTTTCTCAGAAAAGGATTTAAGGTTGCCGAAGCTAAAAGTGGGTTTATTACTGATGAAGTCAGTCCCGTCAAAGCTGCAAAGGGCATTAGGGCATCGGTTTTATTAATTCATGGGGCTGAAGATCGCGATACTCGACCCGAACATTCACAACAGATATTCGAGGCTTTAAACTCTCCCAAACAAATCATTCTGGTAGAAGGTAAAGGACATAATGAGTCCCTTGATGGTGAGAAGATATGGATTGCGATTGAGGAGTGGGTCGAGGATTTACTATCTGTTCGCGCAGCTATTTAAGAAACGAACATAATTTTTCTAATTTCTGCCATGCTGCCCCGCTATCAATTACTGTTAATGCCAGATTAATGCCTCGATCCCAGCGATCGCACATCCCCGCCACTCGTAGAGCAATACCACTATTTAATGCCAAACAATTTCTCTGGGCGATCGTGCCTTGTCCTTGGAGGACATTTTTTAAGATTTCGGCATTTTCGCTTACAGTTCCGCCTTTAAGATCGCTGAGAGGAGCAAAAGCCAATCCCAATTCTTGAGGGTTGATAGTTTCAATTGTGACTTCGCCATCACTCCGCAAAAAAGCTAAATCGGTAATATCTGCTAAACCCGCCTCATCTATTCCTTCACGGCTATGCAAAACCACGGCACGCGATCGCCCCAAAATTTTCAAAGCATCAGCTACGGTTTTAATCAAACTGCGGTCATATACTCCTAAAATCTGAGCAGTAGGCAGTAAAGGATTTACTAAAGGTCCGATTAGGTTAAATATGGTTCTAATGCCAAGACTTTTGCGAATTGGTGCTACAGCTTTCATCGCAGGATGCCAATGGGGGGCGAATAAAAAAGTGATGCCAACTTCCGCGATCGCCTCGTGAATTTTTTCGGTTGGGGCACTCAAATTAATACCCAAAGCCTCTAGAACATCCGCCGAGCCAGAACGACTCGATACTGCCCTATTTCCATGTTTTGCCACCTTAACCCCTGTCGCCGCCGCCACAAAAGCCACCGCCGTAGAAATATTAAATGTATTCGCCCCATCCCCACCCGTGCCACAGGTATCTAGTAAGGGAGTAGATAAATCCGATCTATCCGATCCAAAAGAGGTGCCTACAGATGATGCCTGCAAAACTCCAGCGATCGCGGCTAATTCAACTGCATCCACGCCTTTACATTGCCAAGCGGCTAAAATTGCACCTGAAAGTTCGGGTAAAATCTCTTCTGCCAACCATCCCGCCATTAAAGTTTGCGCTTGATCTGCTGAGAGCGATCGCCCATTAATTAATTGCTGAAGCAAAACCGACCATGTTTGTGTAGTCATTTTATTATGGACTGGGAACTTATTGAAGAACTGAGCAGCATACCTAATATTGAGTCTAAAAAGATATGCTAATTCTAATCATACTGATTTGTGGCTAGTCTTCAGAGCAAGAATAAAGTGTCGAAAATTTCATTGAATTTGACCAATTAATTCACTAATTCACCAAATTGCTTCAAGGCTTAAAATAAATTCTGGCAGCACATCTTCACCTGAAAGTGAATTGGGAGATTGTAAAACCTCTACAGGCTTAACAATACGATAGATTTCCACTTCCCGATCCTGACGATTAATCAACCAGCCCAGTCTTGCGCCATTATCTCGATATTCCTGCATCTTTGCCCGCGTCACTTTAAGGCTATCGCTAGGAGACATAAGCTCAACTACAAAATCTGGACAAATTGGTGCGAATTTTGCTCTCTGTTCTGGGGTTAAAACTTCCCATCGTTCCTTTAATATCCACGCAGCATCAGGAGAGCGATCGCTGCCATTGGGTAACTTGAATCCTGTTGATGACCCAAAAGTATACCCTAGCTTAGTTTTGCGATTCCAAATTCCTAGATCGATGGTAATGCTGGCACTACGCATCCCAGTTTCGCCGCCTTCTGGAGCCATGATTGTAATATCTCCTTGAGCATTGCGCTCGAATTTGAGGTCGCTATTTTGACGACAAAGTTGATAGTACTGCTCGTTGTTGAGTTCGATTACGGAATCTAGGCTAATGGTTAAACTATGCATAATCCCTTTCCCTTGCAGATTCAATATATACACTTTATCATGGTGAATTTTTAAGGTGATATATCACTCACACAGGCTTCTAATTTACCAAATTGCTTCAAGGCTTAAAATAAATTCTGGCAGCACATCTTCACCTGAAAGTGAATTAGGAGATTGTAAAACCTCTACAGGCTTAGCAATGCGATAGATTTCCACTTCCCGATCCTGACGACTAATCAACCAGCCCAGTCTTGCGCCATTATCTTGATATTCCTGCATCTTTGCCCGCGTAACTTTGAGGCTATCGCTAGGAGACATAAGCTCAACCACAAAATCCGGACAAATCGGAGCGAATTTTGCCCTTTCTTCTGGGGTTAAAACTTCCCATCGTTCCTTTAATATCCATGCCGCATCGGGAGAGCGATCGCTGCCATTAGGTAGTTTAAAACCACTCGAAGAGTCAAAGACAAAACCTAACTTGGTACGGCGGTTCCAAAATACTAGGTCGGCATTTAAATCAGAATTCCGCAAGCCCGTTTCACTTCCAGTAGGAGCCATGATTGTAATATCTCCTTGAGCATTGCGCTCGAATTTGAGGTCGCTATTTTTGCGGCAAAGTTGATAGAACTGCTCGTCACTGAGTTCGATTACGGAATCTAGACTAATGGTTAAACTATTCATAATCTCTTTCTATTGGAGATGCACCTACTTTATCATGTCCAGTTTTAATGACAGGCGATCGCATTACCTCAACCAGAATAATTGACCAAAATAATTGAGCCACTAATTTACCAAATCGCTTCGAGACTCAAAATAAATTCTGGTAGGACATCTTCACCTGATAGCGAATTAGGAGATTGGAGAATTTCTACTGGCTTTCCAAGGCGATAGATCTCTACTTCTCTATCCTGACAATTAATCAACCAGCCCAGTCTTGCGCCATTATCTCGATATTCCTGCATCTTTGCCCGTGTCACTTTAAGGCTATCGCTAGGAGACATAAGCTCAACTACAAAATCTGGACAAATTGGTGCGAATTTTGCTCTCTGTTCTGGGGTTAAAACTTCCCATCGTTCCTTTAATATCCACGCAGCATCAGGAGAGCGATCGCTGCCATTGGGTAACTTGAATCCTGTTGATGACCCAAAAGTATACCCTAGCTTAGTTTTGCGATTCCAAATTTCTAGATCGGTGGTAATGCTGGCACTGCGTATCCCAGTTTCGCCGCCTTCTGGAGCCATAATCGTTATATCTCCATGAGCATTACGCTCGAATTTGAGGTCGCTATTTTTGCGGCAGAGTTGATAGAACTGCTCATCACTGAGTTCAATTACGGAATCTAGACTAATGGTTAAACTATTCATAATCTCTTTCTATTGGAGATGCACCTACTTTATCATGTCCAGTTTTAATGACAGGCGATCGCTTGACAAGATTACAACATAATCCCTTCCCAATTAAAACCCAATTAAAAATTAGAGATTGGGAATTTCCATAGTTTTTTCTAGAGCCAGAGTGATGAGGCGATCGCATAAATCCGCAAACTCAATGCCCGATGCTTCCCACAGCTTAGGATACATACTTAATGCCGTAAATCCGGGTAGGGTATTAATTTCATTCACTAAAACTGTACCGTTAGATTCCACATAAAAGAAATCTACTCTGGCTAAACCCGCCCCTGCGATCGCTTGAAATGCTCTAATTGACATAGCTTGAACTGCTGCCACCACTTCCGAAGGCAACTGTGCGGGAATAATTAATTCAGCCTTACCGGGCGTATATTTGGTTTCATAATCATAAAAATCACTACTAAAAGTAATCTCTCCCACAATTGAGGCTTGGGGTTGTTCGTTGCCCAATACCGCACATTCAATTTCTCTAGCAATCACTCCCTGCTCGATGATAATGCGCGGATCGTAACTGAGGGCTGAGGCGATCGCTTTCTCTAATTCCGCTCTCGTTCTCACTTTAGATATCCCAACTGACGATCCCAAGTTAGACGGCTTCACAAAACAAGGATAACCCAACTCGATTTCAAGATGTTCGCACCAAGAACTTGACTCCTGTTGCCATGCCCACCGACTGAGGGCGATATACTTCACCTGTGCCAGTCCCGCCTGAGCAAATAGCGACTTCATCACAATTTTATCCATACCTGCGGCGGATGCTAAGACTCCATTGCCCACGTAAGGTTTCTGCATGAGTTGAAGTAAGCCTTGAACCGTACCATCTTCGCCATTAGGTCCATGTAAAACTGGAAACCACACATCAACATTACTTGCGGCGATCGGTAGTTGAAACTGATTATCAGCAACTTGAGTAGGTTTTCCCGAAGCTAATACTAATTCTGACGCTTGGGGATCGCACCAGATTCCATTTTTTTGAATATAAAAGAGTTGCAATTCGTATTTAGAATTTTGCTTAATAGCTGCGGCGATCGCCCGTGCCGAAATAATTGAGACTTCATGCTCGCCCGATCTTCCACCAAATAATAAGCCAACCTTGAGTTTGTGCATCGCGTCTTGATTTTATCTAGATTTTATTTTTATTTTAAAGAGAGATGTTGAAGTCAAATTATTATAGCGGCGGATGGTATCTCGGTTAAAATTACACCTCAGCCCAAATTTTTATCCCAAAATTTTTATAAGAGAAGATATGCATTGCGACTATCTAGTCCAAATTTTAACCGCTCGTGTATATGATGTTGCCCAAGAGACTCCCTTAGAATATGCGGCAAACCTTTCAGCAAGGCTAAATAATCGGCTGTTGCTTAAGCGCGAAGATATGCAGTCGGTGTTTTCCTTTAAGCTTCGCGGTGCTTACAATAAAATGGCTAAGTTATCTCCAGAACTGTTGGCACTAGGGGTAATTGCCGCTTCCGCAGGAAATCACGCTCAAGGTGTGGCACTGGGCGCAAAAAAACTAGGCACAAAAGCCACGATCGTCATGCCTGAAACTACACCCGAAGTTAAAGTAAATGCGGTTAAGGCTCTTGGTGGTGAGGTAATTCTGTATGGTGATTCCTACGATGATGCTTACACGCACGCGCGGCAATTAGAGGCAGAAAGAGGCTTAACCTTCATTCATCCCTTTGACGATCCCGATGTGATTGCCGGACAAGGGACGATTGGTATGGAAATTTTAAGGCAGTGCCAACAACCGATCGCCGCAATTTTTGTCGCAATTGGAGGCGGAGGCTTAATCTCTGGGATTGGGGCGTATGTAAAACGGTTGCGTCCAGATATTAAAATTATCGGCGTAGAGCCAGTGGATTCCGATGCTATGAATCAATCGCTCAAAGCAGGATATCGAGTGCGCTTAAATCAAGTCGGTTTGTTTGCCGATGGCGTTGCAGTTAAAGAAGTGGGTGCAGAAACTTTCCGTTTGTGTCAGCAATATGTGGATGAAGTGATGTTAGTCGATACCGATGATATTTGCGCGGCAATTAAAGACGTATTTGAGGATACTAGATCGATCTTAGAACCTGCTGGAGCATTAGCGATCGCCGCCGCCAAGATGTATGTAGAACGCGAGCAAATTCACGGGCAAACTTTAATTGCGATCGCCTGTGGTGCCAATATGAACTTCGACCGCCTGAGATTTGTAGCAGAACGCGCCGAATTTGGGGAAGATCGAGAAGCAATTTTTGCCGTAACTATTCCAGAAGTGGCAGGGAGCCTGCGTAAATTTTGCGAAATCATTGGGAGAAGAAACCTTACCGAATTTAATTATCGTATTGCCGATCCCGAAACTGCTCATATCTTTGTAGGGATGCAAATTGCCAACCGTGCCGATGCCGATCGGATTGTGAATACCTTTGAAGCGAATGGTTTTAAAACCCTAGATCTCAGCGATGACGAACTGACAAAGTTGCATTTACGTCATTTAGTCGGCGGGCGATCGCCTTTAGCTGATAACGAACTGCTGTATCGGTTTGAGTTTCCCGAACGTCCGGGCGCATTGACCAAGTTTGTCGGTTCCATGAGTCCCAATTGGAATATCAGTCTGTTTCACTATCGCAATAACGGTGCTGATTACGGCAGAATTGTCGTGGGCATTCAAGTCCCACCCGATGAAATGACCGAGTGGCAATTGTTTTTAGACAATCTGGGCTATCGCTGTTGGGATGAGAATAAAAATCCTGCCTACAGGTTATTTTTAGGATAAGATTTTTGGGCTAGGGTACTTATGTATCAACTAATGGTATTAACCAGTGGTATGAAGCACTTGAATTAACCGATTGTTAACGCTTATGAAGTTTTGGTTTGTAGTTTTATTATTACTGATTCCAGTTGCAGCCCATGCCCAAAATCCCGATGAACCTGTCCCCATTCAGCCATCTAATCCTAGTTTGTGGTGGCAAAGCGATCGCCTCGGTCAAGGGCTAATTGAAGACTGGGCGATCGATCCAAATACCAAACTGATCAGGCTGCAAATCAACAGTCAGGCATGGTTAGCCGCAGACTACATCAGACGTTATACCATTATCCAAAAACTCGGTACCATAGCCCGCGAGAGTAACTATGACATTCTTGTGGAAAACAATCGCCAAACTAAATTGGCTGAATACAAATATCTAGATGGTAAATGGCAAATAACTCCACCTTTACTGGGTGCCAATCCCTTTAGTGCCAACAACGGCATCTTTTTTGGCTTGCGCTAGTTACTAGATTTTAGATTAGATATTTTGCTTATTACTTAAACGGAATATACTCAACTGCGTTTACCAACTCATCAGATTCAGAAACTTTAGCAATTAATAGATAATACCTGCAATCGCAAGTATGGAAAATCGTCTAAGAACTCTACTAATCCTTCTTCGGCTTGTAGGTAGTCAAAAAAAGTTTGTAATGGAACTCTTGTTCCTACAAAGACTAATGTTCCACTCATGATCTCTGGATCGGAGTGAACAATTTTACGATCGCCCAATACAGATTCAATGTTCAATGCTTACTACCGACGAAATGCCATGAAAAAATTGTAATATTTCTGATAAGGGTATTTTACCATTATCCTTTTTTGCTGTTGGCAGAAGTTGAACTTAGCACAGGAAGGCGATTCTCTTCGAGATGCGTACCGCCGCTAAAAATCTCTACAAGCATCAATCATCAAGATAACGGAAGGGGCGATCGCGCCAAAACAATATTTATGCCTATGATTACCCCTTAAATTGCTATTTTTTTGTTACCTTTAAACCTAGTAATCTTTAGGTTTTGTTATGACATTAGTTGTTGCGGCTGAGACTGTTCCGTTGGAAACAAATGCCGATGGGGTGGTGCGTGTTGGTAAAACTCGCGTGACTCTGGATACAGTTATTAATGCTTTTCAGAATGGCGCGACGGCTGAAGAGATTGTCTATCGCTTTCCTTCTTTAAATTTAGCTGATGTATATGCCACAATTAGCTTCTATCTCAATCACCAGGCGGAGGTTGAAGTATATTTGCAACAAAGACAGGGTGAAGCCCAAAAAGTTCGTATAGGTAATGTGATAAGTTTTGATTCTCAGGGTTTACGCGATCGATTAATGGCTCGGCGGACAGAACAGCCTCTATGAAGTTTTTAGCTGATGAAAATTTGGATAATACGATTGTCAGGGGTTTGTTACGCCGTAATCCAGATGTTGATATTGTGCGGCTTAAAGATGTTGGCTTGTTGGGAGCGGACGATCCAACGGTATTGGATTGGGCTGCTCAAGAAGTTTGATTACCCATGATGTTACGACAATAACGCGCTATGCCAATGAACGTCTTTTTTGGCATAAGTCGATGGCGGGAGTTATTGAAGTTACCTCAGATGCTGCCGTTGGTAAAGTGATTGAAGATCTTTTGCTTATATCAGCTTGCTGTTTGGAAGGAGAGTTGGATGGGCAGATCTATTATCTTCCTTTGTGATTTGTAACAGGCGATCGCCTATCTCTTGTTTGAAAGCCGATCGCCTATAAATCATCACAAACATCAATCATCAAGATAATTTAAAGGGCGATCGCCATATCTCTCAATCTCTAGCAAAATCAGCGATCGCATTTTGACAAATTGCTGAGTATGGCGATCGCAATAGTAATTATTGCTAGAATAGGGCGAATAATAAATATTTACAAAAAAACATAGATAATAAATGCCTCTTATTTCAATGTTTTACGGAATAATCATCCGTATGTATCTACTCGATAATCAGCATCATAATCTTCCACATATTCATGCAAAATATGCTGAATTTGAAGTCTCTATTAGTATCGATAGTGGTGAGATTTTGGCTGGAGAATTGCCTCGAAAGCAATTGCGTCTGGTACAAGCATGGATAGAACTTCATCGTGATGAGTTGATGGCTGATTGGGAATTGGCGAGTGCTGGAGAACTTCCTTATAAAATTGCGCCTTTGTGAGGTTGATATGTATTGGGATGTGAAAGTTGTTAAGCCTTTGTCAAATTATTATATCTATGTGGAAATTGAGAATGGACAGAAAGGGGTATTCGATCTAAAGCCTTATCTTGAGCGTGGAGTTTTTCGAGAACTTAAGGATGTAAACTATTTTAATCAGGTTTATGTACTTTTTGGTGCTGTGACTTGGGTTAATGAGCAGGATATCGCGCCTGAAACTTTACTTGCTAATTTGGTTAGTCTGGAAGCAATATCTCAGGAAATGGCAAGTGAGTTAGGTTTAAAAAGGGCGATCGCTATATCTCTCAATCTCTAGCAAAATCAGCGATCGCATTTTGACAAATTGCTGATCATGGCGATCGACTCCATTGTTCGACTTCGATCGCTAATTTATCAGTAGCTGAGTCAACCACAGAATTTGCAATATCATTAACATCAAATTGATTGACGACTTGTTGGATTAATGCCTCTGCTTGGTTAGGATCGAGCGAGAGGCTCACTTGTTTTTGTTGAAATGTCAAAATGGAACTAGCGATCGCCTGTAAATCATCACAAACATCAAGATAATTTAAACGGCGATCGCCTTGAAATAATTAAAAAGGACTTATTTCTCCGTTCTCATTAATCATAGATAATACCTGCGATCGCAAGTATGGATAATCGTCTAAGAACTCTACTAATCCTTCTTCGTCTTCTAGATAGTCAAAAAAAGTTTGTAATGGAACTCTTGTTCCTACAAAGACTAATGTTCCACTCATGATCTCTGGATCGGAGTGAACAATTTTACGATCGCCCAATACAGATT
>Ga0163154_10007925_pt1 | contig 12520 bp, 7 predicted proteins | sample OliLakLV19MP9P1_FD_148649 | JGI IMG/M metagenome (GOLD analysis project Ga0163154, IMG submission 148649) | Freshwater microbial mat bacterial communities from Lake Vanda, McMurdo Dry Valleys, Antarctica - Oligotrophic Lake LV.19.MP9.P1 | ecosystem: Environmental > Aquatic > Freshwater > Lake >... | reverse complement strand
CTTTAATGCTTCGTATGAAAGTTAGTGCTGAAAATCGCCACCTTCGCCAAGCGCCAAACCGTTATAGGATATGGTCTATTACATTCACAGTTTCAAAAAGCAGGGTGAAATATTCACCATTTGGTCAGTTGACAGACTGAACAAGCGTAGACGACGATGTTTGTTTGTGGATTTTCTCATTAAGACACATTTTCAATTGTATTTATTCACCTTAAATTTATTAACATGAAAAAATTAATCATAAAACATCGTTTGTTGGTTTTAGCAATATGTATTATTTCATTTCTATTTTGTAGCAATAAAATTTACTGCCAAGACATTGATACCCTCGAATGGGAAGAAATTGTTGACCTTGCCGACACAGTTTACAACAATGGGCTTGACACTATATATGTAATTGAAGACTCAGTTTCCGAAACCACCGGTTTTAGGACTGGTGCAACGACTGATTGCACCATAGCAGGTTCAGCAATGAGCATCAATTTAAACAAAACAGTTAAAACTATTAACAAAGGACAATTTGGGGTCAATGTTACTGGTATGTTCACAAAATCCACTTTATATGGTGACATATATAGCGAAGACCAATGGCAATGGCTAAGCGATATGAGACCAAAAGTGTTGCGATTTCCCGGTGGCTCGAGCAGTAAATTTATGCATTTGCTTACCGCTGATAAAGGATATGGTTACGATATTGTTGAAATTACACGATATCTGGATGCGATTGATAATGTGCTTGAGGCACCCGATGATGCGGCAAGTATTCTAGCTGCATCTGATGCAACCAAGCTTATGTGGTTTGGTGATGATAATGATATTCTTAAAACATACAAAGATGAATATTTAGAACAATACCAATATCAGGAGTTACTTGCCTCTGGCGATCGCTTCATCGATCACTTTATCAGGCTCATTGAAAAAATTGAAACTGAAAATCAGGTGTTCGACCCAACTTATCGAGTTGATGTAATTGTTTGTCTAAATATTCTAACTGAAACAGCCGAAGAGTGTTTGGATATTGTACAATACCTTCAATCCAATCCAGTACATAATGTGAATGTGGTAGGTGTTGAAATGGGAAATGAAACGGCAAACAAGTTTCACAAGCAGATTATGAAATTTGATGAATTTGAAGATTACTGGAATTATCTAGATGGAGCTACCGTTTCAGGACAGGTTGCGAAGGAAGCCCTATTAGGAGAATCTCTCTATATTCCGGCAGCCGACAGAAATTTCTTTCTTGTATTTAAAAATCGTGCAGGAGTTAATTATAAAATAGGTTTATGCGCCGAAGGATTAAACGATCCAATAAATCATGTTTTTAATATTACACCTGGAGAGGGTGCGGCTCCCGGTCTATTGAATGGAATACGGCATTGCGGTCGCACTACGGTGATTCACATACTCCCGGCACGGTTAAAAAATTTCATGCTGTTATTTTACATACTTATTATAACTCTGATTCGTGGTATGCAGAATGTGTAGTAGATGCCGGTATTTTAGGTAGTTATTCATGCCCCGAATGGAGTTTTGATGAAGCAGATACCCGCATTCAACCTGCTTTTGATGCTGCAAGAACTAATTTCAGAAATTTCATGCTGAACCGCTATGATTTTGATCTGGAAACATTTAATACAACCTTGAATTTCAATTTAACCAGCAGCATAAAAAAAGATATGTGGGTTACGGAATGGAATTTGAAAGATGAAGGAACACCCAATAACGGCAAAATATTTACAAACAGTTATCAGCATGATGTTTTGTTGCTGGAATGGTGGATGAAAAATCTAAAACTCAATTTTACAAGCGGGTTCAGGGAGAATTTTTTTAAATATTCCACTTTACAAAATTATGCAGGTGGTTCGGGTATTCAATTGCTTACTCCGGCAGATGAGGAAGTAGAATTAGCAATTCTCGGGAAAAATGTTTCACCGTATAATTTACCGGCAGGTGATCCGGCTAAGAGGAATTATTATGTAAAAAGAAGTGAAATGTATATCATGGAACTCCTCAGTGTGATTAATAAGGACAATCTTAATTATTTCCCTGCAACTATTGCAACCGTAGGTCACAATCCCAATTTGCCACCTACATTTTTCATTAGCCCAGCAAAAGATTATGTGTATATGTATTTTACAAACAGTCGTTGCAAGGAGCAGCGTTATGTTTTAAATCCTGCCGGCATGTATTTGATGTATGGCTATCAGGTTGAACTTATTGATGCAACTATGTATGTGGTTGATGCATTTCAGGCGTATTCACAAAGTGGTAAAAGTATGATCTATGATTTTAATACCTGCTATAGTCCGGCAAATCCTTATAACATTGAAATTAATCAAACATACACTTATACCAATCCGGGTTGCACATCTGCAGAGGGCAGTTTATGTGTTGTTGTTCCGGGCTTTACTTCCGGTTATGTAAAAATGCATGTGGTGCCATATATTCCGAAAATGGCAAGTGCAATAAATAATACATGCACTGTTTATCCGAATCCTGCAAATACTGTCCTGAATATTTCAACATCAAATGAAATTCAAACTGTTGAAATAATTTCAATGGCAGGTGTTAAGCTATTGAAAACAGGTGAAAACACTTCATCTATTGATATTTCAACGCTCAGTTATGGGATGTATCAAGTAATTTGTAATTTTAAAGACGGTAGCAGAATGATTAGTTCATTCACAAAGTTTTAAGCATGATAAAAAAGTTTTCTTTATTACAATACTCAACAGCAGCAGTAACCCTTCTTGGGGTTACTGCTGCTTCATCACAGGTAATTTACACAGACATAGATCCGGATGTTATTCTTGATGAACCGAATGAAATGTTTGGAATTGACCTTGACGATGATGGATTGAATGACTTTAACTTCTTTAATGAAAGTTTTACAACAACGGTTTTTTATGGCGACTTAGCCAATGTAAAAGCACTCTTTGTTGGTGCATTTGATACTATGCAAAACGGCATTGCAGGAAGTATTGGTTTCTTATCCGGTGGGGGGGGGTATACATATTACAGGCCCTACGTATTGCAAGCAAGTCAGGTAATAGATTATAATTTCAATTTCTATAATGACAATTATCAAACTTTAGCCAAGACCTCCTATGAATCGGGTTATTTTCCATCTACAGACCATAGTGGAAATTGGAACCCGTATTTTTGGGGAGAACAAATTGAAAATTTTCTTGGTTTTCGTTTCACAGACGAAGAAAACATTCAGAGATACGGTTGGATACGTTGTTCAGTTATAGACAGCGGACGCACTTTAATTATTCATGATTATGCCTATGAAATGCAACCAGATTACCCAATTTTAGCTGGTGATACTATCAGTTTTGTAAATGTAGATGAGCAAAGTTCTCTAAATGCAACTATCTACAGTTTTGAGAATAACGTATTCATAAATATTAATAAGAATAGTTCAGTACATATGATAATCGTAGACCTTACAGGAAATTTAATTGCAGAAAAAGAAATAAACGTCCAATTAGAAATAATTAACATGAATAATTACCCAACTGGAATTTATATTGTGAATTTAGACCAAGACGACAGACAATTAACAAAAAAAATATTTATTAACTAAGTGCAATACCACATCCTATAACAAAAGCTTTGCAAAATGGCTGGTTAATCGCACCTATGACAATTATTACAACACATAAACATTTAGACAAATCATGAACTATATCGTTTAGTTGCCGCCACTTCGCAAAGCTTCGAACCGTTATAACCAATGGTTCAGGAAAATTCACGTCATATTGCAACTTGGGACAGACACGCACTGTGGACTATCAACAGACTGAACAAGCGGCGTCGAAGACAGCTTTAGCAGACAACCCTTCCCTTTGAAGCAAAACTTCAAACTTTTTTCGTTAACTTTAAAGTCACTCCAATGAAAAATTTATCAAAATCAACAATACCGCTTCATAAATCATTTTACCTTTTGGGGCTAATGATAGCCACAATATATTTTTGTGCTCTCGGCAATAACAATTTTACAATCTCCGATAAACTAACAAATTATTTTGCGCCAGACTCAATTCCACCCGACAGCATATTAATTGCAGATACAATTTCTGTAGTGGAAATTTATGAAATTGGCGATTCTGCAAAAATTTTAACTAGCGGATTAGACACCATACTTTTCTTTCATACTGACTCTGCCGCTAATTTCATTAACGAAGGCGGTTCGGAAGTATACTTTATTGGTGAAGAGTATACACTAATAAATTATTTTACACTTATAGATTCAACTGCCTATTATATCACAAACGATACTATATTTATTCAAAGCACCGGGTATGTTGACAGTGCATTAATTGCACTTGATTCAACAATAATTCTTGACAGCGCAATATCAAGTTATTTCATTAAAACAGATACAATATATTTTAAACCGGATTCAACAGCATATTTTATTGCTACTGATACCTCGACTTATTATATTCCAAAGGATGAAACAAAAGCATATAAACTTATAAAAGTTGATTCTTCTACAGAAGCAACATATGCAAGTTCTGAAAAGATAATTATTGATCCGAATATTGTTCTAAACCATGGTGTAATTAAGGTTTATCTCGGCGGTGCTCCTAAAGAAATTAATCAGGGAATTTTTGGTTTTACACTGGAGGGGAATTTCCTCCCGGGGCATTTACCTGAATCAGACGTAATAGATGTGCCGGGTGATGGAATTACGCCCGCAAATCCTGAAGCGTGGCAATGGCTGAGTGACCTGAAACCAAGATGTCTTCGCTTTCCCGGAGGTGCAAGTGGAATGTTTATGCATTTACGCCCATATCGCGATACAAATGGAGATGGTACGCCCGATGAGATTCATGGCTATGGCTACGATGTAGAAGAAATAATCCGTTTTTATGATATGACGGAAAATTATGATAGTGATCCTTCGCTTGTAGCGGATCCTTCTACAGTAATGAACACAAACCCGAATAATAATGTACAGGCAAAAGCTCTACTCGGAGCAACTTCCATGGGAGCAATAATAGCAGATTTAACTGATAATGATGAATGTGATAATTGTTGGATGTGGATGAATTCACTCGAATATCGGAAAAATCTTGAAGATGTTTACAAAAAATGGAAAACGCAGGATGATGTGCCGGGGCCGGGATCCGAATCCGCTTACATAGAACAATTTATTCATCTAGTTCAGCAAATTCAGGACGATAATGCTTATCAGGTTGATGTATTGCTAGATTTAAATATTCTTTCTCTTTCAGCGTCCCAATGCAAGGCGTTGGTATTATATCTGCGGGGTAACGAAGTGAACGTTGTTGGTGTTGAACTAGGTAATGAATGCTATTTTAAGTGGGGTGCTGACCTAATGGGATTTTCCGATGTTACAGGAAATCAAGATGTTAACGCATATTTGAATTATATAAACGGGGAGGAGTCAAACCCTGTATTTTGGGATAAATTTTTTGACAATCCGGATTTAATTACTGACGGTTATTATATTTTACCGGAAGCTGTAACAGATAATCATGACTATATTGGAATCTTTAAAACTGATCCTGCATTCTCAGCCAATCCAGTAAAAATTGGTATTCCTGTTCCGAATGCAGACCCGCCAACCGGAGCTGAGTCATGGAATACTGACCTTGCATTGCACAATAGCGATGTAATTCTCGGGACTGATATAAAAAAATATGATGCGTTTGTAGTGCATAATTATTATGATGCCGCACATTATAAATGGAATTTAATTCCACAAATTGATATGTGCCTGAAATATCCTGTATATGCAGGAACATGTAATTTAAAAATGTGTGGAGGCATTACTGAAATGGGTAATCCGAATTTATGGCGGTACGATATTTACGATGTGCGACTAAGGACTGCATTTGACGGGTTTTTAGGGGTAAAATACAATTTAACCGGAAATATTGGGGACTACATAAGAACCGTTTACTTTGATGAATACAGCGAGTTGAACATTCAGCTTCAATATGATCCGATTGTTGGGAAAGGAAAAGAAATTTGGAATACCGAAAAAAATATTAAATCGGAGGTGTATGGCAACATGCCGGAGGAGGAAAAAATATTGATTGAAAATTTGCTTCATATTTATGATAACAGTTTCCCACATGGATTGATTACACAGGAATGGTTTTTAAATGATTTGAAGCATAGTTCTCTCAGCAGAGGTTGGCAGAATGGTCTAACCTATGGTAATTACCATAACTATGCCGGTGGAGCCTGGAGCGATATGCTCGTGCAGGCAGATTGTGCTGATAAGGCAAATCACATCCCTCCCATTCCAACTCCTATAAATGGAAATCAATATTATGCACAACGCACAACTTATTGGGTATATAAACTACTCAGCGAAATAAGCAAGAATGATTTAAAATATCTGCCATCAAATATGGAAATGAGCAATTTTAATCCCAACCTCGCACCCACCGTTTTCGTTCATCCTCATGATTATTTGGATTTCTACTTTTCAAATATGAAGCCGGTACCTCAAAAGTATATCATCTTCCCAAATAATATCACTTCATTGTTAGGTGGTGCAGTTCCTTTTGATAAGTTTCTTGGCATGGGGATACATGATGTTGAGGTGGATTTTAATTATATGTCTTCAGGAAAAAACACGTTATGTTTTGATGTTGACCTTAAATCAGTTAATAATTGCTATGGTTGCGAATCGATTGGCACGCCAGGGACTTATCATAGGTTCGATATACAGGGCATTCATGATGGCATTCTAAATATGGTATTGAGTCTTGATTATCCTGGAGCTTATGAGGTAACAGTACCAGCAAACTCTGTCGGTTATTTTCAACTTCAGATAGTTTGGTGGGAACCACTAAAGGAATCTGCAGTTAAGGAGCATGAAAACTCTATCAATATTTACCCAAATCCTACAGCTACTACCTTCAAAGTGCAGAGTAATATTTCCGGATTATTAGAAGGCATCCCTTTAAATATTGAGGTATTTTCTATTACAGGAATTTCTCTTATAAAAACTGTTGCACAGGAAAATCAGGAGATTAATATTACCGGTTGCCCGGCAGGCATTTATCTTATTTCTATTAAAAGCGATGAAGGCATAGACATAACAAAGCAATTAATTAAAACGGAATGATTATGAAACGAAATAAATTTTTAATAAATGAATACTCCGCAGCAGCCGGAGTATTCATTTTGCTTAGTAACATTTCAGATGCGCAAGTGGTTTATGTAGATTTAGAACCTGATGTGGAATACGATACTGGTGAAATGTATTTTGATTTGGATATTAATGGTACAGATGATTTATTTATTCTAAAAGAACACATATTTTACATTAGCTATACCTTCAATCAATATTTTTCAACAATTTTATGGGAGATAGGGACATACAATATAAGCAATTCCATTATTGGAATTAAAAGTGGGATTGCATTCGCTTTAGACAATGGGTCGCAAATCAATGTGTCAGCAAATTTTAATAATGGATTCTTTACGATGGCGGGAAAGGAACGAGGTCTTTCAAATACTTCTAATCATTACCCAATTGAACCTTGGTATTACACCGGTGGTTTATGGAATGAAATCCCCGGTGAGGACCGTTATCTCGGCATAAAATTTATTGATGATGAAGCTTGCATTCATTACGGTTGGATGCGATGCTCATTTACAGATTCGGTAGAAACCATACATATAAAAGATTATGCTTATAACACCGAATGTGGAAAAGGGTTGTATGCAGGAGAACTGATAAGTGGAATAGGCGAAACGAATAATGACATTGGAGTAGTTGTTTATAGCTTTAATAAAACAATTTATCTTCATCTAGATGAAATTACCGGGTTACAACTAATTATTTCAGATATAACCGGAAAGCAATTAATTAAAAAAGAATTACTAATAAAAAACGATAAAATTGATATGCAAAATTATCCAGCAGGCATATATTTAGTAACATTGTTAAATAATACAAATCGCTTTGACAAAAAGGTTTTCATCGAGTAAGTCGCTTGAACCACTGGTTATAACAAAAGCTTTGCAAAATGGCGGTGTGAATCGTAAACCATAAATTTATATTTTCAATTGATAATTTTAGCAACCATGCAATATTTCGCTTCTGTGCCGCCACTTCGCAAAGCTTCTAACCGTTATAGGATATGGTCTATCAAGTTCACAAAACTAAAACGAAGGTCGACAAATTCACAATTTGGTCGGTTAATCGTCTGAATAAGCGGAGACGACGGCAAGGTAATTTAAAGTGTGAGCATCAGAATTTCGAACTATTTTGTTTTTTTTCTTAACTTTAAATCCATTCAAATGAAAAACTCTAATTACCATAACAAACATTTTTGGAAGTTTCTTTACTTTACCGGCGCACTGTTCCTATTTACTTACATAACTGGAAACAGTAAAACAAGTAATATAATCATATCAAATTTTGTTAATGATATGTTTAATCCTACTGATACAATACCACCTGACACCGCAGTTTACGAAGACGAATTTATAGAAGACACCATTATTTTCGCTGACGGGTTAGACACCATAATTGAATTTAACGACTCAACTTTTCCAGAAGACAGTTTAAGTGAATTTATGCGCGACATTTTTACTGCAGGCCCTCACGATATATTAATAAAATTTGGCGGTGTTTCAAAAACAATAAATCGTGGACATTTTGGCGTCCATGTTGGAGGAATGTTCGACAATTCTACTTTACCAAACGACGGAACAAGTGACTATGCCTGGCAATGGTTAATTGACCTTGCTCCTGATGTATTGCGTTTTCCAAGTGGTTCCTACAGTAAATTTATGCACTTATTGCATAATACAGATGGAACTGATGCAATAGGTTACGGGTATGATATTTATGAAATTGCCCGCTATTTTGATTGGACAGACGACACACTGGATTTTAATTATTATGCGCTCGATTCAGTTGAAATTGATCATATATTAAATGACACCACCCAACTTGAAGAATGGATAAATGAAAATCATACAGACCATTTTGACAATTTTCGGGACAAATGGTTTTCTCAACAATGTGTAACATCCCGATATATTGATGACTTTATAGACTTGGTTAATCAATTAGATTCAGCATATCCCGGCAGACCGACAACAAAAGTAATTTTAGACCTCAATATTTTAAGCGAAACGGCAACCGAATGCAGGGCAATAGCCGACTATCTTAGAGCACATGATGTAAACGTAGTTGGCGTTGAAATGGGTAATGAAACATATGCTGATTTTTTTTGTGATGCTATGGAGTTTCAAGTTTTTAATGATTACTTCAACTTTATTCAGGGAGATACCGCTTCTTTTAGTTCAACATTATTAAATGAAGTTTTCACTGAAGATGTAAAAACCGACCATGACTTTATTACTAAGTTTAAAACAGGCGGGGGATTTAATTACAAAATAGGTGTTTGCGGAATGCCACTTGAACAAGGTTTTGCATTTAAGTTAGATGGTGAAGCAAGTGAAACCTGCGCCGAAACAGCGGAATGGAATTCCTCACTCAGAAGTCATTACAAAGAGAAAGTTTCGGGGTCATCCAAATATAAATTTGATGCGGTAATCATGCACACTTATTATGAGGTGACAAATTGGGAAATTATCCCGATTAATGGTATAGAACCTGTAACAGCTTGTGGTGGAACCGAAGACATGTGGCAGTTTGATAGTTATGATGTAAGGCTGCGACCTGCATTTGATACAATTATAGGTTTAGGTAATAAAATGGGCAATTTCAAATGGTTTTTAAACAAATCAGACACCATTTCATTCAAAGCTTCATTTAAGGAATTCAACGACTATTTTAATTTTGATCTCCCGGCTGATTCGGCGTTTAAAAAAGACTTGTGGGTTACGGAATGGAACCTGAAAGATTTTAGGAATGGACTTGATAATCAATTGGACACCACTGACAATGCAGACCCCTATAAAGTTGAAATTTATTCCAATGGAATTACACATGGTCATATATATTTTCATTGGTGGCTTAAAAATATCAAAATTAATTTTGATGGCGCCTTCCGACAGAACTTCTTTACCTATGCTACAGTTCAGAATTATGCCGGCGGAACCTCAACTGATTTGATTTCACTCAGCGATGGGATAGAACGCGATTATTATAACAAAAACGAATGTCCATATGATAATGACTGCGCTGAACCTTTAAATTGCATTTATGATGATAAATTTGATAAAAGAAATTATCATATTCGCCGCACCACCTATTTTGTAACTTACTTACTTAGTACAATCAATAAAAACAATCTAAAGTATTTGCCTTCTACATTTACTTTAGCAAAGGGGAATGTGAATATTCAGCCGACAGTATTTATTGATCCAAATAAAGAATTTGTATATGTGTTTTTCGATAATATGAAAGATACGATACAAAATATTATTTTAGATCCGGATAATTTGGTAACCTTCTTTCCGGGTAAGGCTTATGTAGATTTAGGGGTAGCTACTGTTACCTATCTCCAGGGTAAGCAACTATATTCCAACTCCGGCAAAGGAGCAATTTTTGATGACGAATTTATAAATACCTGTTATGCAACCAATGACCACCCTTTTGAAATAACGCCAACTACTGAGGCGGGACTGGATTCCGTAATTAGAACCATGGTGAACATTCCAAATTGCTCCGGTAGCGGATATGTTAATGGTTGTTTGTCAGCACTCCCCTATACGATTGGGTATTTTAAAATTCCACTCATTCCTGTTGAAGACCCATTTAGAGCTGACAATAATGAATCAGATTATGAAATAGCTATTTACCCAAATCCAACTTCAACTGCATTTGGTGTTAAACAATTTAATGTAAATACAATTACCGCCAATTCAGAATTAAGCATTATCATTTTAAGTATGGATGGACAAGTTGTTCATTTCACAAACACATTAGCCAATAGGCCAATTTATGTTGCTGATTTGGCAGCCGGTTGTTATCAAGTAATTATTAAGGATAGCAACAGTAATTTATTTTATAAAAAACTGATTAAAACAGAATAAATAATAAAATGAATACATTTTCCTTAAAAGCTTATGCCGCTTCTGCTATCAGTTTCCTGACACTGCATCAGGAAACTGATAGCCAAGTGGTATATGTGGATATTGATCCGGACATAATATTAAATGAAGGAGGACAAACAGCTGAACTAGACCTCGACCAAAATGGAACGGTAGATTTTTGGTTTCATAATAATTCGTTTACGTTTTATAGCGGTTCTGATTTATCATACAGGACAATGCAAAATATTTTAGTAGGCCCTGAAACTGGGGAGAATTATATAGCAGGAAGACCAGATCAATATGGAACTGGGTATGGCGGTGTTTATACTAGATATTATCCATATGCGCTTGAAATTAGCACGAAAATTGATGCTAATCTTAATTTTGATAATTATGAGCTACAGATTTTGGCATTAATGTCAATTCGGACTGACGAAGGTGATTACATTGCAAATGACGGATTTTGGTTCATACAATTGGGGGATATTACACTTGATCATTATCTAGGAATAAAATTTAATTCTGGGGAAATTGATAACTCATACGGATGGATCCGATGTGATGTTAAAGATGAAGGCAGGACATTAATAATTAAAGATTATGCCTATGAAACTACTCCTGACTATCCAATAATAGCAGGTGACACACTGCATTATGTTGAAATAATTGACTCATTGTCAGCTAGCCCTATTCAAATTTATAGTTTCAATGAAACCTTGTATATAAATTTAAAGGACAGCGCAATGACAAAAATAACAATAACAAATTTAGCTGGACAAAATATTTTAAGTATTGAAACAACTGAAATATCAAACACAATTGACTTGACAAAAGTTGCTCACGGAATCTATATTGTTACAGCAGAATTTAAGGGTGCGTTTTATTCTGCGAAAATAATAATACAATAGCAACCGACCACATCCTATAACAAAAGCTTTGCAAAATGGCTGCGTGAATATTAAACTTAAAATTTTTATTTTCAAACAATAATTTTGCCAACCATGCACTATTTCGCTTCGAATGCCGCCACTTCGCAAAGCTTCGAACGTTATAGCCAATGGTAGAAAAACCGACACTACAATGAAAATATCGACCATACACGGATATATCGACAGAAGAATTTTAATCAACTTCACAGCTGACCCAAAGGCAGTTGAGAAAATTATTCCGTTTCCTTTTAGACCAAAAATTTATAAAGACAAAGCTATCGTTGGAATTTGCCTAATCAGACTAAAAAGTATTAAACCAAAAGGACTTCCTGACTTTATTGGTGTAAGCTCTGAAAATGGTGCTCACAGAATTGCAGTTGAATGGGACGAAAACGGAGAGACGAAATCAGGAGTTTACATTCCTCGCAGAGACACTTCACTTAAACTAAACACTGCATCATTTGCTGGTCAAAATCAATCTGATGCCCACACTGATTTAATAGAACCTTGTAATGATTGCCCTCCACTTTGTAAAATCGGTCTTTTTGACATGAACGATGAATTAAGCATAAATATATTTC
>Ga0163154_10007924_pt1 | contig 12520 bp, 8 predicted proteins | sample OliLakLV19MP9P1_FD_148649 | JGI IMG/M metagenome (GOLD analysis project Ga0163154, IMG submission 148649) | Freshwater microbial mat bacterial communities from Lake Vanda, McMurdo Dry Valleys, Antarctica - Oligotrophic Lake LV.19.MP9.P1 | ecosystem: Environmental > Aquatic > Freshwater > Lake >... | reverse complement strand
GGGTGGCAGAGCTACGGGCGGGGTTGTTGGGCTTGGGGTTAGCTTTATTTCCCTCGGATGCGGCAATTCTCTGTTGGGAGACGGGGACGGTGGCGCAGACGGTGGCGATTGCATCAGCTTTGCGGCAAGCGGGGATTTTTGCACCCGCCATCCGACCGCCGACCGTCCCGACGAGTCGGATTCGCTTTTCAGTCATGGCGACACATCAACCCTGGATGGTAGACCAACTCTTGACCGTGGTTGCCACAATAGAGGGGACGCGCTTGGGGGTCCAATGAATCTGAGTCGGGATGTGGAGAAGTTGGCGGCGAGTCTGGGGGCCGATATTTATTTAGAGATTGCCCGTTGGCGGTTGACCTTGGCGGATGCTCATCTGGATAAATCTCTGGCAACGCAGTTGCGGTTGGTGGCTGACCGGGGTCGGCTGTCGGAGAGTCAACTAGAGGCGGTGCTGAACCAGATTATGGTGCCGATTGGCGATGGCGGTTATCAGGTCCCCTTGGGGCAGTTTTTGTCATTGAAAACGCGGCAGCGAGTGTTGGAGATTTTGGAGGAAGTGGACCGGGATTGAGCCAGCGCGGCAGAACCTAAGCTCCTACTCCCGCCCTCATCTACCGATTGGATGTTTCCTGGGATGGATGCCCTAGAGTACGGTTTGCTAATCCAATAAGGATCAGTTTCGGTGTGGGTATGCAGATTTGGTGGCGGTGGCTGTTGGGCGGTGGTCTGGCTCTGTTAGTCGGGGCTTGGGCGGGGGCGGCTTGGTGGGGACCCGCGCTGGTCCAACGGGCTGAACAACAGTTACAACAGTCACTGCAAACTAAAGTAAGTCTTGGTCAATTAAATTATGTATTGCCCTGGCAGGCGGGCGTGGGTCCGGTGGTGGTCCCGTCTTCAGAGGCAGGAGAACCAGCACTGTTGACTGCCCCACGGGTAACTCTGGGGTTTAATCTCTGGGGATTGCTGGTCGGGACCGGCGCACGGGCGGAATTACAAGTAGAAGAGCCAACAATTTATCTGCGTCGGTCGGCGAGTGGGGATTTGAACCTACCTAGTTTCGCCACGGGTGCGGGGAGACCCCTGGAAGATCTGTTGCGCCGAGTCGCAGTCCAGAATGGCAAGTTTACCTATGTGGACCGGGCTTTGGGCGGGGCGGGGGTGAGTTTTACGGAGGTTACGGGCGGCGCAACCTTAGCAGCAGGACGGGCTGAGCTTGACTTAAAGACTCGTTTACAGCAAGGACGAGTGCAACTGACGGGCGAGACTGACCTCAGGACCCTCGCGACTACCGTTAAGGCCCAACTAGAACAGCTACCTGCTCCGGTACTAGCCGGGGTCTTGAATTTGGGTGATTTGACGGTCCAGAGCGGGGTGGTCAATGGCACCCTCCGCGTTCAAGCCAGCCAAAGCAGCTTCCAGGCCACCGGACCGCTACAACTCACCCAGAGTGGACTTAAGCTCAAATTTATTAAAGAACCTCTGACGGATTTAGCTGTAACGGCTCGCCTCGCTTGGCCCCGACTGGACCTAGAGCAGGTGACGGGTCAGTTCAGTGGTGGACGGGTGGCGGGGGTGGGCCGTTTTGACCTACCGAAGCAACTCAACCTGGATCTGGCGGTAACGCAGTTGCCCCTACCCCGGCTGGCGCGATTGGTCTCTATCATGGTTCCGCTCAAGGGCACCGTGGTGAGTCGTCTCCAGGCGACCTTACCCCTCGGCAACCCCCAGGGTCTCAAAGTTCAAGGGACTGCCCGTACTGCGGGGTTAATCCAAGCTGACCGGGTGACAGCGCGCAACTTCACGAGCCAATTCACCTACGCCGGGGCTAGGCTCCAGGCTCCTTTTCAGCTTGAGACTGGAGGCGGTAGGGTCCAAGGGACGGCGCGGGTTAACCTCACCGGACCGACGCGTTTTACCGTAGACCTCCGGGGCCAAGGACTCAACCCGCAAACAATCGTGGCTCCCTATGACCTGACCCTGCCCTTGGTGCGTGGTCCAGTACAACTGACGGCTCAGGTGGTGGGCGGGAGCGGACTGAATACCCAGACGGACTTCACGGTGCAGGACGGTCGGTTGGGCCAAGAGCCCTTCCGGGCGGCGGGGCGTTTATCGCTACTCCCTCAGCAGGTGCGTCTGGATGCAACCCAAGTTCTTTTTACGCGGACTGGGGGCATCGTTGGGGGGGCGGGCACGGTCGGGTTGAATGCTCAGCGTCCTGTAAATCTAAACCTAAACTTGACGCAAGTTCCCTTGACTCTAGCGGGGACGGGGTTGACTGGGGGGATAGATGGACCCGTTCAAGTGCGGGGTCCGGCGGGGGCTTTGTGGGTGACGGGGAATCTTCGGGCGGACCAACCCCGCTTCAATAACCGCGTTTTACCGGCTTTAACAACGCGCTTTACCTTATCTGGAACTGAGACGCTGACCCTTGAACAGGCGAGTTTAGGGAACCTGAGTGCCCAAGGAACCGTGCAGTTACGGCCCAATGGTCCCACACCCGTCGAAGCTTTAGACTTGACTTGGCAGGCGCGGAACTATGACTTAGCCGCGTTGCCCGTCGCGCTCCCGGTGTCAGTCGGCGGTAATCTCACGGGCGCAGGGCAGGTAACAGGGAATCTCGATACTTTGGCGGTGACGGGGCGGGTGAGTCTCAGCGGTGGTCGAGTGGGGCGGTACAGCTTCGCGCCGCTCCAGGGTCCCGTGCGCTACCAGAACCAACGCTTCACGACGACCCTGGCTGGTGGCGGGGACCAGCTAAGGGCTCAGGGGCAAGTCTTAGCTACAGGGGTCCGCCTGACCAGCTTCAAGGCCAACGTCGCCAGTACCCAGGTGGTTGCTGAGGGGGTCTACGATTACCAGCGGGGCCTTACGCAATTGACTGCCCAAGCCCAAAACCTCGACCTCGCCAAATTAGGACTCGCCCCGGTCGGACCTATACGGACTCTAGGCGGGGTGGCGAATGGACAGTTGGCGTTGCGTCAAAACGGGCGTAGTTTAGTCGGGGATATCCAAGCCGAAGTCCAGAACGGACGGGTGAATAATCTCCGCCTCGCCACCACCCAACTCCGTGCCCGTGTCGAAAACAACCAAGTCACCCTCGCCCCTGTCACCCTCACCCTCAGCGGCGGGACCTACACCCTGGCGGGACGATTGGGGCTGACTGCCACTGCGCCCCTAGACCTCAATATTGGGGTGAGCCAAGGCCGTCTGGAGACCGTGGTGGATGGCTTGGGGCTGACCCAAGTTGCTGACCTCGTACCCACTCCGTCCACGCCTATCCCCAAAGGCCGTGCTCGTGACCTAGGCATAATCACGCTACCCGGTCCTAATCGTGGGTTATCAGCCAAGCTTGCGACCTACGCGCAAGTGTCTAAACAAGTAGCAGCCCGGACCCCGACGACCACCGTGGGCCTGATCCCCCAGGACTTTCGGCAATTACAGGGGCAGTTTCAACTACAAGCCCGACTCACCGGGACCACGGCTCGTCCTCGGGTTCGTTTTGACCTAGCTGGACAGGACTGGCGGTGGCAGCAGTACCAACTCGAAACCCTCCAGGCCCGGGGTAATTATCGAGACGGTAGCCTGACTTTAGAGGAGAGCCAAGCCCAGTACCAAGAACGCACGGGCCGTCTGACAGGAACCCTAGCCCTCAACGGTGCCCAGGATGCCCAGCTTGAGGTCCAGAACCTTCCCCTCGAACTCATCAATCCTCTACTACCCAAAACAACCCGCCTCACCGGGGACCTCAGTAGTCAAGCCCAGATTCGCGGGACCCTGCGCCAACCCGTGGTCACTGCTCCCGTTCAAGTGGCAGCCCTCCAGGTCAACGGACGGGACCTCGACCCCGTAACCACCCGAGTCAACCTCCAGGCGGGTCGTCTCGCCCTCAGTCAGACCCAGGTGGGCATTAATCGCCGGGGTGCAGTGGTCGTCGGCAGTCTGCCCATTCCCATCCTCAATCCCAGTGATCCTCGGCTCGACTTGAGGGTTATCTTGCCGGGAGCTGACTTACCCTTGCTCAACCTGCTCTCCGACCAGTTGGTCTGGCAACCCGCAGCGGGTGAAGCTTCCCTCACCGTGGGCGGGACCTTTGCTGATCCCCAGGTGGACGGGGTGGTGAGTCTCCAGCAGGCGGCGGTGCGCGTCACGCGCCTAGGGAGTGATTTAGTTATCAATAACCTCAACGCCAACCTAGACCGCCGGGTGGTACGGGTTGCCGACTTCAATGGCAGTTTGGGCGGTGCGGCGTTGACGGGTCAAGGCGAGATCCCGATTCGTCGCCCCAACTTGACGGTAGACAATCCCCTGGCTGTAAATGTAGACGGCAATATTGACCTACCCCGGCTCTATCGCGGCGGGATTGCCGGACGGTTGCTGTTTGGGGGTGCGCTCACAGAGCCAGTTCTGGGCGGGGGGCTCATCCTCAATCCTGGTAATCTCCTCTTGGGCCTGCGGGACTTCCAGGCTTTAGCCCAAGGACCCACCACTACAGTCAGAGCTATTAACGAAACAACCGTCGCTAGTCTCCCCCTGAGCTTCCGGCAGTTCAACATCCAACTGGGACCCCAGTTCGGGGTGGCGGTGGCCTCGCTCAATGCTCGACTGGATGGTTCCCTCGCCCTCAACGGTCCCTTAGATAAACTCCAACCCACTGGGCAAGTCACCCTGCCCCAGGGCTTACTCGAAATTGGCTCTGCCCGTTTCCGCATTGACCCGAGCCGGACCAATACCCTGACCTTCGTGGGGAACACCGACCCACAATTAGATATCCAAGCTGAGGCGAGTGTCTCCGATTTCGTGGGCACGGGCAGTTTCGGAGGTCTCCAGCGGACGGGTTTAACGAATATCCCGGTCCAGCTCCCCTTGGGCCGCTACGAAAAAATCCAAATTCAAGCTCGTGTCACCGGGACCGCTTCGCGCCCAGATATCGAGTTACGCAGTTCACCGCCCCGTGACCAAGTAGAGATCCTGGCCTTGATTGGCGGCGACCTATTCAACCCCGCCGCCCAAAGCTCCTCCCTCTTGACGGGGTTAGTCCCCGCTTTGAGTGGACAACTCCTCTCCCCCATCGAACGGGATTTAGCCGCGCTCTTGGGTCTGGACGAGTTAAATATTGGGCTGGCTTCCCTCGTCGCCCCGAGCGGTCCCACCACCTTTGGGCTGGGCGTGGGGGTCGAAGCGGTCAAAGACCTCTCCCCGGTCCTTTCCCTCTCCGCCTCGCGCAACCTGACCGAGAACGCCCTACCCGCCCTGTTCGGCCTGCGCTACCGACTCAGCGACAAGATTGTCCTGCGGCTCAATACGACGGAGCAGTTCGACGAACAGGTACTTTACTTCCAGTACGATACGCGCTTCTAGAGGGCAGGGGGCAACCGGGATATGCAAAAATAGGAAGCTGTGTCAGGAAGCAGGCCACCATGATGAAATCGGTGCATTGGGTCCTCCTGTTGAGCTTGCTCACCGGACCCGTCCTCGCCCAGAGCTATAACGACCTTTTAAATCAAGGCAGTAAACTCGCCGCCCAGGGTAAATCAGACCAAGCCATCCCCGTCCTCGAAAAAGCCCGTAAGCTCAAACCTAAAAGCGGTGACCCCCTCTACTACTTAGGGGTCGCCTACCGGGACAAAAACGAACTCCCCAAAGCCCTGGGCTATTTTGACCAAGCCCTCAAACTCGACCCCAAAAATAGCTCAGCCCTCGCCAACCGGGGCATTGTCCTGACCCGCCTCAAAAACTATGACCCAGCCATCACCTCTCACAAAGCTGCCCTCGCCATTGAGCCGACCAATCCCTCCTATCACGTCAACCTTGGTCAGACCTACCGCGAAAAAGGGGATTTTGTTTTAGCTGCAGCCAGTCTCAAAAAGGGCCTGACCATTGTTCCTAAAGACAAGGCCACTACCCTCAAACCCAACGAAATCACCCTCGCCTACGGTTATCTCGGGGATGCAGCCGAGAAGGCCAAGGACTATCCCGAAGCTGAAAAAGCCTACCGCAATGTCCTTGTGGTCCAACCCGGCAACCTCACGGCGAATTATGGCCTAGCCCGGACCCTCAAGGCCGATGGTCAAACTACCGAAGCCATTACTGCTTACCAGAATCTCGTCCGGCTCAAAAAAGATGAACCCCAGTTCTTTATTGACCTGGGGCAACTCCAACAGCGTCAACAACCCACCGCCGCCATCGCCGCCTACGAGCAAGCCTTGGCCCTTGACCCCGACCAAGTCTCAGTGCAACTAGCCATCGCCGACTTGTACAGCAACCAAGGCAACTTTGCAAAAGCCGCTCCTGCCTACCAGACCTACTTGGCGAGTAAACCCGAGGATGGTGCCGCCCATGCCAGTTTAGGGGGTGCTTACCGTCAACTGAAACAAGATGATGCCGCCATCGCCAGTTACCGCACTGCCCTCAAACTGCTGCCCACCGATGTCACCCTCATGGGAAATTTGGGCGTTATCTTAACGGAAAAAGAGCAGTATGACGAAGGTGTGCCCCTGCTCAGAAAAGTGGTTGACCTCAAACCCGAAGACTTCTCCGCCCAGCGCAACCTCGCGCTTGCGCTAGTCAATCAGAAGAAATTCGCCGAGGCCCTGCCTGTCATCAATAAAGCCATCAGCCTTAATGCCCAAGATGCAGAGTTGTACTTATTGCAGGGTGTGGCTTTGGTGAACACACCGGGCAAAGTGAACGAGGCCATCACTGCACTGGAGACCAGCCTTAAACTCAATCCTGATAATAAACAGACCCAGGAGTATCTAACGAGTGTCAAGAAAGCTGCCGGTCGTTCCTAAGGAGTCTCTGTGAAAGTTTCCTACAACGCCCTGCGAGAACTGGTGGCCTTTGACCTCAGCCCCGACCAACTAGCAGACCGTTTGACTCTGGCGGGTTTTGAGGTAGAGGAAGTCCTGGATCTCGGAACTTGGGCCGCTGGGGTGGTGGTAGGTCGTCTCGTCGCCTGTGAACGCCATCCCAACAGCGACAAACTCCAGGTCTGCCAAGTAGATGTGGGGGGTTCCCGGTTATTGAATATTGTTTGCGGAGCCGCCAACGCCCGTGCGGGTATTCTGGCTCCGGTGGCTCCGGTGGGGACCTACCTCCCGATTAAGGACCTCACCATTGAGACGGCTACCCTGCGCGGGGTCGTCTCCGAGGGTATGATCTGTTCCTTGGCGGAGTTGGGGCTTGCCAAGAAATCCGAGGGGATTCACATTTTCTCAGTGGACCTACCCTTGGGCGCGGATGTGCGCCCGTTGCTGGGCTTGGATGATGTCATCCTTGATGTCACTTCCACCGCAAACCGGGCCGATGCCCTGTCCTTAGTCGGGATGGCGCGGGAAGTGGCGGCGTTTAGTGGGGGCGTCCTGCGTTTACCCATGGCGGAGGCTCCCCTAGTCGCGGCGGGGACGATCACTGTCAAAATAGACCAATCCCTGACCTGTCCGGCCTACATCGCCACCGTCGTCGAGGGCTTGCAGTTGGCTCCCTCCCCGGATTGGTTGGTGCGCCGTCTGGAGCGGGTGGGTTTACGGGCCATCAATAATGTGGTGGATATTACTAACTATGTGTTGTGGGAATGGGGCCAGCCGCTCCACGCCTTTGACCGGGACCGCTTGGGTGGGTTGGATCTGGGGGTGCGTTTTGCCCGTCCTCAGGAAACCTTGACCACTTTAGATGAGGTAACGCGGACCCTAGACCCGGCGAATCTCGTGATTACGAGCCAGGACCAGCCCGTCGCCTTAGCAGGGGTAATGGGGGGCCGCGACACAGAAGTACACAGCGCAACCCAGGCCATTGTCCTAGAGGCCGCGCTCTTTGACCCAGCGGTGGTGCGGCGTTCAGCCCGTGCCCAGGGACTCAGGAGTGAGGCTTCAGCCCGTTATGAGCGCGGGGTGGATTTTTCGGCTTTAGAAGTTGCCCTCAACCGGGCCTTGCAGTTACTCGTGGAACTGGCGGGGGGACGGGTGGTGGCCCAGACGCGAGTGGATTACCGGAGTCAACAAAGGCCCAATATCCGCCTCCGCCCCCAACGGGTCACCCAAATTCTCGGCCTCGCCATCCCGCCCCTGGATCTTGAAACCAGTCTCAAGGGCTATGGTTGCGACTTAGAACTTGAGGCGGACGGGGCTTACCGGGTCCTCGTCCCTGGCTACCGTGCCCGTGACCTCCAGACGGAGATTGACCTGATTGAAGAGATTGCGCGGTGGGTGGGGTATCAGGCTCTCCCGGCGACTCTCCCCGTCCAGACCCAACTGGGTAAACTCACACTCCAGGAAGTCCAACTGCGTCAAATCCGCGCTCTACTTCAAGGCCGGGGTTTGGACGAACTGTATCACATCACCTTCACACCCCTGCTGGGGACGGAGCTTTCGACCAAACGTGCCCAACAAGAGGCCCGCTTCGGTCAGTCCGGTCCCCAGATTGCCCTGGTCAATCCCCTCAACAGCGACCTCGGTGCCCTGCGTTCTGAGCTATTGCCCGGTCTGTTGGCAGCCTACAAATACAACCTGGACCAAGGCAGTGGTCCCCTGCAAGGGTTTGAGGTGGGCCGGGTCTTCCAAGAGACCGCAAGCGGCTTGCAGGAGCTAGACCACCTAGGCGGGGTGATGGGTGGTAATCCCGAGCGGGGGGACTGGCAACACCGGAGCCAGGAGTACAGTTTCTTTGCTGTCAAGGGAATTTTGGCGAGTCTGGCCCAGGGGTTAGGGCTGCACTTTACCTATCAGCCCCACACCGAGGACACGCGGTTACACCCCGGACGGACCGCCTCGGTTTGGTTGGCAGGAGAACGATTGGGGGTCGTGGGTCAGGTCCATCCCCGGCTCATCAAGAGTGAAGACCTACCGGAGTCCACGTTTGTGTTTGAACTGGATCTAGGCATAATTTTTGCCCATACGCCCGGTCAAATCCGCTATCAGCCCTACTCCAGCTTCCCAGCGATGGACCGCGACTTGGCCCTATTCTGTGACCGTGGCGTGTCCGTGGCCCAGTTAACTGACGCGATCCAAGCCAGTGCCGGACCGCTCGTTACCTCAGTAGAACTTTTTGATGAGTACACGGGTATCAATGTCCCCGACGGTACTCGCTCCTTGGCCTTTCGGTTGGTCTATCAAGCCACAGACCGCACCCTGACCGATGGGGTAGTAAACGCGATTCAAGAGCAGGTGCGCTGGTTGTTGGTGGAGCAATTCGGGGTGCAATTACGGAGTTAAGTGCATAAATTCCTCCAGGCTCGCCTATAAGTAAACTATATACATGGAGAGCTTGCTATGGATATTGGCAAATTACTTACAGACCTGGGTGTGCCGCTCTTGGGGGCCATCATCAATGGTCCAGTGGGACTCGCCACGGGAGCCGTCAAAGTTATCGCTGATACGCTGGATGTTGCATCCAATCCCCAGGCCATCGCCACCAAATTAGAGACTGTGGACGCTGAAACGCTACTCAAACTCAAGCAGTTAGAGTTAGATTTCCAACGACAAATGATCCAGGCCCAAGTGCAGATGGAGCAAATCCAAACCCAGGACCGCAGCAGTGCGCGCCAACGGGAACTAGGCATCGTCCAGGCCACGGGCGAAAAAGACTGGGGAATGTTTTGGCTGGGGACGGGGGTAATCACTGGATTTTTCTTATTGGTGGCAGCGTTGCTTTATCTAGCCGCGACTCGGGGTGATCAGGCAATTGATCCTAACGTTATGGCTATGCTCAACATTCTGCTGGGTACCTTGGCAGCGGGTTTCACGGGGGTTCTCAGCTACTATTTTGGTTCCTCAGCAGGGTCATCGCGTAAAGACGCGTTAATCCGTGAAAATTTTAGCCTAGCCAACCAACCCGACCTGACCCAACCTAACTTGACCCAACCGCCTTCAACGCCTAAAGACCCTCCGCCTACAGGGGCAGAAATCCTTTCCGTGGATGTCGAACGCCGTAATGGCACGGTACGGACGGTGACTGAGACTTCAACTCAGCCCACGGAACCCGAGGGTACAGGTACCGTGGCAGTGGCTGAGCGAGTCGGTACGGCGGTACTCGAAGCTATCTCAATGACGAGTTTAGGCGACGGACAACGCCATGCGCTATCGGTTTTGACTAACCTACCCGTGGCTAAACTTAACCAACTCAAAGAGATTTTACAGTTAACGCGACCCGGTGTAATTGGGATGATGACTCTGGAAAAATTTATAGATCTCTGTGAGGATGAAGAACTCGATTTACCCTCATCAGTAGTTGATGCCCGAGGGGCCAGCCAGTTCTTTGATAGTCTGTTAGCTGCTATCAACAATCCAGCCCAGGATATTCTGTCCAAACTATTGACCATCGTACCCAAGGCGATGAAAGCAGATGCTGAAACGGCAATCCCGCTACTGTTAGCCGAGTGCAAGAAAGAGAATGTCACCGACCCCGACGAGATTGCTTACATCATGGCTACGGTCCAGCATGAATGCAGATTTCAACCCATCCGGGAGGGGCTAGCTAAACCCAATTCTCCCAAAGCTAAACAGCGCGAGTTGGCACAGATTCAGGCGAAATACATCCCCTACTTTGGGCGGGGCTACGTACAACTCACCCACCGGGATAACTATCAGGAGTTCGGGAAATTGCTAGGTGTAGATCTAGTCAATCAACCCGACTTGGCCCTAGACCCTGAAATTGCAGCTAAGGTCTGTGTAATAGGGATGAAGCGGGGGCTCTTCCGGTCCCCCAATCAGCTCGCCAACTTCAATCGGGCTACCGGCTATGACTTTGTGTTCGCGCGTAATATCGTCAATGGCACACGTCGTGGGGAGCGTCTTCCTGACAAAGCTGAGCTTATTGCTGGCTTTGCCCGTGGTTATCGCACGGCTCTGAGTTAGCGGCCTATGACTTGCCGGATGGTTGCAACGAGCGCGGCGGGGGGTTGGGTGATGTCCACGGTTAGCCCGTCGGTAGGTACTTCTAAGTCTTCAAGTTGGCTCATCAAGATGTGGGAGTCGGCGAAATGACCCCGGCGGCGGTCAAGACGTTCTTGGAGGAGGGCCATGGTGCCCTTGAGGTAGATGACTATCAGGGCAGGCCCGCCTAAAACTGCCCGGTAACGGGCTTTGAGAGCAGAGCAAGCGAGGACGACATTTTGACCGGAGTTTTGCCACTGCTGGATCTGCTGGGCCAGGGTGATCAGCCACGGGGTGCGGTCCTCATCGGTCAGCGGGATGCCCCGCGCTAGCTTCTCGCGGTTGGCCTGGGGATGAAAATCATCGGCATCAAAAAAGGCAAACTCGATTTCACGGGCCAACAACTGCCCCACGGTCGTCTTGCCCGCACCCACTACCCCCATCACCAAAATAATCATTTATGCATCCAATGCGAGCCTATCGCCCTGGGTGTTTCAGGCAAAATGTCATCTCCTAGCTTACCTGGAACGATTACCGTGCCTGAAGTCCTATAGCCTCGCCAGTCAAAGCGTACAGTCCAAGTAGCCCACCCACTGGCCTAGAACTGCCGGTGAGCCGTACCATTGCCGTTGCCGACGCGGAGAGTGCCAGACCCCTTCTAAGACGAGGTTTTCTGCTCCCCTGAGGTGAGCCGCTGCAATCGGGGTAATGCCATCCCCCCAACAGTCCGCCTGACCACAGGTTAAACGATAGCTCTGACGGGCGAACCAGTCATCCAACCCAGACACCGCCCGCCCTGCCACGCACACATAGCGCACCCCCTGCTGAAAAGCCCCCGGATAGCTCGTATTGACGAAATCCATATTGGTGCGGGTAAATCGTTCTTGGCTGAGGTGGGGCGTGCCTAGGGTGACGAGGGTATGGACTTGGGCAAACCGTCCCCAAACCCGGCCCATATAATCCTGCTCCCCCAACAACAACCGCGCAATCCAGCCCCCCGCCGAATGACCGACAAGATTTACCTGGGTCGTCCCATACCGCGCACAGGTCTCAGTAATGGTCTGGGCAATAATTTCTAGAACTGGGGTAACGGGCTTCCCGCCGAGCGTCGGCAACCAGGAGCGATAGCCCAAGGGCACAACCGTAGTAGCCACGCCTAGCTGCTCTAGGTCATGGGCTAAGGATAGATATTCACGGGCCGAGGCGAAGTAGCCGGGGATCAAAACCGTGGGCAGGGGCGACACAGGGATTTCCTTCATCTCAAGAGGAGGTTCGGTATTATCCTAGGCTCATCGCCCATCCCTGGACCCATGAACAAACTCCTGCTATACGCCGCCCTGCTCGTGCTGGTGCCCCCCGTGGGCTTATTCCAAGTTGTGACCGATAACCAAATCCCCGTCGCCGCCAAGATTATTGCCTGTAGCATCGGCTTGGTCCTAGGCGTCGTCCTCTACGCCTCGCTCTACCTCGTAGGCCGGGGATTCTTCGCCGCCTAGCAGTGAGTAGTAGGTAGTCAAGACAGAAGCGAGCAAGAGCGAAGAGTCGGTTAAAGGACGGGGTATAACCAGGAGTTGAATTATTTAAAGAGCGGTTCAACCAAGTAGATTACTCGCCCGCTCTCGTGAAGAGCTTTAGTTGCAAGGGGGTGGGGG
>Ga0163154_10007921_pt1 | contig 12528 bp, 12 predicted proteins | sample OliLakLV19MP9P1_FD_148649 | JGI IMG/M metagenome (GOLD analysis project Ga0163154, IMG submission 148649) | Freshwater microbial mat bacterial communities from Lake Vanda, McMurdo Dry Valleys, Antarctica - Oligotrophic Lake LV.19.MP9.P1 | ecosystem: Environmental > Aquatic > Freshwater > Lake >... | reverse complement strand
CCCGATACCAGGCCCCGCCTCAGCCAACTGGAAGAGGAGATCTAACACATGGTCAGCACCACTCGCCCCCCTCTCGACTCCCCGCCCGAGCCCGGCGTCAACGGTCGCGTCGGCTCCTCAGTGGTCAGCGATCTCCGCCAACTCCTTGAGGGCAGCGGCACGCTCGTCCGCCAGGAGCTCGCGCTCGTCAAGGCCGAGGCCCGCGAGCACGCCGACCGATACAGCAAGGCTCTGGCGGCCTTGGCCGCGGGCGGAGCGGTGGCCCTGATCGGCGGTGTGGTCCTCGCCATCGCCGCCAGCGGCGCACTCGCGTCCCTGCTCGTCCTGGCCGACCTCGACCCGGTCATCGCGGCGTGGCTGGGCCCGGCGATCATCGGCACCATCGTCCTCATCATCGGCGCCGTTCTCGTGAGCGCCGCCAAAGCCAAACTCAGCACACCACCCACGCTTCGGCGCACCGTCCAGGAAGCCGAGCGCACCGCCGCCTGGGCGAAGGAGAAGGTCTAATGGTCGAGTCAATCAAGAATGATCATCGCTCGCCCGAGCAGATCCAGCGTGAAATGGAGAAGACCCGTCAGTGCATCGACCAGAGCGTCGAACGCCTGGAATCCAAGCTCACCCCCGAGCGCCTCATCTCCAGCGCCGAGAACTGGCTCACGGGCGGACGCGTCGCCCAGGCCGGCCCGCTCAAGGACCATGTGGCCGCGTTCATCCGCGGCTACCCGCTCCCCAGCGCGCTCATCGCCGCTGCCGCCGCATGGGTCGTGTTCGACCGCGTCATGGCCGGCACCTCACGCGTCACCCCCGGTCAAGGCGGTGCGACGCACGGCTACGGCATGGGCGGGCAGACCATCTCCCGCGCCACCAACGTCGTCTCCAGCGGCGCCCACGCCCTGGCCGACGCCGCCAAGACCATCGCCGGCGCCGTCAAGCACACAGGTGAGGCCATCGGCTCCTCCATCGGCTCCGCCGCCTCAGGCGTCGGGCACGCCGCACATTCCGCGACCGGAGCGACCGTCCACGGCGCGGCCGATGGCGCCCACTTCGTCGGTAGCTCGGCCTCCCACGCCGCTCACGCCGTCGGTTCCGCCGCCTCACAGCTGGGCAGCACCGTGAGCCACACCGCCAGCAAGGTGGGCCACTCCGCGTCTCAGGCCGCGTCCTCCATCGGCCACACCGTCGCACACGGCGCCCAACAGGGTCGCCAGGTGCTGTCCCACACCTACCAGGATTACCCCGTGGGCATGGGCCTGGTCGCCGCCGGCCTCGGTCTGGCCGTCGGTCTCTTGCTCCCCCACACCCCCATCGAGGACAAGTTCCTGGGTGACCGCAGCGACAAGGTCCGCGATGAGGCCGCCAAGATCGGCTCGCAGGTCAAGAAGCAGGTCGTGGATGCCGCGTGCGAAGTCAAGGACGCAGGCAAGCAGGCCGTCTCCGAGATCAAGGCCGACGTGAAGGCCGAGCTCAAGGGCAAGTCCAGCATCAACGCGGATCGTCGCGAGCCGCAGCCCAGCCTCGAGCTGTAAACAAGCCGTCGACTTCTTCGGTTTGTCCGACCAACCTCTCCCAGCCCCGGGCCCGAGCTCGGGGCTCTTTGCGTGCATTCGCAAAGACGCTGGAAGCTCGGGCGTTTCCGGCCCTCGCCCCCGCCCGATCTCCCGTTACACTCCCCCAATGCCCGACTACGAATCCCGAATCCCCTACGAGGTGTCACGCATCCACGCCGCCGCCATCTACTGCTCCGACGGACGCCTCGGCGAGCACTTCGACGACTTCCTCCAGAACGGCCTCTCGCTGCCGCGCTACGACCGCGTGACCCTGCCGGGCGGCCCGGCCTGCCTGGCCGGGCACCCCCAGGCCTACCTCGAAGAACAAGGCATCGTCGACGAACTCAAGTTCCTGGTCGAGGTCCACCGCCTCAAGCGGGTCGTGCTGCTCGCCCATCAGGCGTGCGCGTTCTATGCGACGCGCCTGACGCTGAAGGAACCCAGGCTCGAGCTGGTGCAGCGGGCCGACCTGGTCCGGGCCGCCGCGTTCGTGCATCGAGTCACCCAACTCGACGCGATCGACGCCTACTTCGCGCGCCTGGTTGACGGGCGAATCAAGTTCGAGCCGGTCGAGGTCTGAGCGGGCCCGCTCCAAAAACGCAGCATGGACGCTCTCGCGCCCACGCCAGTCGTTACCCTCGCATTGAGCCCATCCCGACGCGTACGCCGGGTTCGACCCGTTTCCTTGCGGAACTCTCTGTCCCGCAGGTCATTGTGCCGCGCCGGACGCTTCGTCGCGTGCCAGCCCGGGTGCCAGCCGGGTGGCGGATCAGCGGCGGTTGTTGCCGAAGCCCGCCTCGCGGGGCTTGGCCTCGTTCACCGTCAGGTTGCGGCCTCCCGCGTCCTTGCCGTCCAGGGCCTTGATGGCCGCCTTGGCGCCCTCATCACCCATCTCGACGAAGCCGAAACCGCGGGGCTTGCCGGTCTCGCGATCGGTCGCGAGCTTGGCCGACGTGACCGGGCCGTGCGGCTCGAACATCGTCCGCAGCTCGGCCTCGGTGGTCTGATACGAGAGGTTTCCAACGTACAGCTTCATGTGCAAATCCAACGCCCGAAATGCAGGGAACCGGTGCTCAAGCTCGGGCGAGGTCGCGCATCAGTGATCGGGTCGGCGATCGATCCAGAATGGTTCGGACCGGCCAGACCGAGACAACTCTAGACCGTCGGGAGTGCAAAGCGCGATCTGGGAGGGTGCTGGAACGAATGTTTCCGGGATTTGTGCGGATTCATAGGCTCGGATTTCGGTAGGTAACGGGATTCAAGGGCGGCGGCAACGCGACTCCATAAACGGAACGACTCCGCTCCTTACAACTCCACCATCTCCACCGCCGCCCTCTGCTCAACCGCCATCACCGGCATCTTCACGTCTGTCCCGAACATCGCCAACGCCGGGTAGTCGCGGGCCAACCGCTGGCGGATCGCGCCCGGGTTGTAAAGCGGGGCCCGAGGAATCGGGATCGTGACCGCGGCCGGAACCTGCCCCGGCCCCTCGTCGATGACCTCGACAAACGCCGAGGAGCCGTCGGCGGCGGTGTATCCCCCGAACGCTCGGTCGGTGGCCGCCACGCCGGTCCCGGTTCGCGGGGCCGAGCCACCCGTCGCGTGGGCCATCAGGTCCAGGGCGATCTGCGCCTCGGCCCGGCTGCCCTCCAGCGCGGGGATCGCCTGCTCAAACGCCTGCAGCGCGCCCGTGCGGTTCTCAAACGTGCCCGACTTCTCCGCCCAGGTGCAGGTGGGCAGCACAACGTCAGCCCCATCCACCAGCGGCGACTCGAGCGTGTCGAGCAGCACCCTGAACTTGCCGTCAAGGGCCGCCATCAAGTCGGGCGTCGCCCACAGGCTCGGGTAGTTCCCGGTCAGGATCACCGCGGCGATCTTCTGCCCGCTCAGCGCCCTCGTGAACGCGTCGAACTCCATCGCCTCGCCGCCCGTCACCGCCTCGATGATGCGCCGCACGCCCCGGGCGTTGGGCGCCTTCTCCCCCGAGATCACAAACGCGTTCTTGTCGCCTTCCTTCGCGCCGGCGGGCATCACCTGGTCCGCCCCGCCCCGCGGCACCGGCCCGACCGCCAGAATCGCCTGCGGATCCAGGAACCGCGCCAGGTCCGCCAAAACGAACGCATCCTCGCACGACAGCATCGGGCTGATGAGCACCGCCAGGCGGTGCGGCCGGCTCTGGCCCTTCTGCAAGATCGGACGCGACTCATCGGCCCGGGCCCGCCGCCCCAGCGCCATGTGATCCCGAATCCCATCAACCGCGGCCTCGTGCGCCCGAGCCAGATCGGACTCCACCAACGAGCCATACTGCCGCCGAAGCGGGGTCGTCAGCCGCTTGTCGGAGTGCACGTGCTTCCACCCGTACCGCACCTCATCGGTGATCCACCACCTGTTGATCGAGGGGTTGGCCCGCGGCTTGAACCGGTAAATCTTGCCCTCGTTGTGCTCGATCAGGATGTTGTCGCCGCTGGCGGTCAGCCCATCGATCGAGGGCGTGCTCTTGAGGAACCACACGCGCTGGGCGAACAGGAAGTCCTTGTCCAGCAGCGCGCCCACCGGGCACAGGTCGATCACGTTGGCCGACAAAGGGTTGTCGATCGGGATGCCGGGGAAGACGTCGATCTCCTCGCGGTTGCCGCGGCCCGTGACGAGCAGCTCGCCCGAGCCGGTCACCTCGCGGGTGAACCGCACGCAGCGGGTACACATGATGCAGCGGTCCGCGTACAGGTACACATGCGGCCCAAGGTCCTTCTTGGGCTGCTTGACCTTCGTCTCCTCAAACCGCGACACGCTCCGCCCGTACTGATACGAGTAGTCCTGCAATAAGCACTCACCCGCCTGGTCGCACACCGCGCAGTCCAGCGGGTGGTTGATCAGCAGGTACTCCATCACCGACTTCTGGTTCTGCACCGCCTTGGGCGAGTTGGCCAGCACCACCATGCCGTCGGAGGCCGTCTGCTGGCAACTGGGCAGCAGCTTGCCGCCCATGAACGGCTCGAGCACCCCGGCCTTGTTGGGCGCGTGCACCTCGACCAGGCAGATACGGCACGAGGCCACGATCGACAGCCCGTCGTGGTAGCAGTACTGCGGAATCGCGATCGCGTTGGCGTTGGCGATCTGCAGGATCGTCTGGCCTGGGGTGAAGTCGCAGCGCGCGCCGTTGATGGTGATTGAGGGCATGGAGCGGGAGGGTAGGGGGGGATCGACCGGGCGGGCACCACGCCAAGGGCGCGCTCCCCGCTCCCCCCGTTGCGGCGCCGCGGAATGGCGCAAGGCCCGCAGAGGGCAGGGCGAACCCGGGAGACAGGGGGCGGGGCTTTCCAGACCCGCACGAATGCGGAGAGACGGGGACACCTGCGCGGGACGCTCATCGGCTTGGCAGGTGCCGTTGCGTCTTGGCTCACGGCACACCGGCTCGCGTCCTGCGTTTGGGACCACCAGCCCGTACCATCCCCCATGCAACTCGCGGTCCGCGCGATCTCGGCCCTCGTCCTCGCCATGGCCGCACTGCTCCTGCCCGCCTGCACCTCCATCTGGCAGGACGCCTATCGCCCCAGCCCCCTGGCCGCCGGCGCCGCCGCACTCCGCTACCCGGGCGAGCACCCGGTCATCGTGCGGGAAGCCCCGTGGGAGCGCGTCGAGTCGGCCCTGCACGAACTGGAGGAGCAGGAGGCCGCTTCCGACACCCACGTCTCGGAATGGTCGGTCGAGCAACGCCAAGCGGCCACGACCCGCCTGCTCATCGCCCTGCAACTCCACGACTCGCCAGAGAACACGGTCCTGCTGGGCCACTCGTCATTCGCCACCACCGACGTGGTCCGCCCCGAAGACGGGACGCTCGAAGCCATGGCCCGGCGCATGGGGGCCGACTACGCCATCTGGACCAGCCGGTACCTGGGCCAAGGCACCCGTGTTGTCGATCGCCCAGTCCCGATCCACCGCTCGGGCTGGGGCCACTTCTACGACCGCGAGGACCACGTCTGGCGCCACCGCTACTACTCCGACTTCGACACCGCCTGGGTGCCCATCGTCGTCGAGGCCGACCGCTTCGCCTTCATCGCGTTCTTCGTCCGTCGAATCGGGGGTCACGAGCCGCCGACCCTCACAGATCCCTGAATCAGTTCCGGGCTCGCCCGCACCATCCAGCCCCCAGATACTTACGGATGTTGCCGGCCAAGACCGACATCCTGCGCGATGCCCGCGCCCGCGACGCCACCGGGCTGGTCGAAGAGGCCGCCGCGTTGCTGCGCGACGGCGGCCTGGTCGTCCTGCCCACCGAGACGGTGTACGGGCTGATGGGCTCGGCCCTGCACCCGGGCGCTACCGCCCGCCTCAGGTCGCTGTTTCGGGGTGAGGGAGGCATCACCGCCGCCTGGCACGCCGCCAGCACCGAGCACGCCACCGAAGCCCTCGAACCCCTGCACCGCGTCCATCGCCGCCTGCTTCGACGCCTGACCCCCGGTCCCGTCTCCTTCCAGGTCAGGCTCAGCCTCGAGCAGCAGCGGCGATGCCGTGAGATGCTCGGCACGATCCCCGGTCGCGACGCCACCAGCGCCGGCAGCGAAGAGATCATCGTCCGCGTCCCAGACCACGCCCTCACCCGGCGCATCATCGAACGCGCCGGCGTTCCCATCATCGGCAACCGCCTCCGCGCCCTGGGGGCCAACGACGAGCGCACCCCCGCAAATGCCGCCGCGATCCCGGGCGTCGATCTCATCATCGACGACGGCCCGACCCGGCTCGTCCACGCCTCCACCACCGTCCGCCTCGACCCCGCCGGCGGCTTCGAGGTCGTGCGCGAGGGCGCGCTCGACGAGCGATACGTCCGCCGCAAGGCCCGCCACACCGTCCTGCTGGTCTGCACGGGCAACACCTGCCGCAGCCCGATGGCCCAGGCCATCGCCCGCGAGCAGATCGCCAAAGCCGGCGGCGTCGAGGTGCGCGTGATCTCCGCTGGCGCCGCGGCCTCCACCGGCGCGCCCGCAACCCCTGAGGCCGTCACCGCCATGAACGCCGCGGGCCTTGACCTCTCCAACCACCGCTCCCGCAACCTGACCCGCGACATGATCGCCGAAGCCGACCTCATCCTGGGAATGTCCCGGTCCCACGTCGCCGCGGTCCTGGCCGCCGACCCGACCGCCGTCGGCAAGACCACCACCCTCGACCCCGAGGGCGCGGACATCCCCGACCCCATCGGCGGCCCGCTCGAGGTCTACACCCGAACCGCCGAGCGGATTCGCTCGCTCATCCAACGCCGCCTCGAAGAACTGCTGGGCTGAACGGTGCGTTGGGCGAGCTTGCGCCCTTGCACGCTCGCACCAGTCGCGCCGCCCGGAGCCGCGGCGGACTGGTGGCATCCGTTCCGCGCCCACCCCGGCCCGCGCTTGAACTCCGTATGATCCCCCCGCGTCCGGGGAGCACCCCGCACCGCCCCGGAGTTCCGCATGAAGATCGCCATCAGCGCCGACCATCGCGGGCACACCAGCGCCCGCTCGGTCGCCGAGCGACTCACCGCACAGGGCCACGAGGTCGCCACCCTGGGCGCTCTCGACGGCAAGTCCTGCGACTACCCGGAGCTCGCCTTCCTGGTCGGCAACGCCATCGCCGCCCACAAGGCCGACCGCGGCATCCTCATCTGCGGGACCGGCATCGGCATGTCCATCGCCGCCAACAAGATCGCCGGCGTCCGGGCCGCCGTCGTCCACGACGAGCTCACCGCCCAGCTCTCGCGCAGCCACAACGACGCCAACGTGCTGTGCCTCTCGGCCGACCTGCTGGGCCAGCGCCTCATCGACACCATCGTCGACACCTTCGTCAACACCGAGTTCGAGGGCGGCCGACACGCCCGCCGCGTCCACAAGATCGAAGCCATCGAGCAGGGCAAGGACCCGGCGACGATTCACGATTGAGCAGGGCCGCGTGCGTGAGCACGCGAGTTGTCCGCTCCGCGCCAATCCGACACTCGGCGTATTCACGCCTGCGGCCAGATGACAACGAAGCCGCGGGCCGGCAGACCCACGGCTCCCAGAGAAGAGAGAAGATCCGACTCCCGCCTCGCGCGCGGGGCATAAACCAGAGCCGCTGGCCATTTCGGCCCGCGGCCCCGGAAGGAGGGTGCTCGAAAACTCGTTCGTCGCTGCTTTCACATGCCACTGGAACCAACCAGTCTCATCGCATGGTTATTCCGTACTCATCCCCGCCCCACCCGGATGCTTCACCCCCGCGTGGTTTGGGGCCATGCCAGCCGGAGGCCCGCCACCGAACCCCGCGCCCGCGTGCCGGGCGGGCAGGCGAGAGGGAAGCACAGACGTACAGAGGGCACAGCGAGAGGCAATGACGGTGGAGCGGGCCTTCCACCCTCCAGCGTGGTCCTCACGGCCCACGCCAATCACGCTCGCGCGCCCCCATCCCGGCCTTTCTCTGTGCCCCTGTATCTCTGGGTTTCCACTCTTCGCTTGCGACCAAAGCAAAGCGACCGATGGCGCCATGCCATCGGTCGTGCTGTTCGTCAGTCAGAGCGCGAGACCCGCCCCGCTCAGTTGTCCGTCTGCACGCTCGCGAACGTGCTGGGCGAGAACGACCGCACGGAGTTCACGAGCGGCTCGGAGGTGAGCCCGGCCGAACCACCGAGAACAAGCGCGAGCTGCGGGTCAAACCCCTTCTCCTGGATGAGCCACGCCGACCACAGGGCCGCGGAGTCCGACTGCTCGAACCCGTGCAGGAGCACGCGGCCATTGGTGCTCGCCATGACCTCGCCAAACTTCTCCACCATCGCCGGCGTGATCTGCGGGTTGATGAGCGGCATGTAGACGTATCGCATCCCGAGGGCGTTGACCGCCTGCGACTCCGAGAACCCCATGTTCTGGAGTTCGTGCTGGTTCAGGTTGATCACCACCGCGCCGCCCGAGTGGGCAAACCGGCGGAGCGTGTTCTGGTCGGGCTGGTCGGACATGAAGAGGTTGCCCGACTTGTACATGCCCTCGACCCCGTCGTACTGCACCACCTCCTGGGCGGGCTGGTAGGGCTGGCGAGACGAGGAGTGCGCGCTGCTGCCGGTGCCGCAGCCGCCGGCAATCAGGGCGAGTGAACCGGCGGCGAAAAGGGTGATCCGACCAATCATGCGTGTTACCTCCACAAGGGCACGGGCCGAGGCCCAGACGGCCGGGCGACCCACAAGGGCCGGCGACGACCACTTGGGTCGATCGGCGGTCGGGCGACTCGGATCAAGCCCCCGAGCGAGTTGGGGTGCGGTGGTGTCGGGGGCGCAAACCCTGCCGGTTGGGCAGGGTCCGGAAACACTCCATGGATCCTGGGGATTCGTGAGCAACGCGAACGACGCAACGTGCGCGACGCACGCCACGCCGACGAAGCACCCCCTCTTCATCTGCCCCCCTTCGCGCACCTCGCGCACGTTGCGACCTTTGCGTTCAATCCGAACACCCTTGGCCGCGAACCAGCCCAAGCATCGCTGACCCCTCGCTACCATCGCCCATGCCCCAGCTCGGCCCCGTGCGCTCAATCTGCGTCTTCTGCGGAGCCCGCGCCGGCAACGACTCCGCCTACGCCCACGCCGCCCGCGCCACCGCACACGCTTTGGCCGACCGCAACCTCAACCTCGTCTACGGCGGCGGAAACGTCGGGCTCATGGGCATCCTCGCCGACGCCGCCCTCGAGCGAGCCGTCCACGTCACCGGCGTTATCCCCGTCTCCATGGTCAAGACCGAACTCGCACACAAGCGCATCCAGCGCCTCATCACCGTCGAATCCATGCACGAGCGCAAGGCGATCATGGCCCGTGAGTGCGATGCCATCATCGTTCTGCCCGGCGGCGTCGGAACCCTCGATGAACTCTTCGAGGCCATGACATGGAACCAGCTCCGCCTCCAACGCAAGCCCATTGGCATCCTCGACCTGCCCGGCCCCGCCGGCGGCTTCTACGACGCCTTGTTCGGTTTCCTCCGCCACGCCCAGGATCAGGGCTTCGTGATCCCGACGACCATGCAACTCGTCGTCCGCGCGCAAAGCCCGGCCGCGCTCGTCGACCAGGTGATCGCGATGGGAACGCCCGCCCAGCCCGCCTGACCAACGCCTGACCAAATCCTGACCCGGAGCCGCGCCGCCCTTCCACCAGGCTCGGGCGAAGAAAACTCCGTTCCACAACGTGCCGAGTCACAGAGACGTATCGTGAGGGGGCGCCGAAAACCGTCGACGCCGGGGTAGACGCCGGGGTAGACGCCGCCCACCCCCGGGTCTCCACAAGAGGGAAACGCCCTGGCTGGTTCTCCTCAGACGCGGCCTCACCCGGCGATCCGCCGCGGATGCTGGAAAGGATGGACCCGTGCCCAACCCGGTGAGCCCTGGCCAACGCCTGCGAGCATTGATGGAAGCCGGAACGGTCGTCGCCCCCGGCGCATTCAGCGCGCTGTGCGGAGCCGCCATCGCCAAGGCCGGCTTCACCGCCTGCTACGTCTCGGGCGCCGCCACCAGCGTCATCGCCGGCGTGCCCGACATCGGCCTGCTCACGCTCGACCACTTCGTCCGCCAGATCGAGGAGGTCGCCCGGGCCTCCGGCCTGCCCGTGCTCGCCGACGCCGACACCGGCTTCGGCGAGGGCGAGATGGTCCGACGCACCGTGATCGACTATTGCCGCGCGGGAGCCGCCGGCCTGCACCTCGAAGACCAGGCCTTTCCCAAACGTTGCGGGCATCTCGACGGCAAGGCGTTGGTGCCCATCGAGCACGCCTGCGAAAAGATCGAGATGGCCGCGAAGGCCTCGGTCGATTGCAGCGACGGCACGTTCGTCGTCTGCGCCCGCACCGATGCCCGCGGCGTCTCGGGCTTTGACGACGCGGTAACCCGCGCCACCGCCTACGTCAGCGCCGGCGCCGACATGATCTTCCCCGAAGGCCTCACCACGGAGGGCGAGTTCGGGCGCTTCGCCGGGGCCATGCACGCCCTGGGCGACCGCCGCCCCTACCTGCTCGCCAACATGACCGAGTTCGGCAAAACCCCGATCATCTCGACCGCCCGCTTCGGCGCGATGGGCTACAACCTGGTCATCTACCCCGTCACCATGCTCCGCGTGGCGATGGGCGCGGTCGCGCGCGGACTGGAAATCCTAAGAAACAACGGCTCCGCCGAGATGCTCCTGCCGCACATGCAGACACGGGCCGAACTCTACGACCTGATCGGATACAACCCCGCCAAGCCGTGGGAGTTCCCGGCCTAGAGCGAGCAGCGCGGACCGATCAGTCTGAACGCAACGTGCGCCACGTCCGCCAAGTCTGCCCTCATACGGACCGTCGTTGCGACTCGGGCGTGCCACCGATCGTGGCTCCGAACGATCGGAGCGGGTTGGCCGCTTGTGACCGAGGCAACAATCGCTCAACGCAGCGATCGGTGGCACGACGACGCCCGGGTTCCATCGCGAGTTCGTATCAGGCGTCAGGGCGACCCATGCCGCCGTGCCTCCAGCCGCGGCCCTGAGCGGCTGGTGCGATCGCCCCGGAGCACACCAAACGCACCAGGCCCGCCGAACTCCGAGCCGCTCCCATCGCCTCGCACCCAGGGCAAACGCGGTATCGATCGGCAGCCCGGCACTGGATCGTCCGTGTGCGCCGCCTCGCACTCCTCCCCCCGACTTCGCGTCCCTTGCGACCCTTGCGTCAAACCCGATCCACTCCAGACCCCTCCAATCACGCCCGCTTCCAGCCGATACCATCGCCCATGGCAGACTCGCGCCCTGTGATCGGCATCGACCTCGGCGGCACCAACATCCAGGTCGGGGTGGTCCGCCCAGACGCCGCCGGCAAGGCCTCGGACGCCGTCCTCAGCCGCGCCAAAAAGAAGACCAAGGCCGACCAGGGCCTGCACGCCATCCTCGACCGCCTCGTCGAGGGCATCAACGAGGCCTGCGCCGAGGCCAAGATCACCCCCGCCGACATCGCCGCCGTCGGCATCGGCGCCCCCGGCGTGGTCGAGCCCAGCGACGGCGTGGTCATCGAGGCCGTCAACCTCCGCTGGAACGACGTGCCCCTGGCCAAACTCCTGTCAGACCGCCTCCGTCTCCCGGTCTTCGCCGAGAACGACGTCAACGTCGCCCTCTGGGGCGAGCACGCCCTGGGCTCCGCCATGGACGCCGACGACTGCCTGGGCATCTGGATGGGCACCGGCGTGGGCGGCGCGCTCATCCTGGGCGGACGCCTGTACAGCGGCCACTGGCGCTCCGCCGGTGAAATCGGCCACACCGTCATCCTCCCCGGCAACCCCCCCGGCTCCCGCACCTTCGAGCAGAACTGCTCACGTTCCGCCGTCGTCGACGCCATGGTCCGCCTCATCCGCGCCAATCGCAAGAGCGTGCTCACCGAACTCTGCGGCGGCGACTTCGACAAGGTCCGCTCGCGCACCATCGCCCGCGCCTTCGAGATGGGCGATGAACTCACCATCGAGGTCGTCGAGCACACCGCCGAACTCGTCGGCATCGCCGCCGCCAACATGGTCACGGTGCTGAGCCTCCCCCTGATCGTCCTGGGCGGCGGGCTCACCGAATCCCTCGGCGCGCCCTTCATCAACCTCGTGCAGAAAACCCTGGTCCGCCACGCCTTCCCCGAAAAGTGCAAGAAGGCCAAAGTCGTCGCCTCCGAACTCGAAGACGACGCCGGCGTCGTTGGAGCCGCCATGATCGCCGCCGATCGCCTCGGACGCTGACACGCCAGCCTCAACAAAAGCAGCCGCGCGAGCGGTCGCCCACCACACCGCCGACGGACGCTCCCGCACTCGCCGACACCCGCTCGCCATGACCCCTTGCCCGATGGATCGTCCGAGCGCCTCGGTGCAGGCGGCGGAGGGGCGGTATCGTCTCGGCGTTGCGAAGTACCCGACCTTCGGCGACCGCCCGCGCCGCGTGCCGGCCTCGGGCGCGGCGATGATGATGTTCGCGCCCGCGGGTGCGCGCCGCGTGGCGACGGTGCGGATGTTCGAGTAT
>Ga0163154_10007918_pt1 | contig 12531 bp, 8 predicted proteins | sample OliLakLV19MP9P1_FD_148649 | JGI IMG/M metagenome (GOLD analysis project Ga0163154, IMG submission 148649) | Freshwater microbial mat bacterial communities from Lake Vanda, McMurdo Dry Valleys, Antarctica - Oligotrophic Lake LV.19.MP9.P1 | ecosystem: Environmental > Aquatic > Freshwater > Lake >... | reverse complement strand
GGCGGTCACGTGCTGGGGCCAGCGTGCGAACGGGAATGAGCGGGATAAACTCGAAAGCGTTGGTCCTGCAAGTGGACCAGACATTTGCCCTCGCCGCGTGGATTGAGCTGGCGGAGCGTGGGAGGCGTGTCTCCGACCACGCCCATGCTTCCACCCCGGCGCGAGTTCCTCGCCGATCAGGTGGCCTTGGTCTTGCGTCGGGAGATCGCCGCCGGTCGCTGGTGCGATTGGCTTCCCAGTGAGCGCAGTCTCGTGCGCTTGCTAGCCGTCAGTCGAGGCACTCTTCGGCACGCGCTGGCCCAATTGGTCCACACCGGTGAGCTGGTTCTGTCAGCCCATCGCGGCTACCAGGTGAAGCCCCGCACGCGCGCGGCCAGAGGCGAGCCCGGCCGCGCCACCACCCGGCTCGTCGTCATCTGCCCGGAACGGATCTATTCAATGCCTTCGTATGTGGTGAAGTTGCTGGACTTGGTGCGCTCCATGGCGGTCGAGGCCGGATTGCAACTGGAGGTGCTGGAGGGATCACGATTTTCCCGAGCCGATCCAGGACGCTTCATGCCGCCGCTGCAACGCAGCCATCCCCAGGCCTGCTGGATTCCCATCATGGCCCACCAGCGGCTGCAGCAGTGGTTTGTCCGGAGCGGCACCCCTGCGGTGGTCTATGGAAATGCGTATCCGAATCTTCCCCTCGCCGCGGTCGGGATCGACTACCACGCCTGCATCCGGCATGCGACGTCCCTGTTGCTGGCACGCGGTCACCGCCGGATAGCGCTGGTGACGCACGATCCGCGGCGGGCCGGGGATCAGGAAAGTCTCGCAGGATTTCACGAGGCTTTGCGGGATCACGGCGGAAGTGATCTGGAACCTTTGGAAATGGCCCGCCCGGATGATGACGTCGCCGTTTTGCGCCGTCAGATCGACCGGGTGGCGGGCATGCGCCGACCGCCGTCCGCGTACATCGTCTGCCGGACTCACCACTACGCCACCGTGGCAACACGATTGATGGAGAAGGGGCTGCGCATCCCGGAGGAGGTTTCGATGATCTGCCGGGGGGAGGAAGTCTTCCTTCATTTCCTTTCGCCAACGCCTTCATTCTATCGGGTGAATGTTGAAGCCCTGGCCCGGCGGTTGTTCCGGTGTGTGCTCCGGGTGGTCGGCGGAGCGACGCATGTGGAGGAACAGCACCGGGTCGTTCCCGACTACGTCTCGGGCGGATCGGTCGCCGGAGGGAAGCCGGCAGCCGGCGAAATTTGAACGTTATGCAGAATGAGGAAACAACCCAGGTCCTGATTTACGGGGGAACGGCACCGGCGCTGGTCGCGGCGGTCCGGCTGGCTCGCGAGGGATGCAAGGTGACGCTGGTCACGCCGACGGAGCACCTGGGCGGTTCGTTGCCTTCGCTTGGGGCCGTGGAGACGCACTATCGCGGAAACCGGGCGCCCCTTTTGCAGGAGTTCATTGACCGCGTCGTCGGCCACTACCGGGCCAGCTACGGTGCGGATTCCGCGCAACTGAAGGACTGCCTCGGTGGCATGATGGTGACGTTTGAGCCTCACGTGGCCGAAGAGATTCTGCGAAGCTGGGTGGCGGAGGAGCCGCTGATCCATTGGGTACCCGGCTTTCGTCCGATCGAGGTGGAATGTGATGGCCGCTCCGTGAAAGCGGTGCGATTTCTAAACGATACGACCGGTCGATCCCTGCGTGTCGCGGCCAAGGCCATGGTGGAAGGTAGTTACGAAGGGGATCTTATGGCCCTGGCGGGCGCGGTCTGGCGGATTGGACGGGAGTCGCGGCAGGAGTTTGGCGAGCCACGGGCCGGCCGGGTGTTTACCCAATGGCTCGCGGGTGGTCTCCATCCCCGGGCTGCGGCCGAAGGACGGCTCAACCTCGTCACCTCCGGCAGCACCACGTCTGAGCCTCAACCGGGCAGTACCGGCGAAGGTGATGACAATATTCAGTCTTACAGCTACCGGATTTGTCTGACCGACGATCCGGGCAATCGACGGCTGCTTGAGTCGCCGCCGCCAAACTACGAATGCGCGCTTTACGCACCGATTCTCTTGTCGCCTGAGGAGAAAGAGAAGCTGCCGCTTCCCTTTCATCACCGGCTTCTGATCTATTCCCTGCGGGAGATGGCGGAGCGGGATCATATTTTCCACGGTCACGCGCTGCCGAACCGCAAGCGCAGTTGGAATGCGACCAACTTTACCGGCGCGGGCAAGGATTACCCTGACGCCGACGCGGCCACGCGGCGCCGTGTTGCGCAGCGACATTTGGAGCACGCGCTCAGCCTGATGTGGTTTTTGCAAAACGATCCGGAGATGCCGGCCGGCTTGCGGGCGAAGGCTCGCGAGTGGGGCCTGGCGCGGGACGAGTTTGCCGACAATGACAACATCCCGCCGCAGCTTTACGTGCGGGAGGCAAGGAGGCTGGTGGGCCGGCGTATTTTTACCGAGCACGACGCCTTGCTCGTGCCGGGACTGGAGCGGGCACCGGTGCACGCTGATTCGATCGGGATCACGGAGTTTTCCCTCGATTCACTCGCCTGCACGACGGAGCGGCTGCCCGGCACATTGTGCGACGGCCAGCTCTTCCAGATGGAGGTGTCGCGGCCGGGTCAGGTGCCGTTTGGCGTCTTGCTGCCACGCGGCATCGACAACCTGCTCGTTGTCACGACGGTGTCGGCGACGCACGTGGGTTGGGGCACCGTGCGGCAGACCCCGACCTTGATGCACCTCGCCGAGTCGGCCGCCTGGGCCATCGTGCTCGCGGTACGCGCAAGCCTGGCACCGGCCAACATCAACCTTGACCAGCTTCAACGCACCCTCGTCGAGCACGGCGTGATGATCTCCTTCTTCAACGACTTCGACATGTCCTGCCGCGAACCCTGGGTGTCGGCGGTGCAGTATGCGGGCACGAAGGGGGAGTTTACCGGCTACGATGCCCGACCCACCGCGCGGGCTGACGACTGCGTCCGGCGTTACCAAGTCGCCCTCTAAAACGGCTGGCCGGTGGAGCGGGGCTGGATGTCGCCGATTAGGACGTGGGCCGGCGCGCTAAGACCGCTGTGGACGCGTCGGCCCATTTCGGATCGTCGGCAACGACGTCGAGCAGGACTGAACTGTCAACGGCCGTGACCATCGCGAGCGCGGCCCAGGTAGGAGTCCACGTTTGACTTGCCGGGGAGCCGGCCGCGTCCCCGCCAATTGGTGAAGACGTCTCCGGTTTCCTGTTTGGAGGCCACGAGTTTGCCACTGACGGCGGCGAAGGAAAGCACGGTGCCGGGGCGGATGCCGAGTTGGTCGCGCAAGCGCTTGGGGAGAGTGACCTGGTCTTTTTTGGAGACGACCGTTGTCATACTTTGAGGGTAGGAATTCCTACTCATCGGGAAAGCGCAAGATTCCGAGTGCTGAAATCGGTACGGTTTGCCAGGAGTACGATGAAGCAGAGCGCGCAAAATGAACCGATGGAACTGGCATGATGGGGCTGCGTGGTTGCGCGTGGTTCGTCCCCTGGCGTCCACGGAGGGCCCCCCTCCACCTTTGCGTTGAACTCTCGAATTACGTGTAAGGTGCAGGACGGCGCGTCGCCCTCCAGAACAGGTACGCCTGGCTGGTTATGACGCTGCGTTTAGAACTCGAAACGTGCCGAAAGGGTGTACGTCGTCGGTTCTCCGATACGTATCACGGCCACGGTGCCGTCGGGTTGGGTTCCGATCGGGATGATGTCGTCGTCGGCAAACACATTTCGGACATTCAGCTGAAACTTGGCTTGGATCTTGTCGCGGAGGATGTGCCGCTTGTAGGACAACCAGCAGTCATAGCTGGTTTCGCCCGGTCCGAAGTAGGGATTGCTGATGTCGTAGGTGCGAAAGTCACCCGGAAGTGCGCCACTCACCGCTTTTGAACCATCCAACCGGAAGTTCGCGATGGGCAGGCCGATGGCCACCTTGCCTTGATAGCGGACCGCACCGCCGATACCGATGTTTTTCAGCCGCCCGGAGTCGAACACATAGTTGGCGAAAGCATTGCTGCGCCACTTGCGCAATTCCGTGGCCGGGCCGCCGTCGGAGTTGGCGACGCGCAGATAGCTTTGAACCAGACCCCGCCACCGTCCCGACAGCGCCCCGGTACCATCTGGGATGGTGGAGATGGTCAGATAGGTGACCTGGGCCGCCGGTGAGCTCCAATTTTCAGCCAAGGTCCGGCCGTTTGCGGTCGGTGTTTCGAACATGAACCGGCGCAGGGCCTCGCCGCTGTTGTCCCGGGTCGATTCCTGACGGGCTGCATTGATGCTCAGGGACAACCGGCTGGTGGGCGACCAGAAAAGCTCCAGTTCCGTTCCGCGGGCGATGTAGTCGCTGGTATCGGAGCCGGAACCCGGCACTTGGGAAATGGTATTGCCGGTGACGCGGACCTGATAGAGATCGAGAATCGACTGCGGAGGTGCGACATAGCCGACTGGAAATCCATTGCCCGAGTTTGTCGCGAAGCCGCTCTGCACCGCCTGGAATGTTTGCACATGCTGGGTGACGATACCGCCGATGATGCCGTTGAGGGATCCGTTGAAGGAACCGTCCTGATTGGTCTCATAACGTGTCACGCGGAGGGAGAGCCGTTCGTCGAACAGGCGGAGGTTGATGCCGTAGTCCGTGGAGATGCCCCGCGGAGGCAGGATTTGGTCGCCGAAGACATTCCGCGCCGTGCTCTCCGGCGGGTCAAAGTTTTCGGATTCACCATAAAACACGCTCAGGGCACTCGTAGCCGGAAGATGCTTGCGCAACCCATTCGGCAGTTTTGCGACCACGCTCCACGCCTTGGGGGTGGCTTTGAATTTCTGACGGGTTGCCAAGCTGCTGCCGAAGTCGTAGGCTGGGTCATTGACCAGACGGTAGTTTTCCCCGGTCGATACCACCGGCGCCACCACTTGGACGACCGAAACCTCCTCCTTGCGCAAGCCATAGGTGCCGATGATGTGCCCGTCGAGAAAGCGGCTCTGCAGAGACAAGGCGGAGGAATCAATGGTGCGGCGGTTCTTCTCCGCGTTGCCCGCCATGTTGGTCAACTCATCGTTCGCCTGCAGGAACTCGATCGACTGGTATTTCACGGCGTGTTGCGGCTGGGCAGAGTTTGCCGCCGCCGCCGGAGGAAGACGGGCGAGAAACACCCCCTGGCCGTTCAGAATCCTGGGCAGGTCCAGTCGATAGGCCTCGATCCCGCGAATATCGAGATTGGCCGGATTCGTGATGCTGACGGCGCTCGGAGTGAGGTAGTTGAGCGTCACGAGCGTTTTGCCCAGCTCGGCCTGTCGGTTCTGATTAGAGCCGTTTTCCCAGAGTTGGGTGGTTGAGCCAAGCGCACCGCTCCGACGTTCGTTCGTGTTGCGTTCGCGCTGCATTAGGCCACCCAAGGTGTGTTTACCCGCGATGCGGCGCCAAAGGGAGTTGTCGTTCTCCGTCAGGTCGAGCTCGTAGAAGGCCTTGGCCCGAACCGTGTCAATTCCGGCTTTGGAGTAGGTGGAGGTGCCAGGTTGCCCCGTCATGACACGTCCGAAGTTGGGGTTGGGGGTGCCGTCCCACGTGTGGGTGTTGGCGTCAACGGCCAGCCATTGCGTGGCGATCGGGAGGAGGCTTTGGGTGGACTCGGTGTAGCTGGACGAATTGGCTGACAGCTCGATGCCGGCGCGTCGATTGAAGAGCAGTTGCTCCACCGTGACGGTGTGGTCGCGCAGTTTGGCGTCTTCCCTTTTGTTCGGGCCGTCGAGCATGCGATCGTGGAAATCGAAGATCTCCGGGTTCATGATCCGTGGCCCGATATAAAACTCGCCGTCTGGAAGCGGCACCGACTGGTTCTGGAAGCTGAACTCGAAGCTACGCGATGCGATCATAACCGCGGCTCCGGTGGCCCCATTCGGAAAACGAACGTTGTTCGAAACCCACGGCCGGCCGAGGACCGTCTGTCCGTTGACGGTCCCGTTTGGGTCGCGGGCCGTGTTGTTGGTGGGATCGACGAAAATCGCGATTGGCGAGCGGTTGAGCAGACGGCCGACACCCAGACCGAGATTGGTCACCGGTCCGGCCGCGAAGGGCACGGAGGGATTCCAGCTGCCTTTCGCGGGTATGCCCGCCGCGACCCACTGGGCTGGCCGGGTTTCCTCAAACCAACCCGAGAGATGGTCCTGGGGCGGGAGGTTGCGCGGATTGTTTGCGTCGATCTTGCCGACTTCACCGGACAATGTAACGCGGGTTCCGGAGAATATGCCCTTCTCAAAGGCCGGAATGGACGTGACAAACGAACCGTACAAACGCTGGTCATGATTGAAGGCCGGCTTCTGCCGGTACTCCCGCTCGTCGTTCAGCGCGGCGATCCTGATGGCTGCGACCCTCGGCACGAGGACCTGGTTGATGTCGAGGGTCCCGCGGACGCTTCCGTAGTTGTCAGCTGAAACGCCGATTTGTCTCCTGTTGGCGTCCGTCAAGGCTTCGACCGTCGAGTAGTTGATGATGCCCGCAGGGCTGCCCACGCCGAACAGCAGGGCGTTGGCGCCGCGGTTGATGTCAACGCGAGCGGTGTTATACGCATCGTTGGGGATCGCCGAGCGGAAGAATCCGCGGGTCAGGTCGGCCGCGGCCAGACCACGGACGCGCGTGGAGACATTGTTGGTCAGGGCTGGTTCGTTGGTGGAGCCGGCGAAATTGCCTCCGAATCCACCCACTTCGATGCCCACCTGATGGACGAGGGCGTCGCGCAGGTCGCGGGAGGCCGTGTCTTCAAGAAACTTCGGTGTGATGACCGAGACTGCGGATCCGATTTCGTCGATTGAGACGCGCATGCCGGCGCCGCTCAGGGTGACTTGGGATTGGTAGCCCTCATATTGACTGGAGGCGATGATGAATGGCGAAAGGATGACAACCTGTTCTTTTGCCGGTTCGGTTGCCGGCTGTGCCGTCAGTGCGGGAGGTGACAGCGCATTGAGCAAAAGGCAGGCTGAGGCCAGGACAGCAGTTCGCGTGCTTCGCGTTAGATGGAGCGTTTGCGTGGCTGGGAGATGCGATGTCTTCATGGGGTGTAGGTTAAGATCGAGTGTGGGTGCCGGGACCTGATGGGTTTGCCCCAAGGCGAGAACCGGGACGGACCAGTGTTTACTGGTGGGTGAGTCGCGGGGAGCGTTGGCTGGTAGAGCCATATCAACGGCCGCAGGGGCAGGCTGACGAACATTCCATGTATTCGTGCGCAGGGATTGCGGTGGGCAGGGCGAGCGGTGGTGATCGAAGGGGCTTGGAATCAAAGGGACTTGGAAGGCCCTAGACTGAATTGAGCATGGAATGCCGAGCGCGGTGGTTACAAAGGCGTTTCTCAGGTTACCAACGGATACCACTTCCACCGGCTCCACCTTCGCCTGAGCCGTGAATCAGTGCGTAAGGACGGGGATTGTTGGACAATCTGATTTGGGCGAGCCTGATCTCGTGGACGCGTATCGGTGGTATCGGGGCGGGAGCCATGGCCCGGGCCTACGCGGAATGCTTCACCCGGTACAACCGAGGTGGAACGTTCGTGGCGGTGACCGGCGGCAGCCGCGCCGGAGAGCTGGCGGCCGTCTACGGCGTGACGAGCGATCCGTCCGTGGAGGCCCTCTGGCGGCGCTCCGACGCGATGGTATAGGGATTCAGTGATTGCATCCGCGAAGACCAATCTCCGCCGGTCACCGGCCACAATGGCCGGATGGAGGAGGCGTTGTTTCAAGCAGTGCGCGATTCAGCCACCAAAGGTCATTTCGTGAAGTTGGCCGGAGTTGGCTGTCCTCATTCGAGGCGCCAGCGGACCACGCCCATCTGGTACCCCGAATGCTCACGCGAACCTTTCGCATAGTAGGCGGTGACGAGGGTGCCGTCGGCGCATTGGACACTCGAAGGATAACCCGAGTCGCGGCTGGTCAGTCCACTCGCGATGCGGAATTCGGGACTCCAACTGGAGCCTCCATCATTGCTGATCATGGCATTGACTCCAAAGTCGGGGCCGCGCCGATCGCCATAGGTGAGGAGGATCCGGCCGTCGGCGAGCCGGAGCAAGTCGCCAGGGTGCTCGTTTGGCAGTGAAAGCCGGCCGTGTTTCCGCCACGTGGCGGCGTTGTCCTCGGAGACATACAAGTCCATCCCATGGCCGCGGCGACCGCTCGCAAGTCCGAGGTTTCGGGCGGCCGCGAGCCAGCGACCGTTGCCGGCGTGGAAGAGATCGGTCTCGTTGACTTCAGGTTCGCCGATGACCGCAGAAATGTTCCACGTTTTGCCGTCGTCGGCGCTGGCGATCACGTAGCCGGTATCGGTCCGCGGAGGAGGCAGACCACGCGCGTAGCTGTAGGCGGCGACGCGGAGCACACCGTCGTCGCCCCGATCGATGTTCCCAAAGGGCACGAACGCCTTGCCGGCTTCTGGCGCGGCGGGGAAGCGTCCGACTTGTTTCCACGATTTTCCTCCGTCCGAAGAGCGAGTCACGATGGGCACGAGCGGCACGTTGTGCTTTCCCCCCTTGTCGGTGTGGAAATCCCATCCACTGGTGGCGACCAGCAGGTCTCCATTGCCGGCGGTGCCGAGAGCGTGATTGAACCAGGCGCTGTTCCCTTCGTGGCGAGTGGCATTACCTCGAAGAGTCCACGTGAGCCCGCCGTCGGTGCTGGCCCAGCAGGCGACATCACCCGGTAGCTGTCCATGAGAGGGTTGATTGTAGATCGCAGCGATGATCGTGCCGTCGCGCATGAGGGTCAGCTTCGGCCAGGCACAGACCTCCTGCACCGCCGCCGTCTGGGAGAGAATGCCAAACCGCGGCGCCATCGGCGCGGGCGTATTTTGAAAGGAGGTCAACGTCCAGGCCGAGTCCCGCTTCACGTAAACCGCGGTGGCGGCCATCACCCGGGGATTGGCAGGTCCGGTTTTCGACTGGCCCGTCAGTTGCACGCGACCATGAGCGACCGCGGTGGACTCCCCGTGGAGCACAATGGAAGGGGGGAACTCGTAGCGCATGGCGGCATAGCGGAGGTCGCCGCGCTCCAAGAGCTGCAGGTAGTCCTCGCCAGATTGCACCCGGCCGCTCCCGTGGGTATAAACGCAGCCCGGATGAAAGATCGTTCGCAGGGAAGCAATGTCGCTGGCGAGAAGCGCCTGCACACGTGCGATATCGATTTTTCGGACTTCCGCTTCGATCTCCTCGGGAGTGGCGCCGAAGAGGACAGGGACGAGCAACGCGAGAATGAAGAGGCGGGTGGGGTGCATAGGGGGTTCGTGCGGCAGATGATTCCTGGGAACGAAGAGGGCGGTCGTAAACGGGAAGCGTGACGCTGGCTACGGCGTGTCCGTTTGGGTCAGCCAGTCGAGCGTGAAACGCGTGGCGTTCACCACGGTGCCGGTGGCGTTCTCGTAGACGATCAGGACAGCATTGTCAGGCAGCTGGTCCATGTTGCTATAGCCAAAGGAACCCGGCACGAGCAGTCTCCGCACCGGCCAACTCCGGCCGTCGTCGTAACTCAACAGAATCGTTCCGTTCGCCCTGACCTGACTGAGGCTGCGAAGGCCCGCGCGGTCCGCGGGTGGCACGCTGTGGGGGAAGCTGAAGAGGATGCGCGACGTGCGTTTGAGGTCGTTGGCCGGATGCAATACCCTCAGGAGTCCGGAACTGGTTTCAATATAGGGCGGGATTCCGGACATGTCGGGTTGAGGACGTGTCCACGTGGTCCCGCCATCGGAGCTGAAGGAAACGGTGCGACCGGCGACGGCCATGTGGGACGACTCCGGAGGGGCGCAACGTGCGTTCATCAGGATGCGTCCGTCCGCGAGCTCGACAATGCTGATCTCGCTCGATCCGTAGTCGCCGATCGGAACCGTCCCCGGCACGAACCAGGAACGCCCGCCGTCGTCGCTCACGAGAGCGGCGTTGCCGTAACCGCGCTTGGCGCGCGGCGTGATGATGCGGTCCTTGATGTAGAAGAGCGGCACAACGATCCGGTTCGGAAACTTCGGATGCTGCGCCGAGAGCTGGATGGACCGACCCGGCCCGAAAAAGATGAGCTGACGGCCAAAGAGTTCCGGGTCGTCACCCGCGAACTCCTTGGGTGCGCGCCCGGCTCGGAGGTCGGTCTGGATTTTCGCATCCGCGGCGTAAAGCAGCCTGGTGATGTCCTGCGGGGCAGACCACGTGAGCCCTTCGTCATCACTGAAGCGATAGTGATTAGTGGTGGTGCGATCGGCGAGGCCTTCGTCCCGCAGGGCGGTCAAGAAGAAGACCCGGCCGCTCACGCGATCCTGTACCAGCGTGGCGAGCACGTAGTTTTCGATGCCTTGGGCCCTCTCGATGAATTGGGAGCGTTCCCAGATGCGGCCACCGTCAAGGCTCCGCTTGAGCACGATGTCCACCTTGCCACCATCCCCGCGACGATCGCGGGCCTCGGCATAGGCGATGACCACGCCACTTTTGGTCACGAGCAGGCCGGGAATGGTGTAGATGGCGATGCCATCCTCGCCACCGGTCCAGACGGGATTTGTTTCAGGGGCGGAAGTCTCTGCCGCACGGCCAGCGGTCATGACCACCAGCAGACAACTGAGGTTAAGGAACGAGTGCAGGGTGGATTTCATGGGGCGGTATTACTTTTGGGTTTCGAAGTATCCGTTCTCCTGTAACGCTTGAGACCAGGCATCGGCGATCTTGCGCAAACCATCGGGACCCGGATGCACGCCGTCAGGCATCAGGTCGTCCGGACTGACCGCCTTGTTCAGATCAACCAGGGTCACACGATGGCCGGCGGCGCACTGGGTAGCGACGATTCCTGCCAGGCTCGCGTTGTAACTGTCCACTTGTTCCCAGCCCGCTCGCGGGGGGCGCTGAGGTGGAAGGGTGGCAACGAAAAGATGAGCGGCCGTGCGGGCGCCGATTTGGCGGATGAGTTCATCCCGGGCGGCAGCGTCAAAGCCGTTGGTGCCGGACATGAGCAGAATGACGTCAGGCTGGTGTTTGCGCAGCACGGTCGGCAGATCCGGAACGATGATTTCACTGACACCCTGGTTTTGCAGCACATCGGGCAGGGTGGGAACGTTGCCTCCGGTCATCAGCTTGAGGTTGCCGAAGCCAGCCAGTCCGTGGTGATCGGGATCAAAGGTCTGATCAACCTTCCCCGCCTGGCCGTAGGCATGGTAGTCCAGTTCGCCCACAAAATCGTAGGCGACGCCCGCGGAGCGCAGCCGGTCTTGCAGCAGCTTGCGCCAGCCGCCTCCTTCTGGATTCGGCAGGCCGATGGCTTGTCCTCGGCGCGGACCATCTTGATACCGTGCGAAATAGGTGCCTCGAGTAATGCTGTCGCCGAGTGGCATGATTCGTAACGTGGCGGGCAAGCGATCACGACCGTCGGTCAGCCACTCCAGAGAGAAACGGACGAGATTGATGCGGCTAGGGATCTTACTTGAGGTGCCGAGGCCGTTCTCATGCAAGAGGACAAGGGTGCCGTCCGACAGCACGTCGATGTTGCTGTAGCCAAATTCACCCGGAACGAGGAGCTTGCGGGCGCTCCAGGATTTATGTTCGTCGTAACTGAGCAGAACCGTGCCATGGGTTCGCCTTGGCCCAGCGGGAAAGCTATAGAGAATGCGGGAGACCCCGGCCGGGTCGGTGCGCGGATCGGAAAGGCGCAAAAGGCCGGAATGGGTCTCGCTGTAGGCGGGAATGCCCGAGTCATCCGCGACCGGTCTCGACCACGTTGCCCCGCCGTCGGAACTTAAACCGATGGTGCGTCCGGCGGGAGCAGCCAGGAAAGGACGTCCGGGCGTCTCGCGGGTGTTGAGCAGCAGCCGTCCGTCGGCCAGTTCGAGGAGGCTGGGTTCGCTCGCGGCGATGTCGCCGAGCGGGGTGATCCCGGCAACCTGCCACGATGAGCCGGCGTCGTCGCTGACCAGCAGGGCATTGCCATAGCCGCGCTGGTTTCGCTGTGGGAAATTGCGGTCCTTGATCACCAGCATCGGGATAGCCAGGCGGTGCGGATGGGTCGGATGGAGTGCGGAAAGTTGGATGGGTCGCCCTGGCCCGGTGAAGAAGAGGCCGCGGCCATACAGGTCGGACGATTCGCCCGCGAATTCAGGGCCGGCCCGTCCCTCACTAATTGCTTTCTTCAAGGACATGTCGGCAATCGCCAGCGTGGCGGTGATATCCACCCGGTCAGACCACGTCAGACCGTCATCGCTACTACAGCGGAAGAAATTATCGGTGCTCTTATCCTCGATACCGGCGTCGCGCAGGGCATAGTGAATGAAAATCTTTCCGGTGCGACGCTCCTGCAGCAGAACGGGCAGCACGTAGTTTTCGACGCCTTGGGCCCGCTCCACGAAAATGCTTTTCGACCAGGTGCGTCCACCGTCCATGCTCCGACGCAGGACGAGGTCCACTTTGACGCCATCGCCGTGGGAGTGGCGGGCCTCCACGAGGGCGAGCAAGACCCCGGATTGCGCCACCAACAGCTGGGGGATGTGGTAATAAAGGACTCCGTCCTCGGCCGGAT
>Ga0163154_10007913_pt1 | contig 12538 bp, 14 predicted proteins | sample OliLakLV19MP9P1_FD_148649 | JGI IMG/M metagenome (GOLD analysis project Ga0163154, IMG submission 148649) | Freshwater microbial mat bacterial communities from Lake Vanda, McMurdo Dry Valleys, Antarctica - Oligotrophic Lake LV.19.MP9.P1 | ecosystem: Environmental > Aquatic > Freshwater > Lake >... | reverse complement strand
GAATTTCTCGTGCAGGTCTCGTTCCGCCGTGCCGTGCTTCGCACTCTCAAGGCAAGAGAATTTCGTCCGTAGGACGGCTGTTTTTGAGTCGGGTACGTTCTTGTACCCGACTTACGCAAGAGGTCTAATGGGGAATTTTCTGTCCGCAGGACAGGTGTACTTTTTAGCCCCGTACTGAAGTACGGGGAATCGCTATAGGTTACGGGTACAGTTCTACCTCCGGTTCGAGATAGCCGCGCAATCGAGTCACGGCTTGCGCGTGGAGTTGGTAGGCACGCGATTCCGAGACAGTGAGGACTTGACCGATCTCCTTGAATGTTAAGCCATCGTGATAGTAGAGAGCCACGACGGTGCGTTCGCGGTCTGGCAGTTTATCAATCGCCCCCGTGAGCGAGCGTTGGCGTTCACGCAGTGCCACAGATTCGTGCGGGGTCGGTTCGTCGGCGGCGAGATAGTCAATGACTCGCTGCTGATCGGTTCCCAATCGTAAATCGTCCAGAGAAATAAGAGTGGAGCGTCCCAATTGGTGAAGCAGTTTTTCCAATTTGGGCAGAGTGATGCCCATCTCTTCCGCGATCTCTTCCTCGGTGGCAGAGCGTCCCAATTTCGCTTCGAGCGCGACATACGCCTGTTTGAGTTGTTTTTGCTGATCGCGAATGAGGCGGGGAACCCAGTCGTCGCCGCGCAGCATTTCGAGAATTGCGCCGCGAATCAGGGTGATGGCGTAAGTCTCGAATTTGATGCCGCGCTGCGGATCGAACTGATCCACCGCTTTCACTAAACCGACGACTCCCGCCCCGACAAGGTCATCGCGTTCGATGCCCGAAGGCATGGGACCGAACAGACGCCCTGCGGTGATAGAGACAAGATGCACGTAGCGTTGAATGATCTCGCAGCGTGCCTGCTGGCAGCCGAGGTTTTTATACTCGTGCCAAAGATGATTTGTGGCAATATCGCCCACCGGTACACCTCCGTGCATAACCGGATATTTACCACTGTCTGTAAAATTGACAGGGTATTGTGGTGAAGTGAACACACGCAGTTTCGTAACGTCCAAGAATCCGTTTGGACGCCTCACATTCCGCCTCTCATCCATAAGAAACGAGATATGAACACGGTGTTGACACCAGCAAAGCAATTTTCGGCAATAAACCGCCGTAAGGTTATAGCAGCCACGAAAAAAGCCGAAAAAACTTCAACTCCTCTCCAGAGTAGAGGATTGCGTGATGCGCGGGATGAACTCGGCAAGAATCGATTCGGTATCGGCAACTATCCCGAAACGTGCGAAATACTCGGACACGCGCTGAATATCGCGGCGCAAAATGAGTTCGGCATTGGGATTTTCTTCCCAATTTGTGACCTGCGGAAAGTCGATCAGGGTGACTTTGCCCTGCCAGTAGAGGATATTGTAGGCGGAGAGGTCGCCATGCACAAAACCCATCTCGAACAGCAAACGGATATTTCGCAGGACTTCGTGAAACAGTGGTTCGGCTTCGTCGCGGTCAATTTCGGTTTCGATGAGGGTTGAGGCGGGGCGGTCTTTGTCGCCGAGATACTCCATCAATATCGCATTGTCGCCAGCGGCATAAGGCTTGGGAACGGCGGCTCCGGCGTTGTACAGATTTTCCAGAGTCGTATATTCGTACATCAGCCAAGAAATATGGGCAGATTGAACGCCGAAGTCGGTTTTTTTGCCAATGGCACGCAGTATACGGTGATCGCTTTTCTTGACGGCGCGTCCGTCGGCGGTGAGAATGGGGCGACCTTCGCGGTACATGGCGTCATTGCGAAGATTGCGGAGTTTGCGCGGACGATAGACTTTCGCCGCCAAAAATTCCGTGGGGATATTGGGGTGGGCGGCACAGCGATAGACGCTTGCCTCTTTGCCGCCTTTGACACTCGCCTGAACATCAACAAGAAGATTTTGGAGATAAAACGTCTGAAGTGAATCGAGGAGCCATCCCGCTTCATGACGCGACGGGCGATACGTCGTGATGAAATTGGTACTGCCCTCATCGCCGCCTTCTTCGACCAACTCCGCCAAAATCTCGCGTTGCGTCCGGCGTGGTTTATACAGTCGTTCCGGCTCGACTTCATCGCTCTCGGCGTCCCACTCTTCGATATATTCCAAAGCGTCTACCCTCGTCACAAAATGATAATCCTATATCGCCGGACACAGGGTTTTTTGGTAAAGAGAGCAAATTAAGTGACGGGGATTCTCGATACCCTCGTGACTGTCGGAGAGCGCAGCAAAGATTTCGATGCCTTACATCAATTCCGGTGTCTAAACCTGTCTTTGGCAGAGGCTTTGCCTCCACCTCACAAGCGATACTGGCATACCATCCATCGGCGTGACGAGAAATGGTGCAGGTTTTCGGAGTTCCTTCCAAACGGCAAAGAGAAACACAAAGTCTTCGATAACACCGCCGCCGGACACGCCAAACTGCCCCTTATTGCATGGAAGCCACTGGCTCTTACAATCTGGCTCTGGCGATGTTTCTGGTGGAACACGAACGCACCGTTCGCGTCGTCAATCCGTTCTACACTCACCATGCTGCCCTGACGCAAACATTCGTCAGGCACTGCCTTCGGGGATCACGCCGCTGCGAATTGCACAGTCTTATTCGCTATACCGAGATTGAACGCCTGTTAAGGGGAAAAGGGGCGTAAGCGTCATACATCAGGCTGTTGGACAGAAAAAGAGCGGCTTCTAAAACAGACCGAAACGATTGTGAGGCGCGTGAGTCATCATAGGCGGAAACCATTGCCAATCCATCAAGATAGAAATGAGAATCTTATGTATCGTTTTCGTTCCTTGTTTGTTGTTGCCGCCCTGACATTCTGTTCCGTCACTGTTCCGGCGATAGGACAGGATAAGCCAGAGATCAAGGTGGATGCCTCCCAAATTGAGACCTTAGCGAAGTTTGCGAAACAATCGCAAAAAGTTGCCGATACGTGGTATCCCCGCATTGTCAAAATTCTCGGCGCAGATAAGGCGAAACTGCCGAAGCGTATAACTATTGTGATCGATTTGGAAGCAGATGGAGTCGCCGGAACCTCCGGTGATAAAATTGTCGTTTCTGCCCGTTATGTCGCGAAGCACCCGGACGACTTGGGGATGATCGTTCATGAACTCGTCCATGTTGTCCAATACTATCCGAACTATGAAGACGGCTGGCTGGTGGAAGGCGTTGCGGACTATGTTCGATTTTATCATTATGAACCGTTAGACCAGCGTCCACACCCCAATCCGGCGAATGCAAGTTATCGGGACAGTTATCGCACCACGGCTTCGTTTCTGAACTATGCGGCGACTCGCTATGACAAAGAACTGATCCGAAAAATCGACAATGCACTCAAAGATGGCAACTATAAGCCGGAACTGTTCGAGAAGGCGACGGGCAAAAACCTCGATCAGTTGAACAAGGAATGGCTCGCCGCGCTTTCGGCAGAGAAAAAGTGACATTCCCTTCGCAGATAAGGCGACTGCTCTTTTTTCGCGCAGGGAAACACTGCCCACCTGTAGAACGTATGGTCACAACGGAGGAGAAAGATTGCTATGAGGAGATGGACACAAAAATTCGCACTCGGTTTGACGTTGGGAATGGTGGGGTATGGAGGAATTGCGATACCGATGATGCCCGCATTGGCGCAGGCGCAGAACGCTCGCACTGAAGCCCCCGAATTCCCCCCGCTCCAGTGGCTCAATACCGACAAACCGCTTTCACTCAAAGGGTTGCGCGGCAAGATTGTTCTGCTCGATTTCTGGACATATTGCTGCATCAACTGCATCCACATCATTCCAGACCTCAAGAAGTTGGAAAAGAAGTATGCCAATGAGTTGGTCGTCGTCGGAGTTCACTCGGCAAAATTCACCAATGAGAAAGAAGCCGAAAACATCCGTGAGGCGATTTTGCGCTACGAAATCGAACACGCCGTCGTTAATGACAAAGATTTTCAGATTTGGAACGCTTATGGCGCAAACTCTTGGCCTACCCTTGTTGTCATCGATCATCTGGGAGGCTATGTCGGGTCTGTCTCTGGTGAAGGACACTTCGAGGCGATTGACAAGGCGATTTCCGGGTTGATCGCCGACGCCAAAGACAAACTCAACCGAACGCCGATCACATTGGCTTTGGAAAAAAACAAACGCCCTAAAACCTTGATCTCCTATCCGGGCAAACTCGTCACGGACGCCAAAACTCAACGGCTGTTCATCACCGACTCGAACAACAACCGGATTGTGATCGCCACCGCCGACGGCAAAATCACGCACACCATCGGGAGCGGCAAAATCGGCTTGAAAGACGGCGATTTCGAGACGGCACAGTTCTATCGCCCGCAGGGTTTGCGCTATGATGCCGCCGCCGATGCGATCTATGTCGCCGACACGGAAAACCACGCCGTTCGCAAAATAGACCTCGCCAAGAAAACGGTGACAACGCTCGCGGGAAACGGCAAACAAGCGGGGTATCCGCCGCGTGGAGGCATGGGTAAGTCCGTTGCTCTCAGCAGCCCTTGGGACATCGATCAAATCGGGCAGAAACTCTATATCGCGATGGCGGGAACGCATCAAATCTGGACGCTGAACTTGAAAACGCTCGATTGTGTTCCCTATGCAGGAACGGCGGGCGAGAATATCAAAGACGGTCCGGCAGGTTCCGCGTTGCTCGCACAGCCGAGCGGCTTGACGACGGACGGCACGCGCCTGTTTTTCGCCGACAGCGAGGTCAGTGCGGTACGCTATGTCGATCTCAAGAAGAATTCCGTTTCTACGCTTATCGGAGAGGGTCTGTTCGAGTATGGCGATATTGACGGAACCTATCCGAAAGCCCGCCTACAGCACCCGCTTGGAGTTGCCTATAAAGACGGCTTTGTTTATGTCGCTGATAGCTACAACCATAAAATCAAGCGGATCGACCCCAAAACGCGCAGGGTGGAGACGGTGATCGGAACCGGCAAAAAAGGGAGTACAAACGGGGCTGCCAAGCAAGCAACGCTGAATGAACCGGCAGGTCTGGCATGGCTCGGCGAGAAACTCTATATCGCTGATACCAACAACAACGCCATTCGTATCTATGACAGCGCGACCAAGCAAGTCACGACTCTGAAACTTTCTGTTGCAGAGGCGACAAGCGCACAATCTCCGTAAATTCGCGTCAGCCGAAAAAAAGCCCTCCTATCTCTCTCATGATTGATGAGAAGAGAGACAGGAGGGCTTTTCCATTGCGTCCTGATGGTTATTTGGGTGCGCCGGGCTGTTGCCCTTGCATCATCGCTTTGCCTTGAGCATCGGCGCGTGCCTTCATATCGGCTTGCTGCTGATCCATGCGGGCTTTGGCTTCCGGCGGCATCTGATTGGAGGTTTGCGGTATGCCACCTGCTCCAGTTGGGTTAGCAGGAGTACTGACAACTTCATCCGTTTCCGTTTTGCCGCCACATCCCACGAGCATCGCTGCCGTCAAAATGGCTCCGACAAGCACGGCTGCTTTTAATTTCTGGTAGATATTCACGTCTTCTCTCTCAGAAATCGCCCCGCCTCTCGTGGTCACAGAGTCTTTCTGTGTGCAAGAGGCAGGGCGATTAATTTTCTTTAGTAGATGCTCGGTGCGGGGATATAAAGGTGATCCTGCCAGTTCAAAGCACCTTTTTTTATGGACTTTGCATGACCGTCTGCCCACGTCACTGTGGTTGTGTCTTGGTGGCGATAGCGCGGCATAATCGCCGGATTAGGCCAACCGGGCCACGAGTTATCAATGGTCAAATCGGTGTTTGCGTTCGCGGCATATCTCCAACCTTGCGCGTTGCGGTTGGGACGCCAAACACCGTCGGGATACTGCGACCAAGCATTGTCGTGTCCTGCTGCCCATGCCCAACCGTCAGTGATGAACATATGCCATGCCCAAGCATAAGAGTTCTGCCCTTTGTCAACCAGTATCGCCAACTCCGCAGGCATATCAATGGCTGCCATAGAGGTACCGGCGCGGCTACACGGCGTCCAGCAGTCCTGCATTACGCGCTCATTGACGCCGTAGTTGTTGTTCTGTGTCTTGTTTGGGAACGAGGGACACGCGTAAACGCCGCCGTTACCCCAAACATTGCCCGATTTGATATAGGGCAAAACGTCTCCTGCCCACAGATGTTGCCCTGTACCGCCGCCAGAGGCAACAGGCACCTCGAACCATTGTGAGCGCGGATAAGTCTCATCGTAGTCCTGAGCATACATCATAATGCCCAGCCCGATCTGCTTGTGGTTCGACAAACAGGAAGTTTTGCGAGCGGCTTCGCGGGCTTGCGCGAAGACCGGGAACAGAATTGCCGCCAGAATCGCGATAATGGCGATAACGACGAGCAACTCGATCAGTGTGAATGCGTGCTTGCGACTTTGCATAGAATGCTCCTTCTTACTTCTGAAAATGTAGAGAATAATTGCAACTTAGAGGAAATTTTATGCTTCTGCAATCCAAGTCCACTTTCATTATATCGCACTTGTTGTGCCAATGCAAGTGATTTAGGGTTAAATTTTAGAATTTAGCGTTAAATTTATTTAATGTTAGTAGTCAGTTAGTCAGAGTTCTATAATGTGCCCATTGGGAGAAATCGCCTTGATAAGACCGCAACTCCCGTAAACAAAATTATAAAACTCTGGCTAACTGACTATTAAGTGATAACTTTTGCAGGACGTGCCCTGCAAAAGAAAGGCAGGGACACTGCCTTCAGACGCTAAAATAACAGGATGCTGTCTGCTTTGTCTGAGAAGCCCCTGCGTTCTCGCAGGGGAGTTGTCACTTGCACAAATCTCCCTCTTGAATTTACAACTTTCCCCGAATTTCGCTCCCCTTTCGTGGGTGGTCTAATGGGTTTTGGAGGTAAGCGATTATGACAGAGACCGCAATTCGTATCAATGCCCGTGTTTTGCCGGGCAAACGCCTTGATGTGCAATCGCCTGAACTTCGCGAAGGGGCAAATGTGGAGATCATGGACGCCACTGTTCCCGACACGATGGGCGTCTGGGATTGGCTTCAATCGCTGCCGCCCTGACCACGTTCTGCCCAGACTTGGGAAGAGATTGAGCGGGGTATACAGGAGGAAAAAGACGCATGGGGCGATTAATTCTGCCAACATCGGGGTTTGTCTCTGTTGATGCACAAAGCGTGATTTATGTAGTCGAGCGATCCCCCAATTACGCCTTGTTGTGCGATCCCTTATAGCAAGCCGCGCAGCAAGGAAGAGTGACGATCATCGGCAGTGAACTGACGCTGTTGGAAACACTCGTCATGCCGCTGCGAATCGCTGACCCTCTACTTGTCGCCGATTATGAGCGTTTATGGCAGCAGCCCAATACGCAACTCTTGCCCATCACTCAAGACGTTTTGAGGGAAGCCGCACGCCTTCGCGCTCAAATTACCGGATTGAAGACTCCCGATGCTCTCCATGCCGCAACTGCGATATTGCACGGCTGCGCCCTGTTTGTGACCAACGACAACGGCTTCAAGCGCGTACCGAATCTGCCGTTGGCGATCCTTGATGAAGTCCTCGCCGTGCCTTGATTTTCCGAGCAATATAGAAGAAAGACAAAACTACGCGGAACTCCGAACGTCTAATCTGCATTGTACGTAAGGTAGAATACCCGTGTGTGCCGGAATTGTCCGGTTCCACGACTCTAAAAGAGGGAGAGGAACTTGAAGATGAGACTGTTCCGATGGGCTGTCGCGGCGATGCTCGTCTGCGGTTTGGTCGGCTCCGTGTCGGCGCAAACCACAGCGCGATTCGCCAAATGGTCTGCGGCTCTCGCGCCCGGCAATGTTCGCGCAGGGGAAACGGCGCAAATTGTGCTGACCGTCCAATTGGACAAAGGCTGGCACATGTATTCGCTGACCCAACCCTCCGGCGGACCGCTCAAAACAACGCTGAATCTTGAGCCGAATACCGTTGTCGCCGTCGCGAAGCCCGTGCAAGGCACACCGAAAAAAGTCAAAGATGCCGCGTTCAATATGATGACCGAGGTGTTCGAGGGCAAGGTTGCATTCGCCGTTCCGATCAAGGTCAAGCCCGGTGTTGTGGGCAAGCAGACCGTCACCGCTCACGTTGAATATATGCTGTGCGGCAATGGAAGTTGTCTGCCTCCGACCCGGCTGGATATTCCAGTCACGTTCACGGTGACGAAAGGGGCAGCACGCTCCAATCGCACCAAACCCGTGATGACGGCTCCCAAAATCGCTCAAGTCACCAAGAAAGTCACCAAAATCTGGTACGACTTCGAGACGCCGCGCTCTGCGATCACTCTGACTCCGACCCAAGACCTTCAGAGTGCCGCCAATGCCGGGACACAGGAGATTGAAAGTGCCAAGAAGAAAGGACTCGCGTCCTTTCTTCTCCTTTCGTTTGGAGCAGGATTATTCTCTCTGCTCACTCCCTGCGTGTTCCCGATGATTCCGATTACGGTCAGTTTTTTCATCAAGCGCAAAGAGACGCCGTCGGGCGGACTTAAAGGCGCACTCGCTTATTGCTTGGGCATCATCGGCACATTCACGCTGCTCGGATTAGCGATCACGCTGATTTTCGGCGCGTCTGCCGTTTCCCGCTTCGCTCAAAACCCCTATGTCAATCTCGCGTTCGGTGTTTTGTTCGTCGTGCTTGCACTCAATCTTTTGGGCGTGTTCGAGGTTGCCTTGCCCTCGTCGTTGGCGAACAGTGTGTCGGCGGGGCGCAAAAAAGGCGGACTGGTCGAACCGATTTTAATGGCAGTCGCCTTTACGCTGACTTCGTTCACCTGCACTGCGCCGTTTGTCGGAACGGTCTTGATTTCGGCGGCGAACGGTCAGTTTCTCTATCCTGTGATGGGAATGCTGGCGTACAGTGCCGCGTTTGCATTGCCGTTTTTCTTCCTTGCACTGTTTCCGCAGCTGCTAGCAAAGATGCCGCGCTCCGGTGCATGGCTGGTGACGGTCAAGGCGTTCATGGGCTTTATGGAACTGGCGGCGGCTCTGAAGTTTTTGTCTACCGCTGATTTCGCGCTCCAACAGGGTTTGATCAATCGCGACGTGTTTCTGGCGATTTGGTTCGGAATTTTCCTGATTGCAGGATTGTATCTGCTCGGCGCAGTTCGACTCCCACACGATGACAACCCGAAAATCGGAATTGTGCGCCGTGTATTCGGAGTCGGAACGGTTGCCGCCGGTCTGTATTTTCTGCTTGCCATTCAAGGCGCCCCGCTCGGCTATTTCGAGGCGTTCCCTCCTCCCAAGGCTTATGCCAGCCGCTGGGAGACAAAAAAAGTAGCAGTCGGGGAAGAAGTCTGGCACACAGACTATAACAAGGCGTTGGCAATCTCGAAGCAAACGGGCAAGCCGCTCTTTGTGGACTTTACAGGCTATTCCTGCACAAACTGCCGTTGGATGGAACAGAACATTTTCCCGAAGCCGGAGATCAAAGAGGCACTCAAAGGCTATGTACTGGTTCAACTCTATGTGGACGGAACGAGTCAAGCCTCGCAGGACAATTACGCTCTGCAAGATAAACTGACCAAAACATTCACGATTCCAACGTATGTATTGGTTTCAACCGAAGGCAAGGTTCTCTCTCTCAAGCACGGACAAGAGAGCGACACCAAAAAGTTTGAGGCGTTCATTCTTAACAAGAAAGATGTTGCATCGGCAAGATAGATCGAGGAAGATCATGGGTGTTTTCGACAGTTTTCGATTAGAAGGCAGGGTGGCTCTCATCACGGGGGGAAGCAAGGGCTTGGGTTTGGCAATGGCGCACGCCCTTGCCGAAGCGGGAGCTGACATAGCAATTTGCAGCCGCAATTTAGAAGAGGCGCATCTCGCGGCGCAGGAGATTATGGCAAAATCGGGGCGAAAAGCAGTCGGTTATCGTGCCGATGTGACGGACAAAGACGATGTGCGCGAACTGGCGCAATTTTGCCGCGATGAGTTGGGCAAAGTGGATATTCTCCTCAATAACGCGGGAATCAATATTCGTAAGCCTACGCCCGAAGTGATGGAAAGCGACTGGGATTCGGTCATGGACATCAGCGTCAAAGGGTCGTTTCTGTGTTCGCAGGAGTTTATGCCGGCGATGGTCGAGCGCAAGTGGGGGCGCGTCGTGATGCTCGGCTCGATTATGTCGTTTGTATCGTTGCCGGGACGTGCGGCGTATGCCACTGCGAAATCCGCCCTGCTCGGCTTGACGCGCACACTGGCACTGGAAGGCGCACCGCACGGCGTCACGGTCAACTGCCTGTGTCCGGGTCCGTTCGAGACGCCTATGAATCGCGTTTTGATGAACGATCCCGAAGCATACAAAGCATTTCTCAGTAAAATTCCGCTCGGACGCTGGGGGCAGCCGGAAGAACTCGGCGGGGCGATTCTCTATCTTTGCTCCGAGGCATCCGCCTTTATGACCGGAACCACGCTCACGCTCGATGGAGGCTGGACAGCACAATAATATGTCAATCACACTTAAAATTTCACTGCGTCGCGTTGCGGTTCTCGGACTGTGCGCGACGTTTTTTGCCTTTCTGCTCGGCGGTTGCGGCAAAAAAGCGGATTATGCCCTTGTCGAAAAAGATTATCCGATCTTGGCGAAGGCGATCAAAAACGACGAACCTGCCACCTTCCAAACCTATCTGGTCAAGGGCATGAACGCCAACGCCAAAAACGAAAACGGCGTTCCTTATATTGTGCTTGCCGCCACTTCGCGTTATAATGATATAGTGCGCGGTCTGCTCAATGGCAGGGCGGACGCCAACACTCGCGCCAAAGACGGCAGAGCCTTGATTCATATCGCCATTGACGACAACGCCACCGACTTGATTTTCGATCTTCTGCGCTGGGGCGCAAACGTCAATGCGAAATATCCCGATGGCAGAACGCCGCTCATGGGCGCGATACAAGCGAACTCTCCCGATATGGTTCGCGCACTGTTGGACAAGCAGCCCGACTTGACGCCCAAAGATGATCGCGGCAATACGACTCTTTCATTGGCACAAAAGTCGGGCAACAAAGAAATTCTCGCAATGCTGGAAAAAGCAGATGCAAAATGAAACTGGAAACCACGCCATTGAAAGAAAACAAGATAGGTACAGAAAAGTCGTTTGCGCGTGATGAGATTATTCAGAGAATGCAAGAAGCGCGTGCCAGAATTGTTGCATTAGGAGAGCGTCTACTGACATCAGACGAAGTTCTGGAGGAAGTAGCTGAGTACCGCAGCAGAGGAGTAGAAACGATGAAACTGGAAACCAAACCACAGAATCCAAAAACAGATTTTACCGAGGAAGAGTTAGAAAAAATGTCTCCACTGGGCAGAGAATTGTGGGCATTACGTGCTAAAGTTGTGGCTTCTGGTGTTCCTCTTTTAACATGGGAGCAGCTTGACGAAGAACTCGCGGAACGCCATAGATATGATGAGGCGGATTCAATATGAAACTGGAAACGAAACCACAGGAAGAAAACAAAATTGATAAGACTAAATCACGTTCTCGTGCTGAGATCATTCAGAGAATGAGGGAACTCAGGGCAGAAATTGTTGCATCGGGAACTCCATTTTTGACGTGGGAGCAACTTGACTGTGAACTCGCGGAGCGGCGTAGATACGATGGGGATGAGACACGATGACTCTGTCATTTATTGATGCAGGCGTGTTGATCCAAGCGACACGGTTCGAAGAAGATGCTGAGGATGCTCTGGCGATTATCTATGATCCTTTCAGAGAATTGGCTTCGAGTTTTTACTTGTTGCTAGAAGTTCTCCCAAAAGCGCAATATAACCAACGCAACAAAGAGTCACAGTTCTATCAATTCTTCTCGGAATTGGTTACCGTCTGGGCGACAGATTGGGAGGTAATTCACAAAGAGGCAGAACGTCAGTCACGTCTCTATGGTTTGGGAGCAATGGACGCGCTTCACATTGCTGCTGCACTCTCTGTAAGAGCAGATGAGTTTGTGACTGCCGAACGTGCAAATCGCTCTATCTTTCGCACACCAGATATTCGGGTGGTTTCGAGCCGACCAAAACCTATGCCTATTTTGCCATGAAACCATATTAAGGGTACAAAATGAGAAAATTTGTCTGTGCGGTGTCGCTTTCATGCCTAACAGTGTTGTCTGCTAGCGGTAAGGCAGATGAACCTGTCAAGTCCGCAGACGCCGCAATGTTTCCGTTTGTGCTGCCGTGGGACGATGCGAGCAAAACTGTAACGGACGTGAGTTTTCTCAATCCGACTCCTGCCGGGAACGGCGGATTTGTTCGGGCAAAAAACGGACATTTCTACGATGAAAAAGGGCGGCGCGTGCGGTTTCTCGGTGTCAATATCGCGGCGGGCGGGGCATTTCCCGACAGAAAAACGGCAGAAAAGGTCGCGGCGCGTCTGCACAAATTTGGCATCAATATCGTTCGCTTCCACCATATAGACGCGCCTTGGTCACAGCCCAATATTTTCGACAACAGCGAAGCCGATACGCTCAAACTCAGCGCGGATCGCCTTGACCGCCTCGATTATTTCATCGCGCAGCTCAAAAAGCACGGCGTCTATACCA
>Ga0163154_10007912_pt1 | contig 12539 bp, 13 predicted proteins | sample OliLakLV19MP9P1_FD_148649 | JGI IMG/M metagenome (GOLD analysis project Ga0163154, IMG submission 148649) | Freshwater microbial mat bacterial communities from Lake Vanda, McMurdo Dry Valleys, Antarctica - Oligotrophic Lake LV.19.MP9.P1 | ecosystem: Environmental > Aquatic > Freshwater > Lake >... | reverse complement strand
AATAGTCTTTGCAATTTCAGTTGGAGTGTGTTCAGCGACAACCAGCGCCTGAATTTGATACCTTTGTTCTACGGTGATAGGAGCCACAATTGACAACTTTTGGACGAGGAGCCAATTTGGGCAATATTTCCATCAGAGGAGGGAGGCATTCCGCCTCTCTCTTTTGAAAATATTACTCCTTTGTCTAACTCGTTAAAGTTGCATTTGAAACTTGAATTTTAGGAATAATGTAATAAGCCATTTCCAGTAAAAATTACCTCAATATTAATGATACCCGTTGAGTAGATTTTGTACTCAATTAAGTCCCGCGTTCTAAACGATGTAATTCTTCTGCTATTCAGTCCCAACTCAAATATTGCAGTTTTCAGATACCCCTTGCCATGCCATAGGTATATAGTTGAAAAGTTTTCCTCTGCTTTGCCAATTATGCCAAGTAGCACAAGTATGATAGTCATTAATGTTTTCATCATTGCGGTATTTTTTATTTTCGCCAACTCGTTTATAAGTACCAATCCACTGTTACAATAACACCCCATCCGATTGTTATTCTGCAACTGCGGGTTTCATTCTCCCCCGAAGATACATCTTTTTATTTCCCATCCAAACGCTATGCGCCTTATATAAGCCTGCGCCCTCTCAAAACCTTAGTAGAAATCGAACCACCAACATTCCTAAACCTTATTACCTTTTTGCAGAGTAATAAGGTTGCTGTTCTACACGCTTTGTTTTCTGTTAAGTTTTGCTTGCGCTGTTCAGTGTTGGTTTTTGTTTCTTCATAGATAACCACTACCCTCCTGCAACGGGCGCTACAAAACAGAGCCAATAAAGAAATGAGATGCGTACGCGCAAAATTAATTCGATGATTCGATAATTCGATGATGTGATGCTGCCCGGACTCCCCTCTCCAAATGGAGAGGGGGCGGGGGTGAGGCTCGCCACGCCAATAAAAAAAGGAATGCTTACTTTTGACCGCTAAAATTTTTTACCCTATGAATAGGTATGATTTCAATTTGAGAGAAAGAATGGAAGACGAAGAAAATCCTGGAGCAGGCATCGCTGAAAAACTATCAGAGTTCAGCAAGTTTGAAAAGCAATTTCTCGAACAGCGCAAAGTGTTTTTATGGGGAGCAGTGATGGATGAATCAGCAGAAAGAGTCGTAAACAGGTTGCTCTATCTCGAAGCAAAAGAACCGGGAAAAGAAATTCAGTTCTTTATCAACAGTCCGGGAGGCATGGTTACGTCAGGAATGGTGATTTACGACACGATTAAACTCATCTCCTCGCCCGTTTCAACGATTTGCATGGGACTGGCAGCTTCGATGGGTTCTATCTTATTATCCGTTGGAAAAAAAGGCAGCCGCGTGATTTGGCCAAATGGCAGAGTGATGATTCACCAGCCCAGCATTGGCGGCACGCAAGGCACAGCCGCTGACCTTGAAATCACAGCGCGTGAAATAAAACGCACAAAAGAATTGGGCGCGCGCATCCTTGCGGAAAACTGCGGACAAACCATTGAAAAGGTTTTGAAAGATTTTGACCGTGATTATTGGATGGATGCCAACGAAGCAGTGCAGTATGGCATTGTTGATAAAATTGCGGATAAACATTCCTGATTACGAAATTTACGGAAATCTGCTTATTTTTCGGAAACTAAACCTTTCCACAGACCCGTTGGTTTAGTGTATTATACCGTGAAATCAAGATTCATTTACAAAGGACCGCTCGCGCTTTACGTGTCTTATTACCTGCTGTTTGCATTGGCGGCAATGCTGCTGATGCTTAGTTTTCGGGTAGATGCGGAAAGCGGGCTGTTCCTGAAATTAATCGTGACGGGCGCGGTGGCGGCAGCGGTTTCTGTTTCACTCATTCTTTCTTCTACCCACATTGACCGAAAAATAAACGCGGATGCATGGAGGAAAAATGCGGAGAAATATTACAATGATGAAGGCGTGTTTGAATACACGCACAACGGTTTTTCTGTGATAACGAAAGAAGGAAAGAGCCTGAACATTCCGTGGGAAGACATCGCGAAAATTGATTCGCACGAAGAAACAGTGAAGAAGCATCTGAAAGTATCGCAGATTGACCTTTACTTCACCGAACGTGATTTGCTTACTGTTGATTCCACCATGCCGGGATTTTCTCTCTTTGAAAAACGCCTGAAAGGAAACATGCGCTATATCTGGAAAGCAGATGCAGAGCAATCCGAAGAACCTACTGAAAAGAAAACTGCCGGACTTTCCTGATTCGCAGGATTTTTTCTACATTTCCTTTAAATCCTTTTTTATGCGAGTGTTCGCCTGCCTATTCGCTCTGTGCATGTTCTATTCAGTTGAAAAAATTCATGCGCAAACCGACAGTTTTCTCTATGACGGAATCATGCGGAATTACAATGTGCATGTGCCGCCTGGATTTTCCGACAGCGATACGCTGCCAATGGTGTTTAACCTACACGGTTTACTGATGAATGCAACATCGCAGGAAGCCTATTCAGAATTCAGCCCCATTGCCGACCGCGAAAAATTCATTGTCGTGTATCCAAACGGAATTAGTAATTCGTGGAACGCCTTTAATGTGCCTTATCACGGAGGCGTTGATGATGTGGGATTTCTTTCCGCGCTGATTGACACCGTGCATAAATATTATCACATCAACCTCAACAGAGTTTATTCAACCGGCATGTCCAATGGCGGATTTATGAGTTATCGTCTTGCCTGTGAACTGAGCGAACGTATTGCAGCTATTGCATCCGTAACCGGTTCAATGACTGACAGCATGATGTATTACTGCAATCCTTCGCATCCTGTTCCTGTGATGCGCATTCATGGCACAGCCGATCTTATTGTGAATTTCAATGGTAGCGGAGCAATCACTTCTGCTGAAGGAAGCAATGACTACTGGATACAGCAAAACAACTGCCCGGGAAACCCAATGGTTCTCGTGCTTCCCAATAACAGCATCACTGACAATTGCACGGCTGAATGGAACGGCTGGACTCCCTGCGATAGCGAGTCAGAAGTGATTTTCTATAAAGTAACTGCTGGCGGACATACATGGCCCGGTGCATCCGATATGTTCGGTGGAATTGCCGGAGCTACTAACCAGGATTTTGATGCGAGCGAAGCGATTTGGCAATTTTTCAACCGATATGATTTGCAGGGAAAAAGAAATCCCGTGTCAACCCATGAAATAGAATATAAACCGGAGATTTCGTGTTATCCAAATCCCGCTAATGATTTTCTCACGGTAGAGATAAATAATACTGAAACAAAGAATATCTTGCTCACAGACATGGCGGGAAAGAGCATTGTAGAATCCATGAATTTGCAGGAGAATAGAATAATACTTCCCTTGAAAAATATCCCGCGGGGAATGTATTTACTCGTTTGTGAAGGAAGTGGAATGAAAATTGTAAAAAAGATTTTGCTCCAGTAGAAAATCAATTTAAAAAATGAAAAGAAAATTAACAGTACTCGCATTTGTGCTCCTATTTATTATCTCGTGCAGCACCGTGCCGCTCACAGGAAGAAAGCAATTGAACCTGTTGCCCGAATCACAGTTGCAGCAGATGAGCCTTGCGGAATACAAATCTTTTCTCACAGAAAGCAAAGTCGTAAACAATAACGAACAGGCGAAAATGGTGAAGCGTGTGGGAGAAAAACTTGCGGCAAGCGCAACCGAATATTTAAGGAAAACGGGCAACAGCGGGCGCGTTGCCGGATACAATTGGGAATTCAATTTGGTGGAAGATAAATTAGTAAACGCATGGTGTATGCCTGGGGGCAAAGTCGTGGTTTATACAGGAATCCTGCCCGTTACGAAAACTGAAGCAGGACTTGCTACTGTGATGAGTCATGAAATCTCACATGCTATTGCACAGCACGGTAACGAGCGCATGAGCCAGCAGATGGCAGCGCAGGTAGGAGGAGTTGCGCTTGACATTGCGTTGATGAATCAGCCGGAGCAAACGCGCAGCTTGTTCTTAACTTCTTATGCTATCGGCTCAACGGTGGGTTTGATTTTACCTTTTTCGCGCAAGCATGAAACGGAAGCCGACAAAATGGGAATGGCGTTTATGGCGATGGCGGGCTATGACCCAGGCGAAGCAATTGATTTCTGGAAGCGCATGGCTGCATTAGGAGGAGAGAAACCTCCGCAATTTTTAAGCACGCATCCAAGCGATGAAACACGCGTTGCGAATCTGCGGAAATTTTTACCGGAGGCGATGAAGTTGTATAAGGCGAAGTAATCCTGAAAACTTCCTTACTTGCTCTTCGGGTCATTCCCGCTGTAAGAATCCGGTTCAGGACGTTGCGGTGATTTATACACGCGCACGAAAAAATAAATCGTGATAGCAGTTACTGTTGACATCACTGAAATCATCATAATCAACGCGGAGGTATTCATGCTTTTTGATTTTTAAGACGTTTTTGATTTGCGATGTAAACCAAACTACAGATAAAAAGAAACATAGAAGCGAGCAGGAGTCTTGCAACATTCGCATAAAATATTTTATCTGCTAACTTTCTTATTTCGAGTGGATCATTTTCTAATGATAGCATCTCTTTTAATCCGGCATTTGTCAGTTTTTTAATAAGCGAGCCGTTGTCAAACATCCATCCGTTTCCCGCAAAAAGATTTTGAAAAGCGGCTGACCAATCGTTTCCTTCCGGTGTAAACACACTGCCGATGAAAACGAGAATGAGCATTACAGGCGTAACATATTTGATGATGTATTTGAAAACTTCAGGAAGTTTCATGTCAGCGCCCATTTTCAATTCATTCCAGCCTGTGTCAACGCCTACAATCCATGAATAGAGAATTGCTTCGCCCATTGCAAACACCACAAGCGCAAAGGTGCCCGCCCAATAATCATATTCTTCAAAAACGCCCTGCGAATAAAAGAATACGGTGGGCAAGCCCCAGATCAATGTGATAAGTCCGAATGACCATGCGGCTTTTTTCTTGCTCCAATTAAATTCATCTTGCATGAAGCCCATCCACGGAGTGCCCATTGCAAGCGATGAAGTGATGCCTGCGAAAAATAATAATCCAAACCACATTGCCCCGGCAACCATCGAAAGCACCGGTCCCCACTTTTCAAACAAGAAAGGCATTGTTTGAAACGCCATGCCGAAGCCTGCGTTTTCTTTCACCCAATCCAAGCCGAGGTAGCCTGCTGAAATCGGAATCACAATCAGACTTCCTAATACAATTTCAACAAACTCATTCGTGAATCCTGCGGTGGAGGAGTTGAGCGCGATGTCGTCTTTTGATTTGATATAAGAAGCATAACACTGAATGCTGCCCATGCCAAGCGAGAGCGTGAAGAACACCTGCCCTGCCGCATTAAACCACACCTGCGGATTGGTGAGCGAATCGAATTGTGGCGTCCATAGAAAATTTAATCCTGCAATTGCGCTCGCATCAGGATGTTCGGGCGATGCGCCTGAAGTGCCGAGCGTTAATCCTTTCACAGCGAGAAATGCTCCGAAAATAATCAGCAGCGGCATTCCCACTTTCGCCACCTTCTCTACGCCTTCTAATCCGCGCGAAAGAATCCAGGTGTTGAGCAAAATGCAGAACACATAAAATACAACCGCCTCATAAGGAATGCCTGTAGTAGAAGTGCCGATGTCAACATAATTTCCGAAAAACGCAGCCACTTCTGTTTGTGAAAGATTATCAAACGTGCCGATAACGGAATGAATCACATACGACATCGTCCACGATTCGATGTAGCAGTAATAAGCGGCAACAGCGATGTTGGTGAAAATGCCAAACACGCCAAAGTATTTCCACAGGGCGCGCTTGCCCATGTTGTCGAAAATGAAAGGCGTGGAATGATTGCCGAAGCGACCGCCATAACGACCAATGCTCCATTCAATCCACAGCAAGGGCAAGCCCATCAGAATAAAACAAATGATGTAGGGAATCATGAATGCGCCCCCGCCATTGTTCACGGCTTGCACAGGAAAGCGCAGGAAGTTTCCAAGCCCAACAGCATTGCCCGCCATTGCAAGTATCAGTCCGGTGCGCGACCCCCAGGATTCTTTATTCATGTGAATTGATTAATGAAAGAGAAACGCTAAGATGTGAAAAATTTGTGAGCATTCTGAATCAGATATTTATTTAGATTATAACTCCCATACAGCAACATTTAAAATTTATCTTTGGTTGTGAATTAAGCAATGCAATTTAAATGTTGACATCCATTCGCATAACCAACTTCAAAAAATTCACTGATACTGAAGCAATACCACTGGGACAGTGTGTTGTTTTTATCGGACCGAACAACTCTGGAAAAACCACAGCATTGCAGGCCTTAACCTTGTGGCATCTTGGAATCACAAAGTGGATGGAGAAAAGAGGCGAAAAAACAAAAGCAAAAGAAAAAACAGGAGTCCCGATTAACCGAAAAGACGTTTACGCCATTCCTACGCCCAGTTCAAAATATCTTTGGAACAACCTCATTACAAAAAAGAAGGGAAGCAAGAAAATAGTTATTACAATTGAGGTGGAAGGAATTCTGGATGGAATACAATGGCACTGCGGAATGGATTTTGATTATTTTGGAGATGAAGTACTGTATTGCCGTCCCTCGGAGAAAATAAGTCAAAATGCTATTCGTGAATTCCCGGAAATACTAAAAAAAACAAAAATTGCTTTTCTTCCTCCAATGTCCGGACTTGTTCCACAAGAGTCGAAACTCCTGCCCGCTACGGTAAATGCGCGTATCGGGGAAGGTAGAACTGCTGAAGTTTTGAGAAATCTTTGTTACTTCATATTAAACCCTGAACATCCCGAACAAAAAAACGGAAAATCACCAAAAGAAAACTGGCTAAACTTTTCCAACACTATTAACGGACTTTTCGGTATCAAGTTAAATGAACCACAGTTGAACGAGCGTGGAGAAATTGAGCAGTCTTATTTAGATGAAAATAAAAATGAGTTGGATTTATCATCAGCCGGCAGGGGATTACAGCAGGTAATGCTTTTGTTTTCATACATGTTTTCTAATCCACATTCGGTTTTATTGCTTGACGAGCCGGATGCCCATTTGGAAATATTGAGGCAACGGATGATTTATAACATATTGAATGAGCAGGCTCGTGAAAACGGAAGTCAAATAATTGCAGCAAGTCACTCTGAAATAGTGTTGCAAGAAGCCGCAAATAAAGATACCGTGATTGCGTTCCTTGGAAAACCGCATCGAATTAATGATAAAGGAAGCCAAGTAATGAAATCGCTTACTACAATCGGCTTCGACAACTATTACCTCGCAGAATTAAAAAAATGGATACTCTATTTGGAAGGATCTTCTGATTTAGCTATCCTCAAAACTTTTGCAAAACTTCTCAAACACGATGCAGAAAAACATTTACAAAATGCTTTTGTACACTATGTTGCCGCAAATGTGCCTCAACACGCACGCGACCATTTTTATGGTTTGAAAGAAGCTGTTCCCGCATTAAAAGGAATTGCTGTTTTTGACAGAATTGAGAAAGAATTAAAAGCGGAGAACTCCCTGACTGAGATGATGTGGAAAAGAAGAGAAATTGAAAACTATATTTTTTCACCTTCAATTCTAATCAAGTTTGCCAAGGGCGCATTTTCAAATGATTTATTTGGTACAGCCGAAGCGAATGCGCGTGAAATTGCTATGGACAAAGCCATCAGGAAAATTGTTCCTCAGATAGCGATGGAGGACAACACAGATGAATATTGGATTGAACGAAAGGCAAGCGAGGAACTTGACCGAATATTCCGTGAATATTTCAAATCAATCGGGAAATACAACGTGATGGATAAAAATAAATTCTTTGAACTCGCTGAACTTATGACTCCATCAGATATTAATTCAGAAATTAAAATCAAGTTGGATAAAATTGCAGAAATCGCAGTTGGAGTAAATTAATTATACTTCTATTCCCAAACCGTCATACGCCAATTCAAATCTTGCTGTAGCCACGCATTAAAAAATCTCCTGATTCCGATCAACCTCTTTTCTCAGCCTGTCAAGAATCGTTGATTTTGAAATAAAACCTGCGAATTTTCCATTGCGAACAACGGGCAAATTCCAGTAGCCGGTGCGGTCAAACTTTTCAAGCGCTGAAACGAGGCGTTCATCCCATTGAAGACTTGCAGAAGGCATGTGCATCAGGTCTTTTGCGAAAACGACATCATAACGCGCGGTATCAAACATTACCGGTCTCAGGTCATCAAGCGTGATTATGCCAAGTAAATTATTCTGCTCGTCCAGCACGGGAAAAAAATTTCTTTTGCTGCCTGTGAGCACCGGAAGCATTTCGCGGAGAGATTGCGTGGGTTGTATTGTGAGGTAATCGTGGTCAGCAAGGTTTAACAATTCGATGGTATCCAGCACCGCAAGTTCCTTGCTTCCTGCCAAAGGAGATTCCCCGCGATGAAAGTGAATCGGTTGTTTTTCGAATGCATATTTTGTGAGAAATCCTAATGCCGATACAACCATCAGGGGAACAAACAATTCATAGCCTCCGGTGATTTCAGCAATCAAAAATATTCCTGTCAGTGGCGCGTGCATCACGCCTGACAACACGGAAGACATCCCGAGCAGAATAAAAACCGGAGCAGATAATTGTAAGGAAGGAAAAAACATACCTGCCACAAGAAAGAAAAAGTATCCCAGATAACCGCCTGTGATGAATGAAGGAGCAAAATGCCCTCCTTCACCGCCAGCATGGATGGTGATGGTAGCTGCTATGGGCTTCAGGATAAAAAGTGCAAAAAAAGTAAGCGGCAACGCCCACGATAAAGCAAGGGGAATATTTGAAAATATCGGTGGCAGTAATTCATAGCCTGATGTTAAAAAGAGACTGCGTATTCCCACATAGCCTTCGCCATATAATCTTGGGAAACAAAACACCAATGCTCCCAGCAACGCACCGCCAACAATTCCCCTTGAATATGGATTCCTGATTTTTGAAAATACTGTTTTTGAAATCCAGGACATTCGGGTGAAATAGAAGGACACCAAACCTCCAAGCACTCCCAGTGTGACAATAAAGGGCAATTGGTGTAATACAAATTTCCACTCTAACTGTGGAACGCTGAAAATGCTGCTTGGAGAAAAAATTTCCGCAAGCAACGCGCCCGATGCGGATGAAAGCAAAACGGGTATAAAGTAGGTGGCAGTGAACCTCGGCATTAACACTTCCATTGCAAACACCACTCCTGCAATAGGCGCATTAAAGATTGCCGATATTCCGGCAGCCGCTCCGCACCCGATGAATAATGATTTATAATTTACATCAAGCCTGAAAAATCTTGCCACATTCGAGCCTATTGCAGAGCCTGTCACCACAATGGGTGATTCTAAACCGGAGCTTCCACCCAAGCCAACTGTAATTGCAGATGTAATAAGCTTTACATACGTAAGCGTGAAGTCAATTACGGATGATTTTCTACGGATGGAAGTGATGATATCGCCAATGCCGTGAAAAGCTGCGGCTTTGCCGAATATGTTTTGATTGAGAAATACCACGATCAGAATACCTGTAACAGGGGTAAGAAAAAACAAATAGCTTGGGAAAAAACCTACTCCGTAAGATTCAATAAAGTGAATCAGCGATTTCAGCGTGATTGCGGCAATACCCGAAAGCAAGCCGATTGCCACGCTCAAAACTATAATGGATTGATAAGGGCTGCTATGCTCACTTACCCATTTCATTCCGAGCAGATAATATTTTCTGCTTTTTGACATTAAAGGTTAATAGAACAAAATTCACGTAATCCGTTCAATAATGCTTTTCTATTCTAAATGAATTTTCAATCCATCATAAGCCAGTTCCACACCGTCAGGCAGTTCTTTACTCACTTCTTCATGCAATCCCATTTGGTGGCTCAGGTGTGTGAGGTATGCCTTTTCCGGTTTCAGTTCTTTGATGATTTCAAGCGCTTGTTTCAAGTTGTAATGCGAGAGGTGCGTTTCTTTCCTCAACGCATTCAGCACAACCACCTTCGAGCCTTTTATTTTTTCTTTTTCCTGCTGTGAAATAAAATTGGCATCGGTGATGTACGTGAAATCGTTTATTCTGAATGCAAACACGCGCATTTGATAATGCAGCACTTCTATAGGAAGCACGTCAATACCCTGCGCATTGAAGGGTTTATTTTCAATCAGCGAGATGTCCACTTTCGGGATGCCGGGATAATCGCTGCCGTTGAAAATATATTCATAATGAATCTTGATCGTGGCGAGTGATTCGCTGCTCATGTAGAGCGGCATCGCTTTTTTCGTTACGAAGTTAAAGCCGCGAATGTCGTCTAAGCCGCCCGTGTGGTCTTTGTGGGCGTGTGTAAAAAGGATTGCATCCACCTGCGGCACCTGTTCGCGCAGCATCTGCTGGCGAAAGTCTGGACTGCAATCAATCACCAATGTTTTGCCCTTGTTGTGAATGAGGATGGAACTGCGCAGTCGCTTGTCTTTCGCATTTGCAGAGCGGCACACTGGACAAGCGCAGCCAACGAGCGGCACTCCGCTCGATGTTCCGGTGCCAAGAAAAACAACTTCCAATCGTCAGGTTTTTTGCAGGGTCTTTTCGTAAAACTCGCGCACTTCTTCAGAGAGGATGCTTTCATCCACCGCTATCTGGGGGAGAATTTCCAACAGTGTATTGATGCGGGCTTCCGTTTCAAAATATTTATTCACCACCACCACTTTTTTATCGCGCAGAATGCAATAGCCAGGCTTGAAATTCCCCTTTTCGTAGCGCACCGTATAGCCGGATTCGCCAAAGATGTCTTCCACTTTCTTCAGGGTGTTTACAGTATATTTGAACATCGTGCGTTGTATTGTTTTAAAGTTATGCCATTCGCCTGCTAAAATGAATAAATCAATCCTTTTCGCGCTCCTGTTTTTTTCCACACTGTCGGCATTTGCACAAAAGCCCGATGAAAAGAAATCTATTTTCCAGGCTGCGGTCATCGTTGGTTTCAATGCTACGCAGGTAGATGGCGATCAGTTAGCAGGTTACAGGAAAATTGGGGCAAATGCAGGCGGTGCCGCGTTCGTAAGATTACCAAAAAACTTCTCGTTCAATTTTGAAATCCTTTATTCACAAAAAGGTTCACGCAGCCCTGCCAACCAAAATACTTATTCCGGTGAATCTTACAAGCTCATTCTCGATTATGTTGATGTTCCTCTCGTATTTAGCTACCATGATAAAGACAAGATGGGAAAAGACGTAGCTATTTTTGGAGTTGGAATCGCATTAAATAGTCTTGTGCGTTACAAAGAGTTAAGAGGCGGAGGAGTTTATGAGTATCCTGAGGGAAGCCCCTATAAAAGATTAACAGCAGAGGCGTTAGGCAACGTGACTTTTATATTTGCTAAACACTTTGGGATTAATCTTCGCTTTGCCTACTCTATCACAGATATTGTAAACAGGGATCTTGATTTCAGTACACTCAATAATGGCGGGCAGCGCAACAATGTGCTTTCAATGCGGGGGATGTATTTTTTCTGATGGTCGCGTCATTCTGAGCGGAGTTCTACGGAGCGAAGAATCTCTACTTTAAGAGTAGTGCTTTAAAGTTAGTGTGAGATGCTTCGCTACGCTCAGCATGACGAACAACAGTCGCGTCATTCTGAGCGGAGTTATACGGAGCGAAGAATCTCCTCGCTTGAAAGTAATAGGATAAAGTTAGTGTGAGATGCTTCGCTTTGCTCAGCATGACGAACAACATTCGCGTCATTCTGAGCGGAGTCATACGAAGCGAAGAATCTCCTCGCTTGAAAGCAATGTGATAAAGTTAGTGTGAGATGCTTCGCTTTGCTCAGCATGACGAACAACAGTCGCGTCATTCTGAGCGGAGTCATACGAAGCGAAGAATCTCCTCGCTTGAAAGTAATGTGATAAAGTTAGTGTGAGATGCTTCGCTGCGCTCAGCATGACGAACAACAGTCGCGTCATTCTGAGCGGAGTCATACGGAGCGAAGAATCTCTGCTTTAAGAGTAGTGCTTTAAAGTTAGTGTGAGATGCTTCGCTACGCTCAGCATGACGAACAACAGTCGCGTCATTCTGAGCGGAGTTCTACGGAGCGAAGAATCTCCTCGCTTGAAAGTAATGTGATAAAGTTAGTGTGAGATGCTTCGCTGCGCTCAGCATGACGAACAACAGTCGCGTCATTCTGAGCGGAGTCATACGAAGCTAAGAATCTCCTCACTTGAAAGTAATAGGATAAAGTTAGTGTGAGATGCTTCGCTTTGCTCAGCATGACGAACAACAGTCGCGTCATTCTGAGCGGAGTTATACGGAGCGAAGAATCTCCTCGCTTGAAAGCAATGTGATAAAGTTAGTGTGAGATGCTTCGCTTTGCTCAGCATGACGAACAACAGTCGCGTCATTCTGAGCGGAGTCATACGGAGCGAAGAATCTCCTCACTTGAAAGTAATAGGATAAAGTTAGTGTGAGATGCTTCGCTTTGCTCAGCATGACGAACAACAGTCGCGTCATTCTGAGCGGAGTTATACGGAGCGAAGAATCTCCTCGCTTGA
>Ga0163154_10007909_pt1 | contig 12542 bp, 9 predicted proteins | sample OliLakLV19MP9P1_FD_148649 | JGI IMG/M metagenome (GOLD analysis project Ga0163154, IMG submission 148649) | Freshwater microbial mat bacterial communities from Lake Vanda, McMurdo Dry Valleys, Antarctica - Oligotrophic Lake LV.19.MP9.P1 | ecosystem: Environmental > Aquatic > Freshwater > Lake >... | reverse complement strand
CATTCCCTCCCTCAGCGCGCTCCCCGACGACGAGGGGATTGAGACCGTACGCGAGGATCGCTCGCGCCTGAACGGGATTCTCCCCTCAGCGCGCTCCCCGACGACGAGGGGATTGAGACCTCAGGAGGTCCAGGTACTCGTTGTACCTGAAGTTGTACTGCCCTCAGCGCGCTCCCCGACGACGAGGGGATTGAGACCAGTCGCTCCTCCTCAGGCAGGCGGATCATCGCGTGGACCCTCAGCGCGCTCCCCGACGACGAGGGGATTGAGACGGGATCGTCTGGAGGATCTCCTCTTCACCGCCGCCGAGCCCCTCAGCGCGCTCCCCGACGACGAGGGGATTGAGACAATGGTCACGTGCTCGCCGATGGTCGAGCCGATGCCGATCCCTCAGCGCGCTCCCCGACGACGAGGGGATTGAGACAAGATCATCGCCCTGTTGGCCGCCGCCTTGGCCACACAGCCCTCAGCGCGCTCCCCGACGACGAGGGGATTGAGACGTCCACCTGGACTTCGATCAGCGGCCGGTTGCTCATCCCCTCAGCGCGCTCCCCGACGACGAGGGGATTGAGACTCTGGATCTTCCTCGCCAAGCTCACGTGGTAGGCCTCCCCTCAGCGCGCTCCCCGACGACGAGGGGATTGAGACGCAGCAACCACGCGGCCCATCATGCATTCGTGTTCACGCCCCTCAGCGCGCTCCCCGACGACGAGGGGATTGAGACACCAAAGACTTCACCAGATACAAAACCACGTTTTCCAACCCCTCAGCGCGCTCCCCGACGACGAGGGGATCCATGTACCTCGAACTCGAACAACCGGGTTGAGAGTGTCTTCACCTCCCGGTAGCTTCGCGCTTAGCCGCCCCTAACCGAGCATGATGCCCCCATGAAGATCGTCTACGCATTTGGCGCCAGCGACGTGCAGATTCAGCGCGCCGACGGCACTCTCGTCCGACTCCCCGATGAATCCGGTACCTCACGAGCATCGTTCCGGCAAATGGTTGCCGCGCTCGCCTCTGCGATCGCCCAGCCCGGGGAATCCGAATGGGAGGAGAGCCCGAGGACTCTGATAACCACCCATGCCGCGGAACTACTCCAAGGCGAGGACGTTGCAGGGTTCCGCCTGCCCATCGTGGACGAGGTCTGCGAGCGACTGCCGGCGGGATGCACTTGGCACCTGATCGTCACGGAGCAGGACCCGCCGCATCCCAAAGATTCGGTGAACGTTTCAGACGTCCTGCGCGGATACCTCAAACGGTTTCGACCTGCGGATCAGATCGGGAGCATCCACAAAATCCGGGGCAATCCGGCCGACCCCCAGGTGTGCATGGCCGAACTCGAGCGATGGGGAAAGACGGTGACCCTCGCTGCGCGGGACGTTGTCGTAGTCGGGCCGGGCACTCCGCAGATGGCCTTTGCGCAATCGTGCCTGCTGCGGCCGGCGCGCATGTGGTACGCGTCACACGCTGGTGGTGGTCGCACCCAGATCCTCGAGGATCCCATCCAGCCCAGGGATCTCGCCCGACTCGAACGCGCCATCGAGGACCAAGATTGGGTGGAGGCGGAACTGGCGTGCAAGGCGATGCGCATGCCGGAGGACCTGGCTCGGGTACTGCGCGGCCTTCGCCAGCGGTGTGCGCTCAACGCGCAGGACGCGCTCCGCAGCCTGACCGCCGTGCGTTCAGGCACGCTCGGCGACCTACGACACGACATCCATCAGCTCCAGGTCGTTCAGACGTCGGGGAACATCTCGCTCTCGACTCCAGGCTTCGCGCACATGCTGCACGAGCTCCTCGATCGGTGCGCCTACGAGCGTGAACGGGATCTCAGCGTTCACGTCGCGGTCTTGCGCTGCATCGCCGAACAACTCGGGTGTGCGTGGTTCGTGTCGAAGTGTGGCGAGTTCCGGCGGGATCTGCCCGAGGTCGAGCTGACCGGCTGGGTGGGGTGGAGCGGACTCGGCGACCTCGATCAGGAGCAGGGCTGGGCCGCAGAGAACCCTCTCGCACGGAGCTGGATCGGTCGAGGTGGGGCAGCCATCCTCTCGTTCTTCACGAGCAAAGATGGCACTTTCGGTAAGCTCCGAAACAACAACCTACTCGCCCACTTCGGGCGAGGTGTATCCGCGGAGGACATGAAGAACGCCGAGCAGTGCTTGGCGCACGATCTTCGCAGGTCCGGCAAGTCGGTGCGCACCGCGATCCAGGAGCTGCGCGATCTCGTCGTGCACGTGGTGGGGCCTGACCCGCGGAAGGTTCCGTGGAGCCGGCACGCCGAAGTCCTGCGCGCGTACCGTGACGAGGTCGACGGTAGCTCCGGTCGATGAACGTACTCTGCGCGTGGATCGGTGAGACCGACCTCAAGGCGTCCGCCGGGGATCCGGGAGCCGGCCGTGGGCCCATCGGAGCGGCGGTTGGCGCACGCAAGTTCGATCGGGTCGAACTCCTCGACAACTGGCGTGACGATCGGTCGAAGCGCTACCTGCCCTGGCTGCGCAAGCAGACGACTGCGGCGGTCGGCGTCCATCCCGCTCGGCTGTCCTCGCCGACGGCGATGCCGGAGATCTATGCCGAGGCCTCGGAGTTGATCGAGCGCGTCCTGAAGGACGACCCGAACTCGGGCCTGGCTTTCCACTTCAGCGCCGGTACTCCGGCCATGGCCGCCATCTGGCTGCTGCTTGCGAAGGGGCGCTACCGTGCCGAACTGATCCAATCGTCGCCGCAGCGAGGCGTCGAGACCGCGCACGTTCCCTTCGAGATCAGCGCCGACTTCAACCCGGACCTGCTGAGGCAGCCGGATGAGGACCTAGTTCGCCTGGTGCAGGGCCTGCCGCCGGAGAACGCGGACTTCCGGAAGATCGTTCACAAGTCCGACGCCATGAAGCGCGTGCTCGCGCAGGCGCGGCGGCTGGCTCCGCGCAACGTGCCGGTGCTGATCCTGGGTGAGACAGGGACGGGCAAGGAACTCCTGGCGTCCGCTATCCATCGTGCCAGCACACGGGGCGGAGTCCCGCTCACGCCCGTCAACTGCGGCGCCATTCCGGAAGGTCTGGTCGAATCCGAGTTGTTCGGGCACAAGAAGGGTGCGTTCACGGGTGCACTCGAGGACCGCAAGGGTTGCTTCGAGGCCGCGCACGGTGGAACCCTGTTTCTGGACGAGGTCGGCGAACTGCCTCCCGCCGTCCAGGTACGACTCCTTCGTGTCCTCCAAGAGGGCAAGGTCATCCGTGTCGGTGAGACCCAGGAACGACCGGTCGACGTGCGGGTCATCGCGGCCACGCACAGGGACCTGTTCCAGGACGTGGCCGACGGCCGCTTCCGCGAAGACCTGCTGTACCGCCTCGCTGTCGGGGTGTTGAGCTTGCCCGCCCTGCGGGATCGGCCGGGTGACCTGGACCTACTGATCGACAGCCTGTTAGAGGGCGTTCAAGCGGAGGTCGCGGGGCAGCCGGACTTCGAGGTTCGGGCCCTTTCTCCTGGCGCGCGCGTCCGCTTGCACAGGCATGCGTGGCCGGGAAACGTCCGAGAGTTGCGCAGCACCCTGTTGCGCGCGCTCATCTTCGCGACGGGTCCCACGGTCTCGCCCAAGGATGTCGAGGGGGCGTTGCTGACAGTCAAACGCAAGCAGGGCGGAGAGATCCTCGGTCGGCCGCTCGGGGGCGACCTGAAGCTCAAGGAGCTCACGGCCGAAGTGGCGCGTCACTACCTCGACCGCGCCATGGAGGAGGCTGGCGGGAACAAGAACCAAGCGGCGAAGCTTCTTGGCTTCAGCGCTCAGACCTTCACGAACTGGTTGAAGCGGCACGGGCTGCGGCTGAGCTGAGCGTCCCTATCGACCCAGGTTCAGGTTCGCTTCCAGGGCTCCGGATCCGAAGCCTTGAGCTCTCGCTCGACCTCTCGGTGCGCCTGGCTACACGGCTTCAGCGTGAAGTCGCTGTGGCGGTACACGAACTCGTCCTTGAGGATGTCGATGCCGGTGTCGATCTCGCAGACCGAATAGTCGAAGCGGATTCTCCGACCGTGGCTGATGTTGCCGAAGTTCCAGTCGGGCAGCAGGAACAACTCGACCGACTTGATGCCCGTGTAGAACGCCTCGCTCATCTCGCGGACATGCGCGACGAGGTCATGCTTGTGGTCGTCGCGCATCCCAGCGATGACGGTCACCCTCGCGTTGGTTCCGATCGCGTCCGTGCGCTCCAGCAGGAATCGGAGACCGGAGCGGCGCTCGTTCCGCTTCTGGAGCCCTTCGAGTGAGGAGGAGACGCAGTACCGGTCCACCACGACGATGTCCCGCGAGTAGGCGGCCAAGTGCTCGAAGCGCTCCCTCCACAGATCGGCAACCCTCCGACCCTTGGGGATGGGCGCCTGGGCGAGTTCGTTGGCCCGTTCGAACGCGGACGACGAGGGAGCATGGCGAAACCACGAGGCCTCCATCCGCGGGTGGTCCAGGAGACGGTGACCCGGGATCCGCGGAACCTTCAGTGCCTCGGCAGCTTCCGGTGCGAGCGCGGCGAGGTCGCAACGTCCGTCCAACAGCCCGAGGTCGGGCTTCCCGAGAGCGACCTCAAGTCCCTGCCACCCATCCGGTCCGGATCCGTGCCGGATCCCGTGCGTGAGGGCGGTCTCCCACAGCTTCCTCAGTTCCTGGTTCGCGATGCCGCGGATCGCCGAGGCCAGTGGAGAGGAGCGCAGATCTCTGCTCGGATGGACGTAGACACCCGCCCGAAGCAGGGCTTGCAGGAGTCGGCGGCATGCGTCGATCCCGTCCGGGTCGCTCATGTCCTGCGAGGCGAAGACCCGCGTATCGAGTGCCAAACGTACGAGCACTCGTCACTCCTCGGGAAACAGTTCGCGGAACGACTCTTCGAAGAAGCCGCCGGGCCACTCGTCGATGAACCGCCCCTGCTCGTCGAGGCGGAGCCTCAGTACGCGACTGGAGCCGTCGCTGTCGTCCACGTAGAGGACCGAGACGTGCTCGTTCGAGAGTCGGCCTTCACGGATGCGACGCTGGATGCGCAGCATCAGTGCCTCGCTGTGCGTCTCGATGATCCAATGCTGAACGGGGTCGTGGCCCCGCAGCGCTACAACGGCTTCCGGGAACGTGGTTCCGATGAAGAAGTCACCCAGCGCGGCCTGCAGCCGAGGATGCAGGTGGAGTTCCGGCTGCATGACGCAAGTCGTGGAGGAATCGCCCAGGATGCCCTGCGCGAGGATGGGGAGCAGTTGGCCCACGCCGAAGCCGACATCCGAAGGAGTCACCATCACACCGGTGCGGGTATCGCGCAGGGCGAGCACGATGAATGCGCCGGCGGGGGCGAGGTCCTGCAGCCGAACGGTCAACTCGTAGGGGATGCCCAGCCTCTGGATCCAGGCATTCAACTCGGTGAGTCGGTCCGGAGCGCTCGAGGCCAGAAGGGACGGCATGAACTCGCCGCGGATGCCGACTGAGCGTCCCGGCGAGTTCGCGAGTTCATAAACCCTTGCGGGCGGTGCTCGTAGCGGGCCGACCAGTGCCATGGTGTTCAGTACTCGGAGCAGGCCGCCGCCAAGGTGGTCCAAGACGCCTGCGAGCCCATGCAGATCGTCCTTGCGCGAGCCCTTGCCCCATGCAATGAGCGACATAGTGGGGAACGGACTGCCCTGCAGCCGGAGATCCCTCAGTGTCGAGACGAGGTCCGCCCTCGGCATCGACGGAGGTGTGAGTTTGGAGGGAGTGCCTACTGGCTCCTTGAGAATGGCGAACGGGGACCCAGGTCCACCGCGACCGCTATTCAATTGCTCGAGGGCCTCCGAGAAGCCGGGAGACTGCAGTTGGTCGGCGAGAGCTACCGCGTCGGCGTGGCGCGCGAGTCGGAACGTCCGCGTTCGATACACATTGCCGGTCACGGCCTCGCTCAGGTCTCCTCCCTCGGCGAGGGCACGCTGCAGTGGGATGCGCAGGAGCACATCGCCGTGCGGGGACAGCATCGTCGCAGTCACCTTGTTCAAAAACTCCCACGGACCGGAGTCGTCGAGTGCCTCATCAGCTGCTGCCGGCATCGAGCGGTGCGGGTCCAGTTCCGCTGCGCGCTGCAGTCGTCGCTGTCGCTTGCGTCGCGACTCCATCGTGTACTCGAGTTCGACGGATGCGATCAGCTCGGGGCGCGTCGAATCCAGGTGGAAGTCGAGCTGGAAGCGCAGGCCCTTGCGCACATCGTGGCCGTGCACGTACGTGGAGTACGATCCCAGGTCGACGAGCGGGCCCTTCGGCGCCAGGTCGTGGACTCCGCGTGTCGGGCTCTCGAAGGACTGCTTCAGGAGCATGAGAGACTGGATCAGCGAGCTCTTGCCGCTGGAGTTGCGGCCGTAGATGAGCGTGATCGGCGCGAACTCCATGGTCTGGAGCGAACCGAAGCACTTGAAGTTCTCAAGGCCGTAACGGAGGGGCATCTGTAGCGTCGCTCGTCGGCGGGCTCGTGCCCGTCCTCGGATGCTAGGGGGCATGGAAGTCACCGGCAAGGATGCTCATCCGTAGGGATCAGGTGCTCATTCTCGAGTACGGGGGTGAGCACGCAGAGCGCCCGAAAAGTCGATCGGGGATCGAACCCCTCAAGGTGAACGGACGTGCCCGGTCTTCGCGTCCGCGAGCATGGCTGTTACTTGGAGTGCACGCCGGAACGCGACGTCGGGCGGATCGGGTCGGGTCACCAAGCCCACATCCCGACTCCGATTGCGGCCTCACGCAGGTGGATCTCGGGATCGAACGTCCAGTCCGTGTGAGCGACGAACACGGAGCGCATCCACCGCGCGAGGATGGGCGCAGCCTTCGCGGTCTCCGCGGCGCTCCACGGTCGGACGAGCGGTCGGCTATCCGGCGAGGACGGCGGCCCCAGCAGCGACTCGACCGCACGCACCTGCTGGGGAATCCCTACGCGGACCTCGTAGGACGATCGCGCGGGACACGCCTTGTGTCCGTACCAGCGTCCAGCGGGGTAAGCGAAGTGGGGCAGTTGGAGGAAGAACACGACCTGCAGCAACTCCAGTCGCCCATCCTGGCCACGCGCGAGAAGAAGCTTCTCGCGGTCTTCGGCGACCATGGGGAAGTACTTGGTCATCGTCAGGTCGTAGATCTGCTTGACCTCGAGGAACGTCAGTGATTCCGCACAAGCGCGGGCACGCACGCAGTGGTCCGGTACCCGCGACTGGTTCCGTGCGACGTACTCGATCGATGCGTCGCGGCGCAGGTGTGTTTCCAGCAGGCCGTTCAGCCCAGCCGCCATCCGCTGGATATCGGATTCCGCGACCCCGACGACACGGAAGCTCTCCACCGACTCGCGGAAGTCGCGCGCGCGCACGCCCTCTTCGAAGCTCCTGTCCGTCAGCGCAGCAAAGAGGAGCACGTCCGAGTCTTCCTCCAACATGCGCATGCAGGCGTCCTGAACGGCGCCGCGTGCGCCGCTCTGCGGGCGGTGGTCTTGAGGCGTGGTCATCGGGCTCGCTCCGGGGTTCATGCTCCCGCCGATGCGAACGGGGTGCCAGCGCCCGGGCGCGACACGATTGAGCCCTGCGGTCACCGGGCCGGTCTCATCCGCAGCCCGGCGGCTTTCGACTCCAAGAAGCTTGGGGTTCATCAAGGAAGCTTGGGATCCCGTCGGGATCGTAGAGGAGCGGGCCGATCGCGGAGTCCGGGATGGAAGCCTCCGAGGGCGTCGAAGCGAGGTCACCGTCGATTCGAGCGCGCGGCACATGGCTTGCGAAAGGGGTCACTCATGAGCGAGACCTTCTTCACCAGCGACCGTCGCCCCGTGTTCAGCAGGATTCTGAACCGCGACGCCGTCGGCCTCGTGCGGGAGCGTCTCGCGCAGACCACGATCGTGGATGCGCTCGCCTGGTTCAACAGCCCTCGTGGCTGTGACCAAGGCGCGGCGCTCCTGCGGATCGCCCCACTGCTCGACACCGTCGTCGATCGTTTCGCTCGCGTTCCGAACGCCGAGGGCGAGGTGGATCTCCGCTGGGCGGCCTACGTCAACTTCGGGGTCGGGCTCACGCTCGGCGCCGAGATCCTCGCGCACAGGGAAGGGGACAACCCGTTCGGTCCGGAACTCACTCTCCAGGAGTCTCTCGGTGTGCTCGCCACCCCGTGCCTCTTGGAGCAGATCATCCCGGTCCCGGACGGGAGTCCTCTTCCCAACATCATCACGCTGCATGCTGTCGGCCTCGACCCGGGCCTCGACGTCGCGATTGAGGCCGGCACGCGGATCGCCCTGCTGCGGGTCGATGCGGAGCATCGTCTCGCGGCGCTGCGCTTCCTGCTCGTCCTCGGATTGTGCGGAGCCGGGGTCTTGCCGCGATCGCCGCGCACTGCTCGCCCGACGCGTGGCACGCGGCGCGAGCGACCGGCCCCGACCACGGAGAAGGGGTTGTTCGAGTGAACTTGCGAACGCATATCCAGTCCCGCCTTCTCGGCCTCCAGGCGCAGGGGATCCAGCACCAGGTCGATCGCACCTACCGCGAGGGCGGCGCGTTCCAATGGGTCCGCGAGACACTCGTCAACGCGCAGGAGGCGGGTGCGAAGCGCATCCACTTCGGCATCGAGTGGCAGGCCGTCGAGTCGATGGGCGTCTACCGCCGCCTCATCGCCGACGACGGCCGCGGCATGCGGGCCGACGAGCTCGTCGGGTTCTTCCGCACCTTCGGCGGCGGCGGGAAGCCCATCGGCGGCGTCCACGAGAACTACGGCGTCGGCAGCAAGACGAGCCTCCTGCCTTGGAACAAGCACGGTATCGTCGTCGTGTCCTGGGTGAACGGGGAGGCCGCGATGATCTGGCTGGCGCGAGACCCGGAGAGCGGCGAATACGGTCTGCGCGTCTTCGCGGCCAAAGACCCGGCCACCGGCGAGACCACCCAGGAGCCCGTCGTGGCCCCCTTCAAGGACCGGGAGTCCGGCTGCGACTGGAGCCTCGTGAAGCCCGACTGGATCACCGAGCACGGCACGGTCGTCGTGTTGCTGGGCGATACGCCGTCGTGTTCGACGATCGAGGGAGACCCGGGCCGCGCCGAGGACGACATCAAGGGCCTGTGCGCCTACTTGAACCGCCGGATCTGGCAGTTCCCCGCCGATGTCGAGGTGACCGTCCAGGAGATGATGCACTCGGACCGCAGGCGCTGGCCTTCCAGCGTCGCAGGCGTCGGGCAACGCCGCGAAGCCCTGGGCTGCGTCAACCGCGTCGTGCGCGGCGCGCGCGCATTCATCGAGTACTCCGGCGCGAACGACGGCCGCGTGGCTTCCTCCGGAACGGTCGAACTCCGTGACGGCACTGCGGTGGACTGGTACCTGTGGGAAGGCGAGCGTCCCTCCATCCAGTCGTATGCCGCGCAGAGCGGCTACGTCGCGACGCTCTACCGCAACGAGCTCTACGACGTCGGGCAGCACCACGCCACCTATCGCAGCTTCGGCATCACCGAAGCGAAACTGCGGGCCCGCCTGTGGTTCGTGCTCCGCCCGATGGAATTCGATCCCGCATCGGGTCGGCGCGGCATCTACTCGCGCACGGACCGCAACGCCCTCCTCATCAGCGGCGGCCGTGATGCCGGGGCGCCTCTGCCGATCGGCGACTGGGCCGCCGACTTCGCGGACCGGATGCCAGCGGAGATCCTGGCCGCCATCCGTGCCGAGCGCGCGACCGGGAGCGGCACGATCGACGACGAACGCTGGCGCGAGCGGCTCGCGGAACGCTTTGGCGACCGCTGGCGCATCACGAAGCTGCGCGCGCGCGACGGTGGTACGGAGACCGTGGAGCCGGGCCAAGCCGGCGCCGGTTCGCCGCCTGCGCCGATCCTCCGCGCGCCTGGCGCCGGGGCAAGCTCCGGCAGACGCGAGGGTGGCCGGAAGAGTCGCAACGACATGGGCTCCGTCGCGGGCGCGATCGCCGCGGCCCGCTCTCAGGTCGCAGGCGGCATCCCCACCTTCCGCCGTGTCCCGGCCTGCGACGTTGACCCGGGGATGCTGGCCGCGTGGCAGCCGCACGATCCCGAGCACGCCGAGGGAGTCGTCCTCCTCAATGTCGAGCACCCGGTGCTCGAGACCGAGATCCGCCGATGGCAGGCGGAGTATCCGCCGCACCAAGCCGACCTAGTCAAGGACGAGGTCATTCAAGTTTTCGGCGAACTCGCCGTCGCCAAGATCGCTCACTCCGAGCGACTCAAGTCGATCCTGCCCGGACCGACCGTCGATCAGGAACTGCGCTCGCCTGCCGCGCTGACGATGGCCCTGTTGGGCCTCATGGGGTCGGACGCGGTGCTCGCGGATCGGCTGGCGGGCAAGTGTCGGAGGCGGGTGTCGTGACCCTCTCTTGGAGCCACCTCGGCAAGATGACCGCGATTCGCCGGAACTTCATCGTCACGGCCCACATGATTCGCACGCTCCCTTGGAGCCACCTCCGCAGGATGACTGCGAACCTCAGCAAGGAACTCAACATGAACCCCAAGGATCTGTTCGAACGCACCAAGAATAGGATCGCCGCAGGTCTCGGCATGGCCAAGGAGTTCGGCAAGACCCTCGGTGGAACGGCTGGCGTGGAGGAGATCCGTGGCCTGCGGGCCGATCAGGAGCAGCTCAACTTGGCGTTGGCTGTCCGGCTCAAGGACCTGCAGACCTCGACCGTCCAAGCGCGCGACGAATCCGCGAAGTCGCTCCGGATCGCTGAAGGTGCGGCAGCTGAAGTGCGAGACGCCGTGGCGGACCTCGCCCGGCGCAAGGGCGAACTCGACGCCACGCTCGCCTCCGCCCACCGGCTCGAGCTCGACGTGCGCCAAGCTGACGCGCAGCGTGCTGTTGCGTTGCAGGCTCTCGAACGCTGGCTCGTCGTGCTGGCCCTCGCCTGCGCCGTCCTGGTGATCCTGGTCGCGTGGATCTTGGCCCGGGGACCGGCGTGAGCTGGGAGAGCGAGGAACTGCAGGACTTTGTCGCCGATGCCCGCACGCGGCCCGGCTTCGGGCAGAGATTGCGCGACGTGCTCGGCGAGAAGCTCCCGGCGCGCATCTGGGTGGACGCCTGCGCCTTGACGGGCGACGTCACGCTCTCGGCGCTGCTCATCGGCGGCACGTCCGACTCCGAGTTGCCCGCCGAACTGAAGGATGCCTACCGGCTAGCCTTCCCGGGCGAGCACGCGGAGCGGTCACTGGCGGAGTTCCTTCAATCCAAGTCTAGAGATCTTGAGGCGCTGCGGGGAGTCGCGAGCGTGCTCAAGGGCAAGTTGTACGAGATGGCCTATGTCGAGCACCTGAACGCCGGCCATCTGGCCGAGGGCCATTTCGCCCGCCTCGCGGAGTCAGCGACACAGCCCGGCTTCGACATCGAAATTGTCGGGTCGGGCGGCGAGGTCCTCGACCGCATCAACGCGAAGGCGACGTCGTCGGGCGATTACGTGCGCGAGCACCTGGAACGCTACCCGGCCATCGACGCGGTCACGACGGTCGAGGCCGCAGCGGAACTCCCAGACGTGACCGTAATCCGTTTCGGCTCGATCGAGGATCTCGACGGGTCAGTGACACAGGTAGCTGAAGCTCAGTCCGGCCACCTGGACAGCCTCGGAAGCCTGCCCTGGGTTTCGATGTGCCTATTGGGCCACGAAGCGTGGCGACAAGCGTACGTGCAGCGCGAGCCGGCACGGGTCGTGATCGAGAACGCCGCCCGCCACGGCCTGTGGCTGGGTCTGGGCACTGTGGCATCCAAGACGGGGGCAGTCATCGCGGGCCCTGCAGGCGCCGTCGCGGGGATCGTCCTCTACTCCGGGCTGCGGCAGCGCTGGTCGAGCCAGGAGTTGCAACACGACGCGCTCGAGGGCTACCGCGAGCACGCGCGGAGCGTCCGCGCGGTCCTGGTCGGGGAGGAGCCGACGATCGGCACGGGGGCTGCATGACGGTCTGCGCAATCACCAGGCAGAACAGCCGGCGCAGCACGCACCGGGCGACGCGCGCCATCGGGGCGCGCGGCCTGCACGACGCGTGGATGGATCGAGGTGGGGAGGAGGGACGATGAAGCCGCTGCGAGCTGAGGACATCATCGAGGGAGTCGTGGCCTACTTCGACCATGAGGTCCTGAACGTGCGCAAGGGCGTCGTGCGGCCGCCGAGCCTCGTAACGCGCACGGGCCCGTTCCTGTGCATCGAGGCGGACCAGGAGCGCTCGTGCTGGACCGAGCTCACCTCTCGGCGCGGTCCGGACCGGCTCGAGATCCCGATCGAGTGCTGCAAGGGCGGCAGCTGCCGGTTCCGCGAGGGACCGCAGTTCGTGAACGACCCGCGGAGCACGTACGTCGCGCCGCACCACGTGTTCGTGGCCGCGGCCGCCAAGGAGCACCGGGACACGGGCTACGAGCGGCCCTCCATCAGCCTGGAAACGGTCGCGGCGATCCTGCGCGAGGTCGACGACGCGAACGGGCAGCGCCTGGACGCCATGATCGTGTCGGGCCGAACCGGGCTACCTGTTTCGACGTTCCGCGGCTCGAACCCGTTCCGCGCGCTGGCCCTAGCCCAGGTTCCGCAGTTCATTTGGACGAGACG